>ODAI010355244.1_pt1 | contig 10711 bp, 5 predicted proteins | sample 1539321 | NCBI WGS metagenome assembly ODAI01 (sample SAMN02144231, study PRJEB22623) | gut metagenome | biome: sheep rumen | host: Ovis aries | place: New Zealand | reverse complement strand
TGCAAAGAAGTATACTGAGCTTGGACGTATTTCGGCAGAGTACTGCTACACCAGACAAGGTACTGCCGGTAACTATTCCCACATCGGAATCTATGGCTGGACAAAGACCCCTTTGCTCGAATACTACATTGTAGATGACTATTTTGAAGGAAGTTCACTCTTACTGGGCTGGAGTGTTAAAAAAGGGACATACACTTTTGACGGAGACACTTACGATTTATACAAGGTTCAGCGCTACAATGCGCCAAGCATAATCGGTACCTCCAATTTTGAAACGATATATGCCATTCGTCGCAATACCCGCCATTGTGGTCATGTGTCAGTGTCAGAACATTTCACGAAGTGGGAGGAGTTCGGAATAAAACTCGGCGGTTTGTATGAATGTAGTTTCTTATGTGAAACCGGTGGGGGAGCAGGCTCAATAGAATACACCTATGCTACCATGAGATGGAAGGGACAGCCAGGGCACGGTATCGTGCTGGGTGACGTAAACAATGACGACATGATTACGATGGCGGATGCCAACGCCGTGGTGAACTATTTCCTTGCATCCGACAAGCCTGCCGACTTCAATGTGGATGCCGGCGATGTGAACTGTGACGGCGACGTTACGATGGCAGATGCAAACCAGATAGTAAACATATTCCTGAGTGGCGAAAAGTAATCTGCACAGAAAATAGGGCTGGTGAGCAACGCAAGGAGTAAAAAAACAATAAAAAACTTGCAAGAATATTTTTTTTTTAGTAACTTTGTATATGAATGTCGGCAAAAGGATATTCATAGATAGCAAATACACATATTATAATATAGGAAGCACAATATGAACTTGACAAGTGATTTCAGAAAGTATGCCACACGCCACCTCGGTATGAACGGGATGGCACTCGACGATGTAATGGCTGCCCAGAACCAGTATCTCAACCCATATATACTTGAGGAACGTCAGCTGAACGTCACACAGATGGACGTGTTCTCACGCCTGATGATGGACAGAATCATATTCCTCGGTACAGAGATCAACGACTATACAGCCAATACCATACAGGCACAACTGCTGTATCTTGACTCTACAGACCCTGGCAAGGATATATCTATCTATATCAACAGCCCTGGCGGTAGCGTTACTGCCGGACTCGGCATATACGACACCATGCAGTTCATTTCAAGCGACGTGGCTACGATATGCACCGGCATGGCTGCATCAATGGGTGCAGTGTTGCTCGTTGCAGGACAGGAGGGCAAGCGCTCTGCACTGCCACACAGCCGTGTGATGATACACCAGCCTTTGGGAGGCGTGCAGGGACAGGCTTCAGACATCGAGATCGAAGCTAAGGAGATCCAGAAATTCAAGAAAGAACTCTACACCATAATAAGCAACCATTCTCACACACCATACGATAAGGTATGGGCTGACTCTGACCGTAACTACTGGATGACGGCAGAAGAGGCTAAGGAGTATGGCATGATAGACCAGGTATTGGTGAAGAAGTAAAATACACAATGGCAAAGAAAAAGGAGAACAGATGCAGCTTCTGCGGTCGCAGCGAGGGTGAGGTAAGCATGCTCATCACCGGCTTGAACGGTTTTATATGCGATGAATGCGCCGCACAGGCATACAACATAGCAAAGACACTCGGTAACGCAAGCAATGCCGAGGGTGCTGCCAATACAAACGGTAACACATCAGCGCCTGACTTCAGCAACGTACCAAAGCCACAGGAAATAAAGGAATATCTTGACCAGTACGTAGTAGGACAGGACGACGCTAAGAAATATCTCTCTGTAGCCGTATATAACCACTACAAGCGACTGTCACAGCCTGCGGACAAAGATGGCGTAGAGATTGAAAAGAGCAATATTATAATGGTAGGCTCTACCGGTACGGGTAAGACCTTGCTGGCAAGAACCATCGCCAAATTGCCTAATGTGCCTTTCACCATAGTGGACGCCACAGTGTTTACTGAGGCTGGATACGTGGGCGAGGACGTAGAGAGCATACTGAGCAGACTGCTGCAGGTGGCAGATTATAACCTGGAGGCTGCACAGCGCGGAATAGTGTTCATCGACGAGATTGACAAGATTGCACGCAAGAGCGACAACCCAAGCATTACGCGAGACGTAAGCGGCGAGGGTGTGCAGCAGGGTTTGCTGAAACTGCTGGAGGGAACCATGGTGAACGTGCCACCAAAGGGTGGACGCAAACATCCAGATCAGGACTACATACACGTGGACACCAGGAACATCCTCTTCATCTGCGGTGGCGCATTCGACGGTATAGAGCGTAAGATAGCACAGCGCATGAATACGCATACCGTGGGTTACAACAGTGTACAGAACGTACGTAATATAGACAAGAACGACATGATGCAGTACATTGCACCGCAAGACCTAAAGTCTTTCGGCCTGATACCTGAAATCATCGGACGTCTGCCTGTACTGACACACCTTAACCCGCTCGACCACGATACACTGCGACGCATACTCGTAGAACCAAAGAACTCCATCGTAAAGCAGTATATAAAACTGTTTGAAATGGATAAGATAGAACTGACGTTTACCACTGAGGCCCTTGACTTCATAGTAGATAAGGCAGTGGAGTACAAACTAGGTGCTCGCGGCCTGCGCTCCATCGTGGAGAACATCATGACGGATGCCATGTACGAAGCTCCGTCAAAGAACATTACAAAGTTTGAAGTTACAAAAGAATACGCCGAGAAGCAATTAGAGAATAAATTGTAAACTCCCGGCTATCAAGGCAAAGATATAAACAAGACAGTCAAATGCAAATCAACCTGACAGAAAAACTGAAACGATACTTCGGCTTCGACTCATTCAGAGGACAACAGGAGGAAATCATCAGGCACCTGCTTGATGGCAACGATTGTTTTGTGCTTATGCCTACGGGAGGTGGCAAGTCGCTGTGCTACCAGTTGCCTTCACTGCTGATGGAAGGCACGGCTATCGTAATATCTCCACTCATCGCACTGATGAAAAACCAGGTGGATGCGATAAACGGTATCAGCGAGCACGACGGATTGGCCCATTGCCTTAACTCGTCAATGAACAAGGCGGCAATAGAACAAGTGAAGACTGACGTGCTTAACGGTACTACGAAGCTGCTTTACCTCGCACCGGAATCACTTACGAAAGAGGAAAACGTAAACTTCCTGCGTAACGTGAACATTTCATTCTATGCCATAGACGAGGCACACTGTATATCAGAATGGGGACACGACTTCCGTCCTGAATACAGACGCATACGTCCTATAGTAAACGATATAGGTAAGGCTCCGTTAATAGCACTGACGGCGACAGCGACGGAGAAGGTAAGGGCTGACATCAAGAAGAACCTCGACATAGTGGACGCAAAGGACTTTCAGAGTTCCTTCAACCGCCCTAACCTTTATTATGAGGTACGCTCGAAAACGGCTGACGTTGACAAGCAGATAATAAAATTCATAAAACAGCATGACGGACAGAGCGGTATAGTATATTGTCTGTCAAGGAAGAAGGCTGAGGAACTGGCTGAGGTTCTGAAAGCAAACGACATAAAGGCTGCGGCATATCATGCCGGACTAGATCCTGCAGTACGCAACAGTACGCAGGACGATTTCTTGATGGAACGCATAGAGGTTATATGCGCTACCATAGCATTCGGTATGGGAATAGACAAGCCGGATGTACGCTTCGTAATACATTACGACATACCCAAATCGCTTGAAGGATACTATCAGGAGACCGGCAGGGCAGGAAGAGATGGCGGTGAGGGTATATGCATAGCATTCTACTCGCACAGAGACCTTCAGAAACTTGAGAAGTTCATGGACAGCAAGCAGGTGGCTGAACAAGAGATAGGCAAACACCTGCTGCAGGAAACGGAGGCGTATGCAGAGTCTTCTATCTGCAGAAGAAAGATGTTGCTGAAATACTTTGGCGAGGAATACCCAAAGGACAATTGTGGCAATTGCGACAACTGCCGTCACCCAAAGACTAAGATCGAAGCAACGGAAGGACTGAAGGCAGTACTGACCGCAGTATTGGCGGTAAAGGAGAATTTCCGTTCTAATTATGTCATCGACTTCGTAAAAGGCAGAGCCACAGACGACATCGAGTCCCACCACCATGACACACATCCGGAATTCGGATGCGGAGAAGGTATGAACGACAAATTGTGGAGCCCTATCATACGTCAAGCTATCGTAGAGGGGCTATTGCGCAAGGATATTGAATCATACGGATTACTAAAGATAACAGCTGCAGGAAAACGCTGGCTCAAGAACCCACAGCCTTTCTACGCAACAGAAGACAACACATTCACAGAGGATTCTACAGAGAGCGTAACCACAGGATGCGCACTTGACGAACAACTATACTCCATACTGAAGGAGCTTCGACGCAACGAAGCACGAAAGAGAGGAGTACAACCATACATCGTGTTTATGGAGGCATCACTGGAACAGATGGCTACCATGTATCCTACCACTATGGAAGAACTACAGAAAATACAAGGGGTAGGACAAGGCAAGGCACGCAAATTCGGTCAGCCTTTCATCGACCAGATAAAGCAATATTGCGAAGAAAACGACATCATACGACCTGAAGACATTCGAGTGCGAAGCGTAGCAAACAAGTCTGCAGGAAAGGTGAAAATGATAAACTGCATTGACCGTAAGATGCCACTTGACGAAATAGCATCATCAATGCACATCAAATTCTCGGAACTACTTGACGAGCTGGAAGCTATAGTTTTCAGCGGAACACGTCTTGACATCCGCTACTATGTGGAAAGCACTATGGACGAAGAACAATTCGATGACATCTACGACTATTTCGCAGAGGCAGAAACAGACTCGCTGGATGATGCTTTCGAAGAGTTTGACGGCGATTATTCTGATGAAGACATTCGCCTCGTCCGCCTACTATACATTTCAGAAAATGCAAACTAATAAATATGCACTATAAAACAAAATCAGGCAATTATTCTTTTAAATTTTGTTAAATTATATTATATTTTGGTTTTATTTACAAAATTATGAGTAACTTTGCTTATAAAATTCATTTTCTTAGTAAATTGAGCGTATTAAAATAACAGGATAACGCAACAAAATACGAACAGAATCCTAATACGAAAATTTCATTACAAAGCAAAGATAATTTAACATGGCACCTTATACAAAAGCAGACAAAAACATACGTATGAAAAAAATATTACATATTCTAATCGTTATGCTTGCACTATTCAATTCAACAGTGCAGGCTGGTACTGTGACACGTACTATATGGGAGGAGAATTGCGATTTGGGACCAGGAAAGACCAGTATCGATGATTTTCTGTTCAGTGACATCTATGCATATGATGCATATATGGTGGAATCAGAAGGGGCAGACCCCAACCACAATTTTGCAGACGATTATGTACATGCTGCACCAGGAGAGAAGGCTATGCCAGGAGATTCTGACAAGGGCATTCTGACAATAGATGGTTACGACGACGTTTACATGCACATAAATTTCGATTATGACAAAACCATAAAAAGAGATAATTGGACTGTATCTGTAGATGTTAGAAGTTTTGACGCCTATCAACAGACGCTGGGTTTTCCAAGACAATTCTGCTTCACTGGTACCAAAGTAAACTTGCCTTCTAAAGAAGACCTAACTTCTGACGGAACATACCTGGTACTCAATAAATTGGAAGATCATAATGATGGTGGCGGACAATATGCAATATACGAAATCATTCTCGGAGGTATTAAAACTGAGAAAACTTTCAGAATAAATAACAGCGAATTGTATAACTTTAAAATAAAGTGTACAAACGCTGATACAAATAATGCAACACTTACTTTTATATGCAATAACACAGAAGTAAGTGTTAATATAAATCCTGAAACGATCGGAGCCTTAAATGGAATATTCGCCAGCTTTTACAACACTCTCGAGGAGTCACAGTTCATTAGCATACTAAATCTTGATAATTTCCTCCTGACAACAGATGTAGAAGTAGATGACACCCCATGTTCTGAGCCAGAATATGCCATTACAGGAGCATACGACAAGGACAGGATGTTCACACTTACATGTCCTACCGACGGAGCTAAAATATACTGGTCGGAAAGTCAGCTGGATGCAGGAGCAGAAGGCTGGAATGAGTACACAGGGGAGGTGCAGACAAGCACCAACACAATCTATGCTTATGCATATAATAGTGAAAACGAAACATCATCACAGGTAATTAGTTTTGAAACAGGAGCAGGCATAGAGAAAATAAAAATTCCGCTCCCTGGCATTATAAAGACATCATACGATAGTGAGCAAGGATATGCTTTCAGCGTGGTGCCAAACTACGAAGGTATTGCCGTTGCCCCAAAAACACCTATAATATACTATAGCATAGATGGAGGAAGTGTCACACAAATAGCACCAGGAGAAACTGCGTATGTAACACCTGGTTCTGTAGTAAGAGCTTACATCACCGCAGACGGTTACACAAAATCTGGAACTGCAATGATGCAGACTTCTGCACGTCCTCAAGCTCCACAAATCTGGACTCAGGACTTTACTACTTTGGTAGATGCCAACACCTATGGTACTGACAAAAAGAATATAGTCTTAGGCAGCAGTGCGGCATTCTCTGTTGAAACAAAGCCTATCTATAGCATAAAGCAGTTCACTAACAACTCACAGAACATCTCTGTCAACGTGAATAATAACTTAGGTCTGACAAGCAGCACCTATTATTATCTGCAGGCAGGAAAAGGTATCATTAGCACAAAACCTGTCAACAATGAAATCAGTGAAGACAATGACGAGACATCTTACCTTGACGAAGCTGACGGAATTGGCATAAACGGTCTCGGAGATGGTCAATACATATTCGTTGAAACTGACGGCGATGAAGTATCTATCACCTCTGGTGGTACTTACCTAAGTGGTGCTTCAACCATCTACGAACATATTTTCAGAGCTAACGCAAGCACTGTTTTACTTGACATACCAGAGGGAGTAAATGTTAAGGGAATAACTATATGCTCTAACTTTGAAACTGTCACGACTGATGCTAACGGCTATGCACTACATGTTAGCCGTAACCCACTTGATTTCAGCAATTGTGATGCAAGAACATTCGTATTCGATTCTGAAATACGAAGTGGTGTATTCACAGACAAGGATATAGCCGAAGTTCCTGCAGGCGAACCATTCATACTTAAAGGAACAGCGAATACCACTTACAACGTGGCTTTAGGTACCGCATCTATAATGCAAGGAAATAACCTTTTGACAGTTTCCAACTCTGACATAAAAGTCAGTGACTACTCTAAGCCAATATACGTATTCGACTCTAACGAAGGCAAATTGGTACTTGCCGATAATAATGCCACTGTCAATGCAGGTACACCTTATTACCTTTCACCATTGGATGTAGCAGAGTATTACGACTTAACACTCGACGAGACAGGAAAGATCGCTGTTGTTTACAACAAGCCTCTTGATTTCTCAGATGTCGGTAATCTTAAAGCTTACATCGTTACAAGTGAATCACTGCAAAATGGTTTCGAATTCACCCCAGTAGAAAGCATCCCAGCGGAGACAGGCATTATATTGGTTGGTGATCCAAACGAAACATATCATATCCAAGTCGGTACTAACACTGAAAAGATCACAAATAACAAACTTAAAGGTTCTTCATCTGTAGATTTTAACACAGCAAGTACAGACTCTCTTGTATATGTCCTGTCAACGACCAGCAATACTCTTGCACTTGATGTAATAGACAAGAACGCCGTACCAACAATCAAAGCGGGTACTGCATACCTGAAATCTAAATACAAGGGTTTTGTTCAAATACGTACCAACACAAGCGGAAGTGCTTCACTGACGAGCGATAAGTCTCTTTCATTTACAGAAGTTGCTCTCAGACCATATATCATTACCGGTGAAAGCGAGACTGGTATAATACCAAGAAATGAAAGCGAGATTCCTGCAGGAACTGCATTCTATGTTACAGGTGGAGTTGCAGACAGCACATATACGATACCTGTTGTCACAGTATCAGGAACTCTTGCAGACAACAAACTGATTAGTTCTCAAACGAACTTCAATGTAAGTGATACGCCTAATTATGTATATGCACTCAATGCTACAACCGGTAACTTTGAGCGCATGCCAGAAGGATATGTCGTTCCTGCTGGCGAAGCATATTTCATCTCTCAATATGAGCGTATCATTGACTTAGGTTACGTACAGATCAAGACTAACGAGAATGGTGTAGCAACATATATAACACAAAATGCACTTGACTTCTCTTCGATTGAACTCAGAGCATACATTGGCATATCAGAGTCAACATATGGCACTATAGAGAAAATGGAAATTGAACAGGCACCTGCTGGCACACCAATATTTGTCAGAGGTACAGCTAACACGATCTATGAAGTACCTATCATTGCCGGAACTACGACAAACGTGACAGCAAACAAGCTACAGGGTTCTCTTACCGAAGACTTCAACGTTATCAATCAGGATTACTTCGTATATGTCGTAAAGCAGAACTCTTCTGATTTCGTGAAAGCAGAGCCTTCATACGTTGTACCTGCAGGAGAAGCTTATTATATCTCTAGCAAAATCGGTGTAGAACGTATTAAGACTGGTGTAGCAGGTGCGGCAACTTGGGTTACCTCCCACCCACTTGACTTCAGTAGCTTCGAAGATCTTAGCGTCCTAGTTGTAAAGGATGAAACACCTACAGAAATCATTACACAAAAAGTAAGTGAGGTTCCGACAGACTGTCCTATCGTACTTAGAGGTAAAAAGGACACAACATACGTGATTCCAGTTGGAACCTGTGTAAACCTCGGCTACGAAAACAAGCTGTTAGGCTATCATGACAAAGCATATTCTGTTAGTGACTCTTGGGGAAAAGTATACGTTATCTCAGCTAAAACAGGTAAATTCACGATTGCTTCAAAAACACTGACCATCCCTGCTGGTAAGGCATTCTTTGTTTCTGAATATAATGGAACGGAAGCTATTACCACAAACGAGTATGGATATACCAGCTGGGTTTCAGATTACCCACTCGATTTCGAAACCGTCAAAGGAGTTACCGTTTCTGTTGTAAAATCAGAAACCTTTGATAGTATCTTTATCGACAACACTGTTAAGCGTTTGCCCGAAGGCAGTGCATTCATCATAAAAGGAGAGCCTAACACTACATACAATGTACCAATACGTCAATGTGTACAAACCGTTGACAATATACTAAAAGGTAGTACAACCGATACTTACAAAGTATCAGATTGGAATGCCAACGTATATGTAATAAACAAACAAGGTACATTCACCGTAGCAGCGAAGACATTGGAAATACCGGCTCGAAAAGCATACATTCTTTCTGCTTACAGAGGTTCTGAAGAAGTAGAGATTAACTCTACGGGTAAAATAACATACATATCAAAACACCCACTTGATTTCTATGAAACAAGAGATTTAAGGGCATTTATTGTTACGGAAGAGACCAAAGATAGCATATACACAAAACAAGTAAAAGAGGTTCCTGCAGGTGAGCCAATATTACTTTATGGCGAACCCGGAAAAAAATATCGTATTCCTATAGGTACATGTGAAGAACTGAATGATGGATTAGAAAATCGATTAAGTGGTTCTCTAACCGAAGATTTTGAAGTAAGTTCAGTTGAACCATATATGGTTTATGTATTGTCTGCAACCGATGGAAAATTCACCGTAGCAAGCACATCATTGACTATACCAGCAGGTAAAGCTTATCTCATATCAAAATTCACTAGCACAACTGCATCAGCAAAGGGCATAAGCTCATTCATTGGTGAAGACGACGAAGATGAAACAACAGCGATCAAGCAGATTGATTCTACGAACAACGATGGTTCACATAGATTCTTCAACCTTGCAGGCCAGCCTGTAGACGAAGACTACAAGGGCATCGTAATCGATGAAAAGGGAAAGAAATATTACAGAAAATAAGCAATAACGGCTTGCTATTTATATAAAAGCACGCGAATGTGTTAAATTTATTAAATTTACACACAATTTCCTTTTTAGTTTCATTTTTTATATGTAACTTTGCAAAAGTATAGGTTATTAGATAGTTTTCAGACAAAACATAAAAGATTATAAAACGATGATGAAAAAAAAATATATAACACCAGAGTTTGAGGAAATAACATTCGATATAGAGAATCAATTATTAGCAGGTTCTGGTGGTGAAGGTAAAGAGGAAGAAACTCCAGTCGAAGATCCTGAAGATATCGGAGCTAAAGGATGGGGAGGTGATTTCTTCAATGCTGATGAATAAATATGTATATCAGCAAACGACATCCCTGACAAAAGACTAATAACACAAGAATAAGAAATAAGCCTCGGTGTTTCGGCAGAAACATCGAGGCTTACTATTTTATCTATAGCCAAGTATCTGAAAATGATATATTGTCTTAAACACCAACATACTATCCAGCAATAGACACTGACATATCATGACTTCGTTCTTATATCACACCAACTCTATCCCATTCTCAGTAATACGTATCAATCTGCGTTTATACAAATCGCCTACAGCCTGCTTATAGGTACGTTTGCTTACCCCAAACTGTTCCTTGATTTCCTCAGCATCGCTCTTATCTCCTAAACGACATCTTCCCCCCTGAGTTTCAAGGTATCTAAGTAACCGAGCAGA
>ODAI010155775.1_pt1 | contig 10711 bp, 40 predicted proteins | sample 1539321 | NCBI WGS metagenome assembly ODAI01 (sample SAMN02144231, study PRJEB22623) | gut metagenome | biome: sheep rumen | host: Ovis aries | place: New Zealand | reverse complement strand
GCTACTTTCTGCTTTGTAATGTGCACAAGGGTCTTCACACTCGTCTTCATAATTAGTACATAGTTTGTGTTCTTCTATATCACTCTCTGCCTTAGGCTCGTACATCTTGTCGAAATCTTCTTTCCACATGACTTCTGCCAGGAACTCTTGATCTCCGCATAACATTACTTGTAATACTACAACAGGTTCTTTTATTTTTTCTGTACGCCCTATGCGATAAGGAGACGCACTAGGATGATATACTTCTTTTCTTGTGAGTTTTGGTTCTTTGTCCAGAATAGACTCTGCTAATTCAGATTGCATATGGAATCGTAGGATAAAAGAATCCTTGTAATTCTTCACTATTGTTCCGCCGACAGCATTGATGTTAACTGCCTGTGTATTGTTGTAATTATTTCTGTTATAATTATCAAACATATATGTTCCCTCGCTTTATAGCTGTGATTTCAAATGGTTTATTGCATCTGTCACAGTATATAACGATTTTACAGATGATTTTCTCTTCTTGATTTACATGTTGTCAAATATGTTGCAAACTAATTCCAATGCATCAACCTGTGCTTCGTCATCCTGCATAATGTATTCTCCGCCGCATTCCACTGCTAATGGATGTTTTTCAATGTACCCTGCTAATAGTGCTAGTACTTCTTCTGTATCAAAATTCATTTTATGTCCCTCCACATTATTGTGATATTTGTAGCTTTCTTAGTTAATACAATCTATTCTTTCTCGTGTTCGACGATATGAACAGTTCCTTCGATAATTCCAAACTCACTGTCTTCCCGGAATGTATATTCCTCAGCAACATCTCCGTCCTTCATGGGCTTTGTTAGAATCCAAAGATTGTTGTCCTTCCAAGTAACCTCTTCTAACTTCTCTCCAGGTGCTAGATCAACTGTACTGTCCCCTCCATACCTTCTAGCCATTGTCTTGTCCGAACAGCCGCATAATAACACTGCGCCTACTAATAAGCTAAATATAATTAAGTTCTTCTTCATATCTTTGCTCCTTATTCTTAATCTGTACTTACTCACTTTCAGATAAAAGTCGTCTCTGTCTGTCCTGCTTGGCAGCTAACCATTTGATAAGTTCATCGTCAGTAACATCATAAATAACTCGTAATTGAGTAAATGCGATAAGTACATCAGCCATTTCTTCAGTAAGATTATCTCTATTATCCTTGCCTCTCTTCATTTTAGAAATAGCCTGAATCAGCTCTGCACATTCTTCCATACAGATTGTTGACTGTATTTCCTTACCATTCGTACTGACTACTTCTGCCTGTAGTTCTCTATCTACACTTAACACTATTCAATTTCCTCACTTTCTTTATCGCGAAAATCGCAACTTCTATGTTCACATTCTAGAGGACAAAAGAAACACATTGCACCTCTTGACAGTGCGTAGCATCTGTTCTTTAATGCCTTGTTTTCCTTCTCTAGCTGTTCTATCCTTTTGTTATCTTCCATCTCTACTCCTCTCTTTCTATTCTCTTCTCTTCTCTATATCTTCTTTCTCTACGAATTTCCTCAACGAGCAATGATAATCCCTCATTGCAAAATGCTGATTCCATTGCATCCAATTCCTCATTTGTAAACATGCTAAATCTTGTCATTTATTCTTCCTCACTTTCTGCCGTACTTCAATAGCACATTCACTATCCATACAATAATCCATATGCCAAGTGCTAATTTCCAAGTGAATATGAATCCGAAGCAAAAGCTCAACACCTTAATCACTCCTGCGGTAATTAGAAAACTAATGACACATGCTATTGCAATTATACCTATTTCAATAAGTAATTTTCTCATTTATTCTGATCCTCACTTTCTGCGTTAATAGAATAATCTTCTGTGTTTGCGTCTGTAAAATACAGGTGTATTTCTCCTTCATCTACCTCTATAGAATAGATACTCCTTACCATCAAATTTGTATCGGCGTCACTTGCGTACTTGCATAGCAAAGCTATTACCTCTCCTACTGTCATTTCACTGCCTCACTTTCTTTAGGTGCACAATTCTTACACTCTATCTGTTTAAGGGAGTAATTTTCTATCCCAACAGTTCTGTAAAATACGTTGTAAGGCTCTAGCCAGAAAAGACGATTGCATTTATCGCATCGCTTTGGCAGTATAGCTACTCCGTCATGCTTCATTATGGTCATGCCTATTCTCCTTAAATTCTTACTGTATGTCCTAGCCTAGACTCAAGCATCTTCTCATCTTCGCCTTTTTCGTTCCTCTCACAATTCGGGCAAATAGCATTTGGCATCACATTATTATAGAAGTTTCCGTCTGAATATCCCCAAGCTTCGTATTCGTAGTTGCATAAAGGACAAGTGAATATTGCCTTAAAATCATTCCTTCCATTTGAATAAGTTATGCCTTTGATCTTCATTACTTGTCCTCACTTTCTGCTACAATGTAATATCTATCGGTACAAGTTTCCAGACTTAGAACAATAGTAAACCCAGCATCTTCAAGAGCTTTTACTACTTTGTCATAATAATCTGCTGACTTGTTAACTTTCAATTCAGCTAATTGTTTATTCATTACTTATCCTCGCTTTCTGCGATCATCTTATCAATCAGATCAATAACCCCATTTATTGCTCCAACTTCAAAGTCCACGAAATCGTTGTCTTCATCGTCTCTGTATTCTATAGCAGCTTGACGCAATAACTTGATTCGGTCTAATAGAATTGCTTTTACTGTCGGTGCCTCATCCAATAGCTCAAATACACCATCCGCAGAAAATTCATCGTCATACTTATCCCAATCATTTGCAATCAAGGTCTGCTTATACTCTTCTGCATCTATCAATCTGCTCATTCTTCTATCTCACTTTCTGCAATCAACTTATTTAAGATTTCCAAACATCTTTCCATACCATATCTGAAATCATCATCTGGTAACTCATCAGACTCAGCATACAACACTTCTTCTTTGTATTGCTCAAAATCGGCGTAAGCAAAATCTTTTTCGTCAATTATCTGCTCTCTTGCCTGCTTAACCTTGTCTAGTGGGATTGCCTGTATTGTCTGTGCTAACTCTCGTCTACAATCGTCACACAATACAACTGAATTTCCTTGTCTGCCATCATATGAAAACTTAATTCTTTTTGTATCTGTTTGTTTCTGACAACAAGTACACCATTCATTTCCACTTCTTGTATAAGTATCAACTATTTCAATCATTCTTCCACCATCCTATCTACTTCTTCCTGTGCTTTCTCAATATCTTTATCAATGGATATTACAATTCCATCAATATTTCCGTGCAAACAGTTGAGACAATGCACAATATAACCATCAAACTGTTTTTCGTTTGATACTCCAAGGCTAATAAGTGTTCTCATTCCCTCTAAAACTCTTTCAACCTCTCCAATACGAAATTGTCTCTGTGCATATTCTAAAGATTCTTTGCAAAATTCCAAGTTATTTTCAGCATTTTCATATTGGGCTTGGCAATACAGTAAATCATTTTTTAAATCTTCAATTTTACTCATTATTCTGACCTCCTTAAATACTTCTCACAAAGCACAAATTCGACATGCGTCATAGGTTTAGGACACCCCTCTAAAGGCTTGTATGCTACGACTAAACCATATAAAGTTTTGCTCGGAGCTATCTTTTTGCCTAAAGTACAACGATGTGATGTTTGTGAATCCTGTAAGAGTGCTTTGCACCCATTACAATTCCTCTTCATAATTTACTCCTAAGCTCTTTAATATCTGTTCAAACTCGCTATAATGGCCTATCCATGTCCAGTGATGTTCTAACGATTCAAGGGTAGTACAATAGTCACCTGCTTTAATTAAAAGTGCCAGTATGTCGTCTCTGTATTTGTTATATCTGATAACAATTCCGCGACAACCATATTCGTCTACTACAACATCACCTGTTTGAAATTTCTTGCTCATTCTTCCACCTCACTCAATTCAACATCAACAATCTTTATGGGATTGCTATAGTACCTAGGAAAGTTAATTGAAGTCGACACTATTATTTCTGCTGTTTTCCTTGACTTGTATAACTGTGCACCTAATAATGTTTTACTATTCTTCTTATTACAGCCACTGTAATATGTTCCGTCTGCAAACTTTACCGCTACGGCTTTCATTTACTCTCCTTCTTCTAAAAGATATACTATGTTAGCACATTCATGATTGAATTGTGAAACTTTGACTCTTTCTACTAAATAGTGTTTCCACCACCAATTCTCAATATCTCCAAAAGCATTTTCATGTTTTTCATCTTCAATTGACTCTTTGATATAGTTATCAATAAATGCTTCTGCACTAGCGACATCATTTGCAAAGATAAGAAAGGAACGAGATCTGTTCATGCAATCTTCTCTGCAACCATTTGAAATTTTGTATCCTAGAATTTCCATTTACTCTCCCTTCAACTGCTCACCACAATATGGACAATAGTTGTAGTTATACGATTCCATCTTGTGGTGTTTACTTGTTACACTCCAATCTTTCGCTTGATGTCTGCCGACCAGCAGACCTGCTAGTGCTACAACCTCGAATGCGAATATGATTAGACATATTTTTAAAAATTTCTTAGTAAATTCACGTGTGTTCATTCTTCTGCCTCTTTCTTTAACAACTCGACAAATGTATCAGCATTTATAACATCTATACTATCAGGTTCTCCCCATGAATCATTACCAATATAAATCGTCTCTCGTGACGAATTTACTATTTCAATTAGTTTGTTTATATCAATCATTCTTCTACCTCCTTGGTATATGGCGCATTCCACCATTCTTTATACAGTGAAGCGAACCCTACATCAGTCATATTCATTTTCATATAAAGAGTAGAAATTCCGTAGTCACCACAAACAAACTCCACATTCGGGAACATGGCCTTAATCACATCTCCATTAGTCGCATTATCAGGAATAGGTGTGCCAAAAGCAATGTTTGTGTATGGTATGCTGCCTCTGCGTTTTGACTATACTTTCTTTATGTGATTAAACTCCGGCTTAGGTATATCAATTATTACTTTCATCTTTCTGCCTTCCATGTGTATAAAGCGTCCCACCAATCTTTTTCAAAAACAGCAATCCAACCGTCAGGATAATGTAAGTAGATTGAATTTCCGCCATCTTCTACTCTTAAATTAGGAAACATTGATTTGATAATATTTCCATTTGTAGCTTTGCTTGTGGTAATTGTAATGTTCTGTACATTCTCAATACCTATAGATTCTATATACTTGTTTGCATCTTGCAGTTGTTCTTCTGTCATTATTGTTCACTCTCTTTCTTATAAGGTGCGTTCCACCAGCTTAAAGGAAATCCGATAATTCCGCATACATCTTTGAATGAAATGTAAGCACAATGAACATCGTCTCGTGTAACTTCCCAGGTTTCTGCGTCAGGGAACATCAACTTAATCATGTCTCCGTTAGTAGCGCCGTCTGGAATGATGATTGCATCAACTTTCTTATACGGCTTGATCCTGTTATCTGCTATTAGTTGCAATGGATTTGTTTCTTTACTTTCAAGAAAGGCTGTACCTGCTTGTATTAGTTTCAATTCTTCTTTTAATTGTCTCATTTTGTCCATAATTTGCTCTCCTATGTTTCTTCTAAAAGTAACTTAAGAATTACTAAAACTTCTGCTTTGACTTCCTCTCCGCTTTTATAGTAATGGTTTATTCCATCGTGGACTATCAAATCTATGTTCTTAATATTCTTGACAGCTGCATCAATCTTCTCTCGCTCTACAACATCTTCAATAGGCACATTATCAACAATATTATCTACTCCATGAATCAGCCCATAATGAATACCTTTAGTCCATTCGTCAGCGTTAGGCATTTCATAATATTTTGCGGTATTTTCTAATGTGCTTAGTGCTTTTTCTTTATCAATGTACTCTGCCATTTACTTTATCCTCTCTACTCTGTAATCCATTTTATCGCAAGGAGTATTAAAATCGAAATTTCCACCTCAACCAAGAAAATTACTATTGCTAATACTAATGCACATAAGAAACCTATATCCCATTCAAACATAAGTGTAAATGCAGATATTTGAGCAATCATTATTCCTAAAATTGTTGCAATTATGATTATCCAACCTAATATCTTTTTGGCTTTCATTTACTATCTCCTATGTAGCTTTTAACGATTTCTAAGGCGTGTCTATAAGATTGTGCCTTTGCATGTTGTGCACTGACTACCGGTTTTACATCGTACTTACTAGGTTCTTCCCATAATTCAACCTCATTTTCCATAGCTTCGATAGCTTTATTGATGTTGTCCTTTAACTCTGCGAATTCCCGTTGAAGCTTGAAGTAGTTATCTCGCATAGTCTTAAGGTCTTTGTTCTTACCCATGAGAAGTTCCATCATCTTGTCATATTCTGCTCTTTCTATTACATCTGCAACAGGTACAGCTTTAAGAAAATATATTACGTCTATGTCGTCGTCAGTTGTTCTAAAATAAGGCTTATCATCTTTACCCTCTGCTATAGTACGCATAGCTTGCATCCTGTCGATGTATTCTGCCACAGCTACTCCTCGCTTTCTATTAACTTATCTAGTATTTCCAATACTTCTTTTTTAGTTTCAGCACAATCCTTATAATAGTGATTTACACCGTCATGCACTATTTCGCTTATGCCGTCGATTTCCTCTCTGGCTTTCTTGATTTCGTCCAGTCGGACGGCCTTAACTTCTTCTGCTTCGCGAATTTGGAGCTGTGAATATGCCATGTAATCGTCGTAATATTCGCTCCACTCTGCGTCTCGCTCTAAGCTATCTGTATCAATTAATTTGCCCATTCCTTTACCTCTTTCTTAATGATCTCTTCTTTTAATTTCTCCATTGTTTTCTTCTGCTTTTGCAGCTCCTTTATCTTCTTATCTATGTCCTTTGTGGAAAGCAATTTCATGAGATATGTTCTCCATTTATCCTTCGGACAGATATATAATTCAGCCCCGAGTCCAGTGCTTCCGTTGTACCTATATAACTTCTGAGTTGCGTTATATGAATCAGTGTCCTTGACTTCATAAGTGCCATTCTCCCATAAAATGACTTCTACCATTTCTTTCATTCTTTTCCCTCCTCATAAGGTGCATTCCACCAAGATAGATCAAATGTCATAGTCTGTATGATACCATTAAACGGAATGTACACATGGACAAAATGATCGTTAGTTCCATACACACCTTCCGGAAACATCATGGTTATCACATCTCCATTAGTCTTATCAGAAAGCGGTTTACCGCATTTAATTACATGTTCCGCATATATAGAGGTTACAACTATATCATTTAATTTTGTAAGATAGCCGTCTGGTACCTCAATTAGTACTTTCTCCATACTCTCCCCTTTACTCTTCTATCTCTGCTTGATCTAACGCATTGTAGTAAGCGTCATCCGCACCGGATACTTCATACATCTTTTCTTTGATCTCGTCTTCGTCATAACCCTCTGTTCCACCTAAGAAATTATAAAATTCTAAATCGGTCTCACATGCGTCATAAACTCCGTACAAGGTGAGTATTCCTTCTCTATATTGTTTGATAACTTCATAATCTAACATAAACTTACCCTCCTTATAATTCGTCAAACAAGTGTATTATTTCGGTTACAAGATCAAGCACTTCGCCTGATTCGTAACGACCATTACTCCCTGCTACTATAGTGCGTATTCTGCGTGCTTCGGCGAGTGCTACATCAATCTTTTCTTGTTCTACTACATCCGCGACAGGGATCTGCATTATTTGTGAGTGTGAACATTCTGCATGACTGCAATCTGAACAATCCTTGCACAAATCATCTTCAAAGTCGCATCCATGCCACTTTATTAAGTTCCTATCTATATACTCTGCCATATGGTCGTATCTCCTTTTATATTCTATATCAATCAAGTTATGGAATAATATTCCAATATGATGCCAAAATAAGCAAGGCGAATCCTGAACTAGTAACATCTAAAATTGCTGCAATTACTATGTAGCTCTCGTCAAGTTTTCTTCCAGCATTGTAATATAATACTCTCGAAAGTACTGCAACTGCTACACAGATACTTAGTAAAATTCCCGATATCATTTATTGCCCTCCTGCCCCTCATATAACTCTTTAAACGGCTCTAATATTTCATCAATAATATCAAGTACATCGTTTGCCGTATAATTGTCGTTAGACTGAAGGATTGACTTACGGATTTTGTAACCTTCCTCAATCGCCTTATCAATTTTCCTTTGCCCTACTACATCTGCAGCAGGTATATTCATAAAATCTTGATAATCTATAACATTGTCCGGGCATTTTATACAATCAGCACCAGTACCCATACAATCTCCTTCATATGAACAATAAGGAAATACTTGCTCCCTATCTATATATTCTGCCATTTTTATTTTCTCTACCTTTCTGAATTATTGTTCTCGCTGTCTTCATTCCACCATTTAAGCTCGCAACTAAAATTGATACCTAAACTTTGTATTTCTATTTCAACCCAATCACCATAGATTCTAATTTGATCAGGTCTTGGCTTTAATATAGCCTTTATCTTTTCTCCGTTTGTCATGTCCTATTGCTCGCTTTCTGAAATCAACTTGTCTAAGATCTTTAATACACTGTCTGTTTCACATATGCTTATCCCATAACTAAAAGCTTGATTTCTGTAAGGTACTTCTTGCGATATACTTTTTATGTCATCTCTCGCCTGTTTTACTTTAACAAGCCACATTTTATCTTTAGCATCTAGCAGCCTATTTAGTTTTCGTACATCATATTTAGACACTAATTCGATTTTATCATTGTTAATTCCATTTACTACAAATCTCTGTTCCATTATTACTCCTCTTTCTTGTAGAGCGCGTTCCATAAGTTTCTATCTATATACCTTGCTCTAATTTATTCACCTCTTACTACAATCAGTAGTTTTCCGCAATATGGGCAGAAATTATATCCATAATCATCTCGCCCGTCACCTGCTACATACTCACGTTTACAAGAAGGGCATTCCCTAATGGCTGCATCTATGTTTCTCCACCATCCTATAAATTTAGGTGTTTCTACATTTGTGTTTTCTACCATTTTACTCCCTCCATCTAACTACATATTCGCTTATTCCGCATAATAAGGATCTTACTGATACTACTCCGGAAACTTCATCTGCAAACTTATTAGCATCTTCAAGATATCTAAATGTCTTGGATTTTATGACAGGCATTGTAAGTGGTATATTCATTCTTTCAGTCATTTACTTAACCTCCTTGCTATAAGGTGCGTTCCACAAATTTCTATCTACCCTCATCATAAGAATACCACCCATAAAAATATCAACACTAGGGCTATAAGGGTCGGGGCTAACCTGTGCGTTAGGGAGTATAGCCTCAATCATATCCCCAATTGTTGCCATTTCCGGAATTGGAATCACATCTGCAGCAGGAATAGCTGCTATGTGCTTGTTAACTCCGCTGATGCAGATTTCCTTAACTATGTTAAATTCTTTGTCGCTTTTTAACTCATCTATTCGTGCATCAACTGCATCATAAGCTTTTGCTCTATCTATGTATTCTGTCATTTTTTTTTGCTCTCCGTTTCTCAATTATCTTTTCCATCCTCCACGGATTCTTCTCTTATGTGCTACAATTGCAATGCCGTAATGTTTCACATTGCTACTATAACATCTGTTAACTATGTTGTAAACACTTTCTTCATTAAAGATCATTTACCCTTCCTCTCAATATCATTTCTATACTTTTATATTTGTATATATCTTAACGATTTATCCTCTTTTTCCGTCTGCACAATAAAAATCTTCTGCGGTATTGCAATCCATCATAGGACAGTAATGATATTCTCTATCATCAGGCACTTGTGGAGTTAATTCCTTAACCCAATGTTCGCAATACTTACAGGTAACGATTTCTGCCAATGGACAATCAGACGGGATGTCATTTCCGCAGATATATTTCCTTGTTTCTTGACACTGTCCAATTTCCTTGTCTATGACAGGACAATCCCAGCATGTCGCTGGCATTTCCATATCTTTAATTGCTATCATATTCACGCCCTCACAACTTCTTTTCAGGATCAAGCCACCTTCTGCTCATTGTCATTACATCTATACAACGCACACTACCTTGACCCTTGTTATCTCTGTCTGATAAAACTTTATATTTTGCTCCGCCTATGTAGAAAAGGTCTCCTCGTCTTAAGTATCTAAGTTTTACTTTTAATCTCATTCTTCCAACACCCCACAATCTGTTAAGGCTAAATTATAACCTAGCTCTATAGGTGTACTGTACTTCTCTATTACTCTATGTTTTGGAGCTTCTTTGAAAGGCAAAACCATCCACTCTCCATCCTTTGCATTTGCATCTTTTACTGCTAAGTACTTGCCAGATGCGTCTTCAAAGAATTTAAAATTTTCATAATCATCAGTGTCAATTACTGCTATATATTTCATTCTTCTGCTCCTCACAATCTCTATTGCTTGATTGCAACTCTATTTAATAAGTATATCTATATAACGATTCGTCGAGTACAAATATATTCTCCATCAGATTCAGCATTACAAAACAAATCTCAACCAGCGTAGTCATATAATACTGACTGTGCTGATTGAGAATCTTCATTACTATCTCTCGCTTACTGCTGATACTATGTCACAATCGTCATTTTCGCATTCATGTAGAATTAGTATCAGTGCTTTTGCTAATTCATCAGATACGTTG
>ODAI014182400.1_pt1 | contig 10712 bp, 9 predicted proteins | sample 1539321 | NCBI WGS metagenome assembly ODAI01 (sample SAMN02144231, study PRJEB22623) | gut metagenome | biome: sheep rumen | host: Ovis aries | place: New Zealand | reverse complement strand
GTAGGAATTATAATGTATGTCTATACCGCCTAGTTCGTGTTGCGCGTAGCGCCACCTACGATAGTAGGAATTATAATGTATGTCTAGACTAGAGACGAAAAAGAACGCCTCGATACCTACGATAATAGGAATTATAATGTATGTCTAGACGGAGACACAGGCACCTGACGAACACCAATACCTATGATAGTAGGAATTATAATGTATTGTCTAGACCCTTTTCTTGTGAACATGCACAACAAAGCGCTCTTTTATAAGTTAAAACGTAGGCTTGATTGTACAATATTGACATAGAAACTCTCAGTTAAAAGAAAATTGACGCCTTGAGACTGAGGTTTGCAAACCTGCATTCATTGGCTAATATTATTATAATACCTATAGAGTACGTTTGCAAATTGATTTATACATGCATTGACTTTCTGAAATTCTGTCCTGCGTCCGCTATGGTTCAAAGCATATATCCGCCACTTCCGCCCTGTTGTAAAGGATTGCGAGGCGTTTTAGGAGCCTCGGGCAAGGGTTTGTCGTAAGAACCCCCACCAAGTATATCGCCACCGTCGATATATTGATTTGTCGATAGCCTTTTTTTGACGACCGGCACTTCTCCTTGCTGTTTCCAGAAAGGAACGTGGTCAACGACGGAATGTGTCCCGCACTTTTTGATATCCTCGTAGGCAGGCATGTCCTGAAAGAATACCAGTTCCGTCAGCATGCTGCGCCCTATCGAATTGATGATGGCCTGCGAGTTTGTGAGGGTCTGCTGGAATGCCGGCGGGAACATTGGCTCCTCCATCTCTGACTGCCTTGACCCTGTCGCGGGCATGTCGAGGAATCCCTGCGTGAACCGCATCTCTGTCAATACCAGTTCCATTCCGCAGTAGTCGCTGAACCTCTGCAGTGTTGTCGGGTCATTGGTTCCCAGCATGATCTTTGTCGGGCATGCGGACAACAGGGAATCACATACATACTCTCCGTAATTCTTGATCAGGCCAGGTATGTCCTGAATGATCAGATTGAAAACGATGTTATATTTTCTGCATGTATTCATCTTTTCAGGGAACCGCATTATGTGGAAGATAGACTGCACTTCATCCAAAATGAACTGTGTCGGGATGTCCAGGCCTTTCCCTTTTTTAGAGAGATTTTCCATTGCGACGCGTTCCAGCGCGTGATAGATGTTGCTGACGAACATTGAGGCGACCCAATGCATTGACGGGTCAGATGGTCCGACGACCATGAAATATGCGCATTTTTGTTTTCCCGGGAGACCGGGATCGATGTCATTGTGGGACAGCATCTCGCGAATACCGGGGTCTACTAACGCCTGACACATGACCTGGATGCCGTTGATGCCACGCTGTTTTGCTGTATCGTTTTTCTGGCAGAAGTCCATTGCCAGCTCGTAAATAGGGCTATTCTCGGTTATGCCTTCAAATTTCTCAGCAAGCTCCACGATGGGTTTATGTATTAGTGTGAACAGGTCGTTCATGGTCGGCAGAACGCCTTGTCCTCTGTAACAATCGTAGTACAGGGTCAGAAGGAGCAACGTGAGGATCTGTTTTGTTTCATTGGCGAAGAATTCATTTGGCTTGTCCGGTACATAGGTATTTACCCAGTTCTCCGCCATGTCGATCGCTATCTGCTCCGGCGTCTCAGTGTCGATCAGGAACTGTGAGAACATGTTATAACCATCCGAGTGCAGGGAATTCATTAGGTTGAACACTCTGACGGTATAGCCGAGGCTAGTAAGCCAGTTATAGAACATAACGGGTAGTTCGCCGGATGTATCTGTTGCAATGAATGATTCACCCCGCAGCGCCATTGTGATAATCTTTACATTTACATATCCTGTCGTCTTGCCCTGTCCTGTCATGCCGAATAAGGCTTCATGCGGGCCCAGCGCATGATACATGTCAAGGAACTCTCCCTTTTTTGGGTCGTAGAACGTGGGAAGCGGGCGGTATGTATAGACCCGCCTCGTCGCTTTGTCCGCATACCCGTAAACATTAGCCGTAGCATCCCGGATATCAACGACTTCGAAGAATTTTGACGCCTGTTCATAGTTCATCGGCGCCATTCCGCTGCGGATGGCATTGGGCGACAGTTCCCTGTTCATATGGTCGAGTGTTCCATCTTCCGTCATAAGGATGTCCATGACGGTGAACATCAGGCAGATCCCCGCCACAATGAACAGGATGGACAGAAACGGGTTCGTGAGGCCATCGAGCAGGTTGCTGAGTACAGGGATCCTCCTTTCCTGCATGTCCAGGATGAGGGCGGTTCTTGAGTGCTTGATGATGCCGCTCAATAGCAGCGATACAAACACGATCAGCAGTGAAAGAAATCGGACTTCCCGGATACGCTCGCTCCGGATGGAAATCCACCGTTCTATAAATCTTGGCATTCTATATCTCCTTTCAGTACATGAGGGTATTTATGCAGCGTTCATAATAGTATCTATTAGTGAATCATCGCCAGCTTCGTCATCAGAGAAACTCCAGCGGATGGCGGAACCGTTTGACGTAGCCGTGATCGTGCCTCTCCCGGGAATTCCATACCTGCCTTCTGTCAGATAGTATGTCCCGCCGGAACGTTCCAGATATTTTATGACAGAGTCAGATGGATGCCCATATTCGTTGTCCCTGCCGCAGGAGATGATATAGTGCGACGCGCCTGCTGCCCGGTACAGCGGTTCATACAGGCTGTTCCAGCTTCCGTGATGCCCGCATTTCAGGACATCGCAGGAAAGGTCAAATTTATTGTCTTTCGCCCATTTAAACGTTTCTTCCTGTTCCTCGAGTTCTGCGTCACCTATGATAAGGAACGACGTGTCCCCGAATTCTATCTTCATCATCAATGAGGCGTTATTGGTGTCTTCTGGATCCTCCGGGAGCGTGACCGGGCCGAAGAAGCGTATCTTGGCTCCGCCGAGGATGTATTCATCACCAGCTGCCACGTACTCATAAGGAGTCCCCGTGTCTTCAAAAGCCTTCATGTTGATTTCATATACGGTCGTATCGCTCTTGAAATCCGGCATCAGGACCTCGCTTACATAAAAGTCCCGGCAGAGGGCGTCTGCGTTTCCGATATGGTCAGCATCTGGGTGCGTCAATATGAGGCTGAAATTTGAAATCCCGGCAGAATAGAGCGCCGATTCACAGGCTTCCTTCTGCATATAGTAACCGGTATCGATCATGACTGCGTCCTCGCCCTGCGTGATCAGGGTGCAGTCGCCCTGTCCCACATCGACAAACCTGACAACGAGTTCCCCACTCACGCTGGATATGCTCTCTTCTTCCGGTTCGTTCTGGGGCTCTTCACCGGCAGCGGTCAGTTCCAGTGATGATTCCTGTTTCTTTCTGAACAGGTTGGATATAAATTCACGAATAGAAAAATCCTGTTCCTGCTGCATGTTCTGCGCGAACTGGTCCAATCCGGTTGCATTATTTTCAACATTTGATTCGGTTTCGCTTTGGTATTCATTTGCTAGGTTTGCGAAGCCCTTGAGTGGGTTGCTCAGGATGAATACAAGGACAATGAGGGACAGCACAATAACTGCAAGCCAGAACAACTGCATGCGTTTCTTCCTCGATACCCTGCTCCACATGAATTTTTTAAAGATGCCCATAGTCATTTACCCGCCCTGCGCGGATCCTCCTCTCTCTTTAAATTGCTGTGCAAAGTCAATATAATTATATTATACTAATTTTTCTTTATATGCCACAAAAAAAGAGCTATGCCCTTTAATTTCGAGCATGCTCCTTTTATTTCGTTAACAGTTTTACATCATTTTACTGTTTTTGCCTGCCATGCATCTGATAGTGACGTTCTGCATATATGCGTCGCAGGTATTTGTCAGTTCCGGGTATACAGCTTTGATCTTTGCCAGTGTATACAGGACGACCTCTACATATTCAAGTCCCCGCGCAGTCGCCTGCTTTTTATCGCAGTGCGTCATCTTATTGAAGATGTATTTGAGCAGGTCGTCGTCAGTCGTCATGTCCAGGACACACTCACCGTTCACCATGAAGAGCTCAGGATGCCTTATCTTGAACGCAAGCACACGCTGCTTCAACTTATCGAATGGTATATATACCATCCAAATCGGGTTGGCTGTCTCATCCAGCATAATTTTGTGATTTACAGCTCTTTGTTTCATGTTTTCGCCGTCCCTGTTTCCATCCCCTTTCCTGATGGACAAGAACATCCTCCTTTCTTTGGAAATTATCATTCTTAATGCTTCGCATAGCTGCGCGTTTGTGAAACATTTTTCTTATTTCGGATTATATTCTAAATGTAGTTGTTTTGCAACCACAATTTATCAATATATTGTAGTGTCCGAATGATTGTGTAATTTCCAAAGAAGGGTTTGAGTGTGTCCGTGAGTGTAAACGGATATTTAACCTACAAACAGTAGGAATTGTAATGGCAATCCCAGCCATTAAACGTATTTATCTACAATCATACCCTCAGCAGAGGGAGTTATTAGATGTACCGGATAGGTGTTCTCTGCACTAAGGCCAGAGAGCGGCAAAAGTAGGTAATGTTTCGTATATTGTTTCGTATATTTTTCAAATTTACCTAATATAGTAGGGATTATAGCGTAATTTTGATAGGATACAGTTACAGACTATAGGGTACATTGATCTACAGTAGTAGAAATTGAGCAATTTGATCATACTGAACTATAACGCGCTTGCAAACGTATTCTTCGTGGATTCTTTGAACAAAAAAGACGGCAGTATTCACTATTAACTGCCGCCCTCTTTTTCTTGTGACTATTTTGCTTTTTCTTCCTGATATGATAAATAAATCAGGTCTCGGATGAGTTGTAAGGCTTTTGCATCACTTATCTCATCCAGCATGTTTTTCAGCAGCTCCTTTTCGTCTGAGTCCATTAGCTTCCTCCTTTTTTCTCTTTAGCTTGGTCTCTTTTTTTCTTTGCGGTTTTTTTCCCGATCATACGCATGGTATGGCCTACCATATGCGCATCGCGATACGCTTGCAGGACTATATCGGGATGTAAGCTAGTATATCCGTAATAGTCCTGGCTGCCGAACCAGTTCAAATGATTGTTGACGCTATCTTCCAATCCCTTCAGTTCGACCTTGTCTTCCTCGGACATGACTGCGCCGGGTTTCTGTTTTCTTTTTTTGAATTTTTCTAATTGGTTCTCTGATTGTTCCAGGTCTTTTAATGCCTGAACTATGATTGCGTTTGACAGGTTGAAATATCCTTCCGTTGTGATGGTTGTCAGTGACATTTTTTGTTTTCCTCCTTATTTATTTTTTTGCATGAACATAAAAAGGTGGGTAAATTCTTACCCACCTTTAAGTTTCGATATTCTAAATTATAAATGTATTATACATATTTCTTAATATCTTGTAAAGCAATGCGTAATTATAAATTGCAAACCGCATCGTTCTTCCGTTCTGTTCTCTACTGGGCGATTTGGCCTTTCCCTTTGGATTCGCACACTGTATCTATATGGACATTCGCTTTCACGGTGAAAGTCACTTTCCGTACTTATTTTTCAGGCTTTTGTTTGTTGCGGGCTTTTTCCCAACAATCTCTATCCGCCCGTCTGAGGTAATGGAAAATTTGAGCGTTCGTATATATTTTTCAAAGAAATTTGTCTTTTCTGTTTCCGTCAGTGTCATCCGCGCCCCCTCTGCTGTTTTCGTGATCAGTTCATTCAAACTAATGTCAAGCCGTTGCCGAAGCTCCGCTGTTACTGCGTCAACAAGTATCCCATACTGCATACCCGTGCTTCCTGCAGAATAAAATTTATCAATTAGCGCATAGTTGATTCCTTTTTCAATGAATTTCGACTGGAGTTCATAGCTGCATTTATGCTGTTCGACCATGACCAGATATCTTGCCTTTAGCTTGTCTATCAGGGGCCAGTAATCCGAATCGCTTGCGCAAAGAATCAGGGAATCAGCATTGTTCTCGTAGAATTCCTGACATGCGTAAATGGCAAGGGTCATATCCACGATTGATTTCCGTTCCAGGACTCTCTCTGTCAATACATGTTTCACAGGTACGGAGATGTACTTATGGATGTTTTCCCATCCCGTACCTGTATTCTGATCGTCGATCAGGACGATTTGTTTGATCTTGGCGCGGGTCGCCTCTTCCAGTCCGTCTAGTGCGGCGCATAGTGCGTATGGATCTGAATTTTCACAATCAACAAGGGCAACGACTTTCTTTGCCCCTTCCATAAATTCCTGTATGGATATTTTGGTCTGCGCGGACACGTCCGCTATCTTAGAGACATCCGTGAAAGTATCTTTATTCTGCTGGTACAGGAGCGTCACAAAGCGGGCATCATTATGAAGGATCAGTCCGGTGTCCTGGTCGCCGAACTTCCAATTGATATAAATATGGAACGGAAGTCTGGCGTAATTCTTTCTGTAATATTCACCTGCTGCTTTGATACCCTCTTCTGTTTGACCATTTGGCATTATAAAGATATTTGCGATATATTTCCAATTTATCCATTCAGGGAAGAAGTCCCGGCAGTTGTTTATTCTTTTCATCAAAAGGGAATTTATATGCTCGACCGCGTCCTGTGGATTCATGAATTTCTTATACAGTTCCCCTTCGCGCTGAATGCTTTTACTATTTACCAGGTACATGACCGCTTCCTTGTTCACGAGATCCGGCATTGTCATTATGCTCATCCGTATTGGCGATGAGCGTTGGCGTATAAATATTTTCGCATAATTCTGCTCAAGGTCGGTCCGGACCATGCACAGGGCGCGGACGAGTTTTGCGCGTTTCTCTTTATCCATCTCGTCGTATACAGCTTTATCATATGCAAGCTCCTCTGTATTATTTGAAAATTTTTCTTTTGGAACGCCCAGCAGATAGGCCACTTTGGATACAATCATGTTTTTTCCTTTTTTGTCAGGATCGACCACCGGCAGTGGGTTTTCAGGCGTTTGCTGGAGCTTGTCTCCGACAAGTTCTCCGATTGTGTATGACATTGATTATTCACATCCCTTCTGTAAAATATATAAAATAAAATTATTATTATTCATTATAAGGAAAAGTCCGACTGTTTGCCACCGGATTTTTACCGAAATTTTTGCTTTGTAAGGATTTGTAGGGAAACTATGGGGGAATATGCACGAAAAGCCCGGTCTGTTGGACCGGGCTTCCCATTTGCTGCTTTTTAATTTTCTTCATCTAAACGGTCAAATTCTGTACCTGCGTAATCCAGTTCTGGTTCGCCAACAGGAACGAACTTATTCCAATGCTCGTTAATATAGGCATTTTCCTCTTCTGGATTTAGATTTGCAGGAACCTCCATTTCCCCCTGCTGTGAGGCATAGGGATATGTCTGCAGGTAAACCGTTTTCATTGCTTCTTTGTTTTTTGTGAGGTCTGCAATGATGTGGCTCCTGTTCCAGATTGTACATCCGCATGAGTTCGTCTTGTTTCTTTTGTCTTTCAAACTCATGGATGTCTTGTAACAGATGTTCCCGCAGTCACATCTGCACTTCCACACTGTGCCGCGCCGTTTTTCCGGCTTCATGTCCGTGAGTTCGAGAACAACCAGGTGCCCGAATCTCTGCCCCGTCAGATCCTTGACGTTCCCATGCGGAGACTTCTTTTTCAGGAGCCTTTCTCTCTCGACCTCCTCTTTGCTTACAAATTTGTTTGGAAATGATCGCCGACTCTTATTCTGGCATCCGCACGAACATGTTTTGTGGCGTTTGTCCTTTAAAGTATCCGACGTTTTATAGCAGATATTCCCGCAGTCACATCTGCATTTCCAAACATTGGTGCGTTTGTTTTTTAAGCGCAGGTCTGTCAGTTCCAGCACGACCAGGCTTCCGAATCTTTGTCCCGTTAGGTCTTTCGAGTTTGCATGCATAATTTGTCCTCCCTTGTTTTAAACACTGAAAAAGACAGGTTTCCCTGCCTTTTCCATAAAATGTGTGATGTTATTTTTTCTTATTTTTTCTTCTCTTCTTTTTTTTACGTGTACCTGTCGTGCTGTTATATGCTCCCGACCCGTCCCCAGTCACATTCATTGTTTTGCTTATCTGTGGCATCGGTGTTTGCCCTGCTGTAGAAAGGCCGTACCCGGCAAATGCGACATGGGGCATCTCCTCACGCACGTCCAATACTGATTTGAGATCCATTTTGAACATGCACATGATGGAGAACACAACCGCGCTGAACCCTATCTCGATCAGCGGGAACCGTGTTCCCTCAATAATGCGGAAGGCTAGCATGGCATATATTCCGGTCCGCATGAGCCAGAACAACCACATCTTCCTGTGGCGGTTCCTTATGAGGTGCGCGACCAGGAATATCGCCGATATCGCTCCCATGCTCACACAGTAGCCGAACAGCGGGGATGCGTACTTCCCCACTGCCTGTGTATGAGCGTCGGTACGTGCGGAGACAGAGATCTGCCTTACCTCGTCTTCTGAGGCAAGGTAAACAACGGCTTCATTGCTTTTCCCGGCGGGCAGTTCATCCAATGTGTCTGCCCATGCCGGCTCCAGTAACCTGCCGTGCAGTGTCATTTCAATCTCTGTCAGTGGCTCGCTGCCGGTATTCGTTACTGCAACGCGCACAGGATACGCTTGCACCTCGACCACGTCGTCGGTTTGACTTGCGGCACCCATGATAGATTCTGTCAGCGGGGTGATGAGTGAGAGGCAGATGAGCATTACAACCCCACTCCTGACCGCCTGGTACGCGTGGGCATCATTTTCAACCACGACCTTGAACAACTCATATAATATGAGTGTTACAATCAAAACAGTAAGGATGGATTTAACAATATCAAATATATTCTTTATTGCCTGTTCCACATCTTTCTCTATTGCCTGTTCCACATCTTCGCTTTTTACGGGCTGATCCAGTTCGTACTCTATAGGTGAATCAACGTCCACAGGCGGGGTGGGAGGCGTATCCGTGTTTTTTACGATTTGGATGTCTCCAAGGGAGACATCCCCGGTGTTCTCGACGCGGAAGGTAAACGCACCGTCCGTTATTTCTGTCGATTCCCCGGGATTGAGAACTTCATCATCGGTGGTTTCTTTTTCTGTTTCAACGGGCGCTACCTCTATCGAATCATAGACACGCCAGATGTTGGTTAGCATCCCCTGTCCGATACCGCTGAACGCAAGACCTGCTGCAAGCAGGAATATAAGGACGTTTCCTGCTTCCCTGAACTTCCAAATGTTTCGCGGGAGTTTCTTCTTTAACAGCGTTCCTGCAAGAATGCCCGTGATGATGGCATAGTTCATGAATACTGCTGCCCATGTGCCTACGTTTAATGCTAATTCTTTCATTTTTTCTTCCTTTCTTTTTTGATTTTGCCGCCTTATCCCTTAAAAGCTTAATTTGTAATACTTTCTTATGAAAGCCGGCGGTTTTTGTTTGCAGAGCGCCTTATAGCAGTCCTCTGCCTCTTTTTTTGTTTCAAAGGCGTATTCCTGCGTCACGGTGAAGCCACTGTCCAGGGATTCAATAACATACTGACCGGACATCGGGTCGTCGGCTTCCATCAAGTCCTGAAGCTGGAGCAGCCTTTTGTCCCGTTCTGTCAGGTGTTTTGCCGTGTCAGATGCCTGATCGACATGCCGGTTCAGGTAGGTGTCGCAATAGGCGTATTTCCCTTTCCAGGGGGCAAATCCCATTGTCTCGCCCCAGTAAAGGAAATCTTTGATCACCTTGTGTACCTCATCGGTGACCCGGTCGATTCCCTTGGACGCAAAATACTCTTTCGCGCTTAATACTTCATCCTCTTTATCACCGAGGAAAATTGTTACCTGCCCGATTCTGCACATCGGGCCAGTACGGTTCGGACTGTCTATGATTTTTATTGTTCCTCCTTCCAGTCCGTTCCTGATCAATGTTCTTGTTATCATTTCTTTCTCCTTTCTTTGTTGTTTCAGAAATTAAAAACAGGCTAAGACAGTTGTCCCAGCCTGCTTTTGTTTCTGTATTCTTATTATAGTGATTGTATCATTTGCATCGACTGTATGCAATGATTTTGTGAGAAGTGCCGCTGCCCTTTGCTCTGAGAACCTGCCCAGAGATGTCCGGTGCTTCTGGAACTTTCTCCGTGACGGATCTTATCTTTGCATATAATCGGGAAGGGTCCTGAACATCAGCAGCGCCATATCTGCCTTGGTGGTGGCTTTATTCACACCAAATGTTCCGTCCTTGTAACCCTTTGCAACTCCGTTCTGGTATGCCCACAGAGTCGCCTTGTAGAAGGCATTCGTTTTTGCGACATCCTTGAACGGCGCTTTTGACACGGCCTTTGGCTGCGGGCTTCCCATATATCTCCAGAGCATCATGATGAACTCACCGCGAGTGACATTTTTATTAATGCCGAACGTTCCGTCTTTGTATCCCTTGGCGATGCCCTTCTGATATGCCCAGAGGATTGCCCTGTAGTATTCGTGATCATCCGGGACGTCGGAGAAATACAGCTTTCCATTAAGGTCCGGGCGAAGCCTGTTGCTCATTCTCCACAAAGCAAAAACAGCAGTTCCCCTTGTGCATTTATCATTTATGCCGAAGTTGCCGTCGGTATGACGTGAATCCAGCACATCTGCACTGTACGACCAGTATACTGCCTTGTAGTATGCGTTCTTCGGGTCTTTCATATCATAGAAACTGCCCTCCATAATCGGCGGGATGCCAATAGAAGCATACAGCGGTTTTACGATGAT
>ODAI011641804.1_pt1 | contig 10712 bp, 10 predicted proteins | sample 1539321 | NCBI WGS metagenome assembly ODAI01 (sample SAMN02144231, study PRJEB22623) | gut metagenome | biome: sheep rumen | host: Ovis aries | place: New Zealand | reverse complement strand
GGAATATTAAAATGAACAAGACGCATGAATTAATTATCTCGATCGGAACAAACATTGACCACGATCTGAACATGACCCTTGCAAAAAGAGCATTGCTGACGCTACTGCCTGACATGACCTTTACGACAGAGAAATGGACCACCCCCGTGGATGCCGAATCAGACAAATTCCTGAACTGCCTGGCATTGGCAACGACGAGACACGGTGCCAAGCAAATCGTCAGGGCTTTCAAGCAGATTGAGCGCAAATGTGGCGACACGAAAGGAAAGCGCTCGAAGGGCACCATCACGGTTGATATTGACATTCTCAAATACGACGACGAGATTTTCCACAAGGAAGACTGGCAGCGCGGATACATCAGGGCTCTGATGAGGGAAATCAACGAAATGAAGCGACAGGAAAAAGAACTGTAGGGTTCATGATTTTTAAGTAAAAAAACACACACCACCACCGATGATGAGACAGGTAAGAAAGTTGGTTGGCTGCATGATGTTACTATGCTGGGTAACCTCCATCCATGCGCAAGAGTTTGAGCAGTATTTCACCAACCAGACGTTGCGCATAGACTATATTTTCTCCGGTAACGCAGAGCGTCAGGAGATTTCGGTCGATGAACTGAACAAGATTCCCGGCTGGTATGGCAAGCGGCAACGACTTGCTGAAGTCCCCGTAGAGGGGAACGGACAGATTATCGTCCGCTCACATCGCACGAAAGACGTCATCTACCAACAGTCTTTCTCTACCCTCTTCCAGGAATGGTTGTCCTATGACGAAGCGAAAACCATCAGAAAAGCTTTCCAAAATGTCTTCCTGGTGCCCATGCCCATCGATACTGCCGACGTGACCGTCGTACTGAAAAACAACCGGCGCGAAACGATTGCAGAAATGACACACACCGTCGTGCCCGACGATATCCTCATTCACAGCATCGGGCAACAAAACGTCACGCCGTATGACGTCATCCAGGAAGCCAAGGACACGACGCGCTGCATACACATAGCCTATATCGCTGAAGGATATACGGAGGCGGAGATGCCCGTGTTTCTCGAAGACGTGAAGACCGCCAACGATGCGCTTTTCGCGCACGAGCCCTTCAAGTCGATGAAAGAACGCTTCCATGTCATTGCCGTGAAAGCCGCTTCGGAAGAAAGCGGAACGAGCATTCCCCGCAGGAATATATGGAAAAACACCGCCCTCAGCTCGCATTTTGACACGTTCTACAGCAGCCGCTATCTGACGACGCTGCACCTGAAAGACCTTCACAACCTGCTGGCAGGAACGCCATACGAGCACATCATCGTGCTGGTCAACACTGAACAGTACGGCGGAGGAGGCATCCTCAATTCATACAACCTCTCCATGACACACCACCCGATGTTCAAACAAGTGGTGGTTCACGAGTTCGGACACAGTTTCGGCGGACTGGGCGATGAGTATGCCTACGAAGCAGAACAGATTCCCATGTATCCCGCCGACATTGAACCGTGGGAACCCAACCTGACGACACTGAAAGATTTCAACGGGAAATGGGAACATCTCATCAAAAAAGGGACACCCGTCCCCACCCCACTCTCAAAGAATCCAAAGACCATCGTGCAGCGTGTGGGGCTCTTCGAAGGCGCGGGCTACAGCCTGAAAGGGGTCTATCGGGCATGTCAGGACTGCAGAATGAGGTCGAACGAGGTGGAAGACTTCTGCCCGGCATGTCAATTAGGACTCACACGACTGATTGACTTCTACACCCGATAGAGAACGCTGCAAGCACGTTGTAAACACCTGCAATGAAACGTAGTTTCTACATACTGATTATCGTTGCGCTCTGCGTGCTGCCCTTCCATGCGCAAAAGCCTCGTGACAGCGAGAAACTGGGGATGGCGCTTGAATATTTCACCGCAGCCAAATACCATGAGGCACTCCTGCTTTTCGAGCAATTAGACAAACAATACGAACTCAATCCGCGCTTCCATGCCTACATGGGGGTATGCTATTATCATGAGTGGCAATACGAAAAGGCGTGCCAATACCTCGAATCAGCCATCCCGCAACTGCACCTTTTCAATCCTCACGAACGCTCAGTATATTATTACACGGCGGGCGAAAGCCATTTCCAGCTCCATCAATACGAGAAAGCCATCCCCTATTACGAACAGGCGCTGGCGCTCTGCTACGACCGTGAGAAGGGAGATATCTTCTACAGGATGGGCTTCTGCCACATGTTCCGGGAAAACTGGGAGGACGCACTTGAGAATTTCCGCAATGCGCTTTCTTCCTACAAAGCCCACCGCGACACGTCAGAACTGCAACCGCGCGTTGCACAGATACAAAACATGATTAAGGGATGCGAAGGCTATATCATGCCGGACAGCACTGACCTGCCCGGCGATTCCATTCAAATGCCCGGCGATTCCATTCAAATGCCCGGCGATTCCATTCAAATGCCCGGCGATTCCATTCAAATGCCCGGCGATTCCACTAAGATGCCTGTTGATTCCATTCACTTTTCAACAGATTCTGTTCAACAGACGAAAGCCAAACAACTCTTTGATTCCATTCAAATTAAGTTGAATTGATGACCAAATCAAGTTGATTTGGTGAGTAAATCAAGTTGATTTGTTTCATCAAAGTTCAACAATCAAAAAGCAAATTCAGTGAAATTGAAGACCAAATTCAGTGAATTTGATTAGCAAATCCACTGAATTTGGTTTTTGAAAGGGTTACTTTCACTTATCAAATAAGTTGTTTTCTCTCGAAAAAACGCAACTATCTGACGGCAATCATCTCGATTTCTACCAAAGCGCCTTTGGGTAAATCTTTCACCGCAAATGCCGAGCGGCCGGGATAAGGTGCAGAGAAAAACTCGGCATATACCTCGTTCATCGCTGCAAAATTGCTGATGTCGGAAAGGAGAACCGTTGTCTTCACGACATTGCTCAAATCAAGTTCTGCCGAGCGAAGGATGGCTTGAGCGTTGAGAAGTGACTGACGGGTCTGCTCTTTGATTCCGCCTTCGGGGAATGAACCTGTTGCCGGATCAATGGGCAACTGACCTGAAAGGAATACTATTCCATTGGCTTCAATCGCCTGACTGTAAGGTCCGATCGCTGCCGGAGCCTTTTCTGTATTCAATTGTTTTTTCATAAGTTGTTAGATTGATTTGTTCGTGTTGCAAATATAAACAAAAAAGCCGGAAGACGCAACATCTTCCGGCTTTTTATATTGATTGAACAGATGTTTAGTACTTATAACGTTGCAGCATAAATCCACTGATAGATGCAACTGAAGATACCAAACGCTGCGATGCCCAATGTGCAAACGGCAAGCGCCAGTTTTGTGTTGCAATCGCTCTTGAATGTCGGCAGCGGATTGTCAGAGCCCTTGATGAACATCGCTTTCACGATGAGCAGATAGTAATAAAGGCTGACTACCGTGTTGAGCAAAGCGATGAAGACCACAACGTATGCGAATGTGGACATCGTCTCGGCTGCTGCCATGAACACAAAGAACTTGCTGAACATGCCGGCAAACGGAGGAATACCTGCCAACGAGAAGAGTGCAACGGTCATGAGGAATGCCAATTTCGGATTCGTGCGATAGAAACCGTTGTAATCATCCATGTCGGTTGTCCCGTTATTGTTTTGTTCAACTGCACTGATTACGGAGAATACGCTCAGGTTGGCAACCACATAGACAAGTACGTAGAACGACAAAGCCGTCACACCCGTCTGGCTGTTTCCAACCACAGCCAGCATGATGTAGCCGGCTTGTGAGATGGAGCTGAACGCCATGAAGCGCTTCAAGTCTTTCTGGCGCATCGCAAAGAGGTTGGCAATCGTGATGGAAAGGACAATGACAACGTAGAGCATCATCTGCCATTCTGCCACCATATTCACAAAGACCTTCATGAGGATGGTCATCAGTGTGAAGGCTGCAGCTCCTTTCGAAACCACGCTCAGGTATCCTGTCACGATGGTCGGAGCACCTTGATAGGTGTCTGCCGTCCAGAAATGGAATGGTACCAGGGAGATTTTAAAGCCAAGTCCGCTGAAAAAGAACACGAGTCCCATCAAAGCCAACGGGCTAAGTACCAGTTTTCCTGTCATATCAGCAAAATAGAGCGTGCCGCAAATGCCATAAAGGAATGATATACCGAACAGCATCACTCCACTCGAGAAGGTGGCTGTCAGGATGAATTTCGCTGCTCCCTCTGCTGAATTATTGCGGTATTTGTCGAGTGCCACGAGACATGCCATCGGCACGGATGCCATTTCCAATCCGAGGAAGAACAGCAAGAAGTGTCCTGACGACATCATTACGAACATACCCAGCAAGGTGGATATGACAAGCATGTAGAACTCTCCCTCGCGAGCGCGGCTGTCTGGACGTGAAATCCACTGGCGACTCATGATGAGAACGATTAAGGTTCCTGCTGAGAGGATGGTCTTCATCACGTTGACGGCAGCTGATGTGACGTACATGCCGCCGAATGCCGTAACGGGTTCTTGAGGTATGAAGCTCACCGCAAGCTGTGCTAACATCAACAGACAAACCAACGGATTGAACCATTTACGCTCTTCTTTCTTGGAAGATGCAAAGTCTGCTATGAAGACTATTATCAGAATAGCCACGAGAATGGCTTCTGGAATCATATTAAAAAATTGATTGTAATTCATATTCCTGCCTCCTTTTTAGATATTAGCAAACGCTGGATTAACCAAACTCAATATCGGTCCGACGGCATCGCTGATGACGTTACTTGCCCACAGCGGAGCTACGCCAAGACCTGCTACACAGAAAATCAGACATCCTACGGCGAAACGCTCGTCCCACGTCGCATCGGTCAGTGTCTCATAATGCGGATCTGCCACCTTCTGGAAGAGGATTTTTCCTACGACACGCAAGATGTAAACAGCTGTTACCACAATCGAACCGCAAGCGATAATCGTGGCTACGCGGTGGAACGTATCGGCATTGGCAAATGAACCAACGAAGATGGTCATCTCGGCAATGAAGCCCGAGAAGCCCGGAAGTCCTAAGTTTGCCAAACCGGCAATGACATATCCCACTGAAAGGAATGGCATGATTTTCATCAATCCGCCAAGTTTGCGGACGTCACGGGTATGCGTCCTGCCGTAAATCATACCGATAAGTGCAAAGAAGAGGGCTGTCATCAGACCATGTGAGAGCATCTGAAGGATAGCTCCCGTGCATGATGTCCGGGTCATCATCAGCAAGGCAAACAACACCAAGCCGCAGTGAGAAACCGATGAATAGGCATTGATATACTTCAAGTCGGTCTGCACACAAGCTGACAGTGCACCATAGACCACAGAGATGGTCGTCAAGATAAGGAATATCCAAGACAATTCCTGCGCTGCCTCAGGCAACAGATACATGGCGATGCGGAAACAGCCGTAACCTCCCAACTTCATCAGCACACCGGCATGGAGCATAGACACTGCTGTCGGCGCTGAAGCATGACCGTCGGGAGACCATGTATGGAATGGGAAAAGTGCACCAAGAACACCGAAACCGATGAAAACGAACGGGAAGAATATCTTCTGGACTTCCACCGGAATATTGTGGAGAGCGGCTATCTCAATCACATTCATCGTCTGTGCACCGCTGAAGAAGTAGATTCCAAGAATACCAAGTATCAGCAACGCCGAACCTCCCATCAGCATCAAGGTGAGCTTCATGGCGGCATATTCCTTGGCACCACTACCCCACACACCTATCAATAAGTACATTGGGATAAGCGCTACCTCATAGAACATGAACATGGTGAACATGTCTGTGCAGATAAAGAATCCGTAAACACCCGTTGAAAGTAAGGTGAACCAAAGGAAATATTCTTTCGTCAACGGCTTCAACTGCCATGAGGCAAAAGTTCCTGTAAAGACAATCACGCTTGAAAGCAGCAGCATCACTACCGATATACCGTCAACTCCCACCGAATAGGCAATGTTGAGCGGAGCAAACCACATGTGGCTGGCTGTGAAAAGCATCACATCGTGGTTGCCGGCATTGCGCGCTTGGATAAATGCTATTGTCAAATAGATGGAAAAAGCAAGCAACAGCGTTGAACCTACTACCATCACACCACGCACCTGATTCAGGTTGCGAGCCAACCAAAGACCCAGCAACATCAGGACGGGAATCACTACAAATAATGTCAGTATACTCATTTTCTAATTATTTGTTATTTCATTACACATTATAATCAAACTGCAAACGCTAATAAGATGAGTGTCAGAGCTACCGCACCGGTAAGAATCCATACCGCATAGTGGCGCACATCGCCGCTCTGCCAACCGCGAATGCTCTCTCCTGCTTCGTTCGTTCCCCATGCCATGAAGTTGAACGTTCCGTCAATGACGCGACGGTCAAACCACGCGATGGGTTTTGAAACGAGATTAAAAATAATCTTGTGAGTAACGAACTGATAAACCTCATCCATATAGAAACGCTTATAAGCCGCGCGATGAAGTTTGGGGAACGCCTTGTAGAGCTTGTCTGCAACAGGCTGCTTCTCACCTTTATAGATATAAGTGGCAAGCAAAATACTGCAAACAGCAACGACAATGCTCGTTCCTGCAACGGTCCAATCAAGATGTATATCATATGCCTCACCGCTGGCGCTCACGAAATGACCGAAAGGAATGAATCCGGCACCAATTGTCACCAATGACAAGAATATCAATGGAATGGTCATGGTGAGCGGTGCTTCGTGGGGCGTATGGTGAGCATGCGCTTCCTTGTTTTCTGTTCCCCAGAAAATGCCGTAATACAGACGGAACATGTAGAACGCTGTCATGGCGGCTACTCCTGTCATAATCCATCCCACGACAGGGCTATACTGCATCGATGCCGTCAGGATTTCATCCTTTGAGAAGAAGCCTGAGAACGGAGGAATGCCCGCAATCGCCAAACAGCTGATGAGGAACGTGATGTGGGTAATAGGCATATACTTGCGCAAGCCACCCATCATTGCCATCTCATTGGAATGTACGGCGTGAATAATACAACCGGCACCCAAGAAGAGACAAGCCTTGAACATGGCGTGGGTGAAGAGGTGGAACATGGAAGCCATGTAGCCAAGCTGTGCATGATTGTCGAGAACTGCACCATGATGACCGGGCAGGCAGACGCCAAGTGCCACCATCATAAATGCAATCTGAGAAATCGTTGAGAAAGCAAGCACGCGCTTAATATCACTCTGCGCGCAAGCAACAGCCGCTGCATAGAATGCCGTAAACACACCTACCCAGACAACAATGCTCATTGCCTGCGGAGCGTATTCAATCCACAACGGGAACATACGGGCAATCTGGAATACACCGGCAACGACCATCGTAGCTGCGTGAATCAAAGCACTGACAGGTGTCGGACCTTCCATTGCATCGGGCAACCAGATATGAAGCGGGAACATTGCACTCTTACCGGCACCACCGATGAACATGAGCACCAATGCTGTCGGAAGAATCATGGCTCCTGCCGCCATCGCCTTCGTCGCATTTGCCTCAATGAACGGAGCAGCGCCCTCGCCCATCACCACATCGCCGGCAAAAGAGAAGCTGAACGACTCGGTATAGTATCCGAAGATAAGGATACCTATCAAGAAGAACATATCTGCGAAACGGGTCACGATAAACGCCTTCTTGGAAGCAGCAACAGCTTCATGGGTCTTGTAATAGAAGCCAATCAGCAGATAGGAAGAAACACCTACCAACTCCCAGAAGAGATACATCTGGAAAATATTGGTTGCGACAACCAATCCGAGCATTGACATGGTGAACAGCGAAAGGAAGGCGTAATAGCGCTGGAATCCCTTCTCTCCATGCATATATCCAAACGAATAGATATGCACCATGAGTGATACCGTTGAGATGACAATGAGCATCATGACTGAAATAGGATCCAACAGGATTCCTATGTCAAAATGCAACTTCCCTAACGGCAACCAGGTAAAGTTGTAAGGAACCAGTGTCTGGAAAACACCATCCACTCTGTCCGCAGTAAAATAGCTGAATGCAGTCATATAAGAGAGTGCAGTCACTATTCCCAACGAGGTTGTCCCGATAAGTCCTGCGGTCTTATGTGACATCTTCATGCCTGCCAGTCCTAACACAAGAAAGGACAGAAGTGGCAGCAGAAGTATCAAAAATACATAACTATATTCCATCATTCTTAAAGTTTCATGTTTTCAATACTTGTCACCTGATCACTATGGAATCGACGGTAAACATTAATAATAATTGCAACGGCAACAGCTGTCTCTGCTGCTGCTACTCCGATGGCAAACAGCGTGAAGAAGAATCCTTCAAGCTGACCAGGGAAAAGAATACGATTGAATACCGCAAAGTTGATATCTACCGCATTCAGGATAAGTTCCACTGAAATCAGCATTGCTATCAGATTGCGACGGGTTACGAAACCGAAAACGCCAATGAAAAACAAAAGCGTACTAAGCGCTAAATAACATACTACTGGTACCATATTACTTATCCTTTCTTGAAATTACGATTCCACCAATGATACATGCCAGAAGGAAAATGGAGATGAACTCAAAAGGAAGCACGTACTGGTACTTCTCCGAACCCATCAATGCTGTTCCGATAGTTTCCATCGAAACGCCATCGTCCTGGAGTTTTCCAACAACCTGATTGGCTGACTGGTCAGCCGTGAGGCACATATCGAATATCTTGTTCTTTAATAGTATGAATGCAACAGTGGCAAAGCCTGCCAAAGCCGCAAGAATACCTACAATGACCTGCTTGCCTCTCAGTTTCTCATGAAGACCTTGCAGCGCATGCTTCGAAACAAGCTGGATTGCAAAGATATAGATCATTGTCACACCACCTGCATATACGGCAATCTGAGCGGCACCCAAGAAGGTGTAGTCAAGCAGGAAATAGATGCCTGCCACACCAAAAAGGACAAATAGCAGGAAGGTTGCTGCCCGCATGATTCGCTTGGTCATCACGCACATTACCGCAGAACCAAGAATGACAACAGCCAAAATGATAAATACTACTATATTAGCCATAATTCCTTATTTCGTTTTGGTATTAAACTTACCGATTTCAAGAGGTGCACCGCCATCTATGAGTTGCGGCAACGAACCGCCCTCATATTTTTCTTTGTCCAGATGCAGCACAAGCTGACTGCGGTCAAACACCGCATTCTCAAAATCATTCGTAAACTCTATCGCGTCAAAATTGCAGGAATTCGTGCACAGCTGACAGAACATACAGTCACCGAGGTTATACTGATAATCAACCAGTTGCTTTTTCTTTTTCCCAGTCTCAGGCTCTTCAACCATCTGAGACACAATTTTGATACTTCCATTCGGACAAGCCTTCTCGCACAGTGTACAAGCCGTACATTTATAATCACCGTTCTCGTCGCGCTTGAAAACCAAACGACCGCGGTGACGCTTCGCTACGTGGAGGGTTGTTTTACGGTTTTCCGGATATTGCTCGGTTGACTTCGGTATGAAATATTCCTTCAACGTGGTCTTCAAACCGACACAGAGTGTCTTTATTCCGTGAAAAACCTCACTAAAATATGATTTATTCTCTTCCATAGCCTTATACCTTATTTAATATATAGTCCTAATGCCACAACAATCGTCATCAAGACAAGATTGATCAATGACAACGGCATCAGATATTTCCACTCCAACTTCAGAATCTGGTCGATGCGCAGACGCGGGAATGTCCAACGCACCCACATCAGCAGCCAGACAATGAGGAATGTCTTTCCAAAGAACCAAACAGCTCCGGGAATATAGTCCATTACCTGATTGAAGCCGTCCCAACTTCCAATATGCAAGGGCATCCATCCTCCGAGGAAGACGGTTGCTGCAATACCGGAAATGATGAAGAGATTAAGGAACTCCGCCAAATAGAAGAAGCCGAATCCCATACCTGAATATTCGGTGTGGTGTCCAGCCGTCAACTCACTTTCAGCCTCTGCCATATCGAACGGACCGCGATTGGCTTCTGCATTACCGGCAACGAGGAAAATCAAGAATGCGATAATTGCAGGAATCGCTGCTACGCCATTGAATATCAGCCACGCCTTGCTTTGTGCTTCCACGATTCCGCTGATCTGCATCGTACCTGTCAGAATGACTGCCGTAATCAGGCACAGACAAAGCGACATCTCATAGGAAATCATCTGAACGGCACCACGCATCGCGGAAACTACAGAATACTTGTTGTTAGAACCCCAACCGGCAAGGAATATTCCGACAACGCCGATTGATGAGATTGCCGTCAACAAGAAAATACCCACGTTGAAGTCGAGTATCACCGCTCCTTTATTCCATGGAAGGAAAGCAAATGCGCCTACAGAACCTATCAGCACCAAGAACGGCGCCAGGATATAGAGAAACTTATCAGCCTTTTCCACAAAGAAAATTTCCTTGATAAGCATCTTCAGCACGTCAGCAAACACCTGCAGCAATCCCCAGGGACCTACACGCATCGGACCCAAACGACATTGGAAGTAGGCACAGACTTTACGCTCCATAAATATCAACGCTACAGCCATCAGGGCATAGCCTGTCAATATCAGCACACCTACCACAATGCACTCTATCAGAACCGACCAGAAATCGCCTAACCCAAGTGTCTGGCGAAGCAGCTGGTCGAACCATGTTGTTACTATTGAAAAATCAAACATAATACTGTTACTTAATAAATGCG
>ODAI014238858.1_pt1 | contig 10714 bp, 11 predicted proteins | sample 1539321 | NCBI WGS metagenome assembly ODAI01 (sample SAMN02144231, study PRJEB22623) | gut metagenome | biome: sheep rumen | host: Ovis aries | place: New Zealand | reverse complement strand
TACAATACCGGGTTTTTAAAGTCAAACAGCTAAAAAGGCTGAAGCCTTACTGACTTCAGCCGTAGATTTTTGTTATCTATTATCCCTGCTGGGAAGGCTGTCCGCTGAAATCGGGCCGGCTTCCGCTGTTTCCTGAGGGAGTCTAGCCTCCGTGGCCGCCCTGAGGAGGCTGACCTCCTGGCCCTCCCTGACTGTTCTGTCCGGGCATCTGCTGCTGGCCGTTCTGGTTGGAACCGGGCATTCCTCCCATTTGGCCTCCGTTAAAATTTCCCATCATGCCTCCTCCCATCATCTGGTTGGTGATCTGAGAAACTTCCTGGCCGTTTTCAATGACTGTTCCTCCTGTGAAGTTAACGTTACCGTCAACGTCGAAGGGGGACTGAGCTGTGATGTTCAGTGTGCCTCCTGTGATGGAGAGATCTCCGTTAACGTCTACTGCATCCGTGTCTCCCTGACCCATGCTGATATTGATCTCTCCTCCGTTGATTGCTACAGATACGGAAACTGCTGTTGACTTCTCGGATCCGTTGATGCCGTCATCTGTCGCCTCGATATTGATGGTTCCGCCGTTTATCTCAACCTGTGTGGCCTCGATTCCTTCAGCAGATGTGATGTCGAAGTCTCCTCCATCGATCTGTACGATGGTCGTTCCCTGGATGCCGTCATCGGATGCGGTGATCTTGAATGTGCCTCCGCAGATGTAGATGTATCCTACGGTGTTGTCCTCATCGTTTTCTGCATGCATTGCATCTTTCTGGGAGCTGATTGTAATATTTCCGTCTGCAACTGCGATGGAGTCGTTTGCTTCAAGAGCATCTTCCTGGGATGTGATATTTAAAGTTCCTCCTGTGATCTTGAGATCATCCTTGGATGTTACTCCGTTAGCTGATGATTCAATATTAAGTGTTCCTGTACCGTTGAGGACTACATCATCCTTTGAGAAAATAACTGCATCTGTATTGGTATCACCGTCAGCTGTGAACCCTCCGGTTACCGCCAGGGTGTTCTCCGTATCTGTTGTCGTTACGAATACCTTGTCAGCGCTCTTTACATAGATCACAGGGTCAGTTTCATTTGTGATATCCGCCTTGTCGAGTACGATCTGTACCTTATCCTCATCTGCGGCCTCTACTGTAATCGTAACGTTCTTCGCTGTTCCTGAAATTACGTATACTCCGGCTTCAGTTATATTGATATCCTGTCCGTCAGATACGGTGTAATATACTGCATCTGTAAAATCCGCTGTCTGTTCCATGTCGCGGTCTGTGAAAATGTCGCTTGCATCGATGGCAACTGTGGATGTCACATTTGCTTCATTGGTTACGGTTTCCTGGTCTGCTGTCTGCTCCTGAGCTGTGCCGTTATCTGCAGTCTCGGCAGAAGCGGTCTGATTACCGCAGGCTCCCATACTCACCATTAAGGCTCCTGAGATACCAAGGGCCAATGCTGTTTTAAATATTCTTGTATCTTTAAGTTTCATTTTTCCCTTCCTTTATTATATATATGTATTGGGGTGATTTGCTTTATTATCCGGAGATCCTGTGTTTCAGCATCTCCCTTTGTCATGATGAAGATAACATTCCTACCTTGAAGAAACCTTGAAACCTTTAAAATATTCAAAAAATCCTGGCATTTTCTTTGTTTCTTTGCTTTATGTACCGTAGTATCTCTATTACATCAAGGAGGTAACTTATGAAACTAAATAAAAAAGCGCCCCGAGGGAGTCGCTTCGTAAGGAAGCACCTCCTTCCGCTTTTTCAACTCTACCAACAGGCGACAGGACTCGAAATCTGCGTTATGGAATTCGGCACAGCAGTTATGTATAATAAGCCTAAAGGTAAAAACAAGACTTCTTTAGGAGGTAACAACGTATGGAACTGGGAAAGAAAATCAAACAGCTGCGGTTTAAGGCTGGCTTGACGCAGGAGCAGTTGGCAGAGAAGTTGGGCATCGGCGCACAGTCTGTGTCCAAGTGGGAAAACGCTGTAGCCATGCCCGACATCACCTCTCTCCCCCTTTTGTCGGAAATCTTTGGCGTCAGCATTGACGACCTGTTTGACCTGACAAGCGAACAGCGCTTGAATCGCATCGAAAACGGCCTGGATATTTCAGAGGAACTCTCGCAGGATCTCTTCCGGGAATACGAGGATTTTCTGAAGGCGCAGCTTGACGACGAACAAAACAGGCAGCGGGCGACAAGCCTCATTGCCTACCTGTACTGGCACCGCATGTATTCCTGCGCTCAGAAAGCGGCCAGGTACGCCAAATACTCGATCCGGACTGCCCCCGGAGTAAAGGACAGCCAGTGGGTCCTGGAACAGGCGGAAGGCCATGCGAGCAGGGACTGGAACATTGCCAATCACACGAAAGCCATTGAATTCTGGCGCGGTATCGTCGAAGAAAATCCTGAGGTCCGCCTGCCGTATCTGTATCTTTTAGACAATCTGCTCGCAGATCACCGCGCAAACGAAGCGGAAGTATATCTGGAGCGGGCAAGCCGGCTTCCGGACGCAAGACCCGTTATGGTTCAGGTCTTTCGTGCGCATATTGCGCTGGCTCGCTTTGACGAAAAAACGGCAGACAGGATCATGGAAGACCTGGTGGCAGCGCACCCGGAAGACTCCGCCTGCCTGTTCGAAGCCGCACAGTATTACGCGGAAAAGTGCGATTATCAAAAAGCGATCGGACTCTACGAGAAATCCTTTGAAAAGGAGACCCAGCGACCACGCTTTTCCGATGCACTGATGGCCATCGCGGACATTTACGAGATCATGCGCGATTACCGGAAGGCAGCGGAAACCCATGACCGGATTATTGACCTCTTGGAAAACGAGTGGGGCTTTACGGAGGAAACAGTTCTGCAGAATGCCCAAAAAGAAAAGGCGCGCCTTCTCGCCAAAGCATAATTCGATCCTGCCGCTCAATTCCTGTCAGCCGGAATAGCGGGCATCGGATTTTGCCCTACAAAATTCAAAACAAAGTAAAAAGACAGGCGTGACCATTGCAGTCACGCCTGTCTTACATCCTATGTAGCGGGTTGTTGTCTGCTTCAAAGCACCTTCCTTGAGGAGTGCGCCCTGAACCGGGGCGCTTTGGTGCTATATTCAGCTGAATACTGCGTCGATTTCTTCACTCATGAAGGTCAGTTCTCCCATGCGGGAATAGGCATCGTCCATTTGCGATCTGTACTCCGCGGCCTTCTGTTCAAGTTCTGCCTTGTAGGCTGCGTTTCCTTCGAGCTCTGCTGCTTTATGGTAAGCTGCCCAGTAGGACTCGGCTTCATAATACTCGATAAGCGCATAGGGAAGTGCGTAATCGCTGTCCTTATCTACAGTCTCACCCTGAGCGATGTTTTCCTTCATCTCGATTACAGCTTCCGTATAGTATCCGTTCTTCATGTTCCTAAGAAGATCGTTGGGTGTGGATGTGTATCTGTATACGCTGTTGTGCACCCTGTAACCAAGGGCAATGATCATAATAACCAGGATGAGTGCCAGAACTATGAGGATAGTTCTGAAGAGTCCGTCTCCAAGACGCATGCCGGCTGCGGTGCCGGTCTTATTGTTTCTCTTAGTTTTCTTATTCATATCTGTCCTCCAGCATAACATTTATCCTAGACTCGCTCATGGTTCTCATGCCCTTGACTTCATCAAGGCTGATTCCGAAATATCCTGAAACCATGACCTCCATGTGGTCCCTTAAGGCCTCCATGTATTCCATGCGTTCCTCCGTGTAAGCCTCTTCATTATATTCATTCACTTCCATACTTTCGTACACCCTGAATATATTGGTTGCCGCATGTTCTATCAGCTCGGTTTCAGTATAGTATCTGTATTTTTCTGAATCGTGCTTCTTGGCCTCAAGAGAAAGGATATTATCATAGAACATCTTATAGTTCGTGGATGTTTCATAGACAGCATCGTATTTTCTTAAAGCGCTGCTGTAGGTCAGACGGTTCCTGTTCATATATGCATAGACGCCATCGTAGTCCCTCTCATCCATAAGCTGATCTATCTGAGCTGAGTGAAAGTCTGCCTTGCTTGCAACCTTTCTCTCCTCCTGCCACCATCTGATATCATCGGCCTTGGCAATCATGAAACCTGTGAGAGCGATCAGAGCAACCAGAACCGCAAGGATCGTTATCCTTACCGTATGGCGGTTGAACCTTGAGGACTGCTCCAGCACGTCCTTCTTGGTCTCCCTGTAATCTTTTTCGAAGCGGTCCATCTCCTTCTGATGCTTCACAGCAAAAGGATTGGGCTCCCCGCAGTAGGGACAGAACCTGTCTTCAATATTCAAGTTATTTCCGCAGTGTTGACATTTCATCAGTCATTCCCCCAAAGATCTTCAGCTATATCCATAAACTCATCGTAGTGTTCCCAATTCCAGACGTCGTGGTTTTCGCCGTCATCAGCTATGCGCTGCATGAGTTCATCATATTTTTTGGCTTCAAAAAGCTCGTCGTATTCTGCAAAGGTGTCGTGCTCCCATGCAAGCTCAGCGGCATAGTCATCGTAATCATCTCCCCATAGGCGGTTGTCCATATAGATAAAGAAACCTACGATCAAAGCGATTATAACTCCGATTATTACCACAGTCTTTGCTGCGGACTTTGCTCCCTTTTTAATTTCCGACTTATATACGTCCTGGGCCTCTTCATCTACGTTATCCAGTTCCTTGCGGGTCCCTTCCAGGTCTCTTAAGAACTTGGCTTCGGCACCCATGGGATTAATGTATCCGCAGTAGGGACAGCTGGCCTCTCTTGCATCGAAATGTGCGCCGCAGTTAGGGCATTCTATTTCTTTCATTTTAACTCCTGATGCTTCAAAATCTTACATCTGTAATTATATCACAAAAGGTTATAGATTCATCGGTAATAATAAAAATTCTTCTTTATTTTCTATGGGTCACAAACTTTCTGGCCGCATACATGACAGGTCTGAGATAGGCGGGACGAAGCTCCCTGTCAGCCTTCTTAAGTTCATCTATAATATGTATATGCTGAGGGCAATGGGCCTCACACTTTCCGCAGGCTACACACTGAGAAGCAAATCCCGGTTCGGCCCTTAAGCACATATTCTGGAAAAAGGATCTCAGGCCCGAAATTTTTCCCTGAGTGTGGATAAGGTTATAGTGATGGAAGTTTCCGGGAATATCAACTCCTCTGGGGCAAGGCATGCAGTAGCGGCAGCCTGTGCAGCCTACCTTTTCCTTGGATTTAAGGATATTTCGTATTTCAGATATGAGTCCCTGCTCCCCGACACCCAGGCATCCCGGTTCTGAACAAGACGCTATCCTCACGTTCTCCTCGACCATCTCAAGGGAGTTCATTCCTGAAAGAACACAGGTGACCCCAGGCTGATCCCAGAGCCATTTCAGTCCCAGTTCCGCAGAGGAGAGGCTGTGACCTGATTCCCTGTTATACTTGTCTATGAGAGTCATGGCGTCCCTGGGAAGATTTACAAGCTTCCCTCCTCTCAAAGGCTCCATGATGATTACGGGAATCCCCTTCTCATAGGCTGCCTCCAGCCCGCGTCTTCCCGCCTGGGAAGTCTCGTCCATATAGTTGTACTGGATCTGCACGAAGTCCCAGTCATAACTGTCCAGGAGTTTAATGAACATATCTGAATCTCCGTGATAGGAGAAGCCAATGTTTCTTATAGATCCGTCAGCCTTGTGCCTGCTGATCCAGTCCTCTATTCCCAGATCCTTCAGTTTCTCCCACTCTTCCAGATCAGTAAACATGTGCATGAGATAATAATCCACATAATCAGTCCTGAGCCTTGAAAGCTCTTCACTGAAAGTCCTGTCAATGGCCTTCATGGACCTCATGAGGTACTGAGGAAGTTTGGTTGCAATATATACCTTATCTCTTATCCCGTTGTTTTCAAAGATCTTTCCTACGATTTCTTCCGATCCGGGATAGATGTACGCCGTATCAAAGTAGTTTACTCCTTCTTCCACGGCCTTAAGCACTTCTTTTTCAGCTTTATCGTAATCTATACCGCTTCCCTTTCGGGTGAATCTCATGCAGCCGTATCCCAGTATGGAGATGGGATTTCCATTTTTGTCATTTCTGTATTTCATATTTCTCTTCGTATTATAATGTCAGATTATCAGGTCGGCCGGAGTGATCTTTACGGCTTTCATCAGGTCTTCTGGTCTCAGTTCTATCTGGTATCCCACTTTTCCTGCGCTGACAAAGATATGCTCCTTTCCCTCTGCTGTTATATGTATGAAGGTGGGAAATACCTTTTTCATTCCGACAGGCGAGCATCCTCCATGTACGTATCCCGTAAGGGGGAGCAGTTCCTTTTGCTTTATCATGGCAATGGACTTCTCTCCTGCGGCGGATGCAGCTTTCTTGAGATCAAGCTCCTCAGCCACGGGGATGACAAATACGTAATATGCTCCGGTCTTTCCCCTTGTCACAAGAGTCTTGAATACGCATTCCGGCTCTTCTCCGAGAATGGCAGCGATCTCTTCTCCCGTCTTCGTGGGGTCTGGTTCATAGGAATGGCTTGTATATTCTATCTTCATGCTGTCAAGGACGCGCATGACGTTGGTTTTTTCATTCTTCTGTTTCATTTCAGTAGTTCTCTTCCTTGAATTTAGCTAAGTCTTCTTTGCAGAATCTGCAGAGGCAATCCGCCGGATCCTCTTCAAGAGCGTGCTCTATAAGAGCCTTTAAGGTAGGCGACTGCCTCATGGTGCATCCGGGGCAGGTGCAGTGCATGCCGTATTTTGATTCTGTGTTGGGACGCTTAGGGTCAGCAGCACATTTATGAACGTGACCCAGTTCATGCCTTAAGGTCCTGGTTATTACAGCCTGCTTCACATCATCAGTAAGGTCCCGGAACCTTGCCATGCTCTGGACGGAGACCCCTCCGCCGACGCGGGCAGCTCCGAAGCACCAGGTCTTCTTGAGATAGAGATCCTTTGAGGTAAACAGAAACATGGCGCCCCTGATTTTTTTGCTCTTTAAAATATCCTGCAGTTTCCCGAGGACATCAGATGCGCTTATCTGTCCCTTGAGGTTCTTATGGGCCTTGGCTATGATCTCATCACCCGGCTGCCTTGGTTCCTCCCCGGAGTCACTTCCTATGAAAAGGAAATGACAGCCATATACAGGCGCCGTGTCCTCCATAGCCTTCTGAAGCATGACTTTTTCGGCATCTGTAACGCTGCTGTCGCAAAACACGTAAACTGTGAAATTGTTTCTGAGTTCACTTATATTCATAAAAGTTATCTTTTGATATGCTTTGTAGTCGTATAATCTTTTTTGTGTTATAATCAATTATATCATAGCATTGCAAAAACAGAAAGGTGTCAATATATCATGAAAGGGAATAAAAATACAGGATATAAGAGCCATTGGATAGTATTCTCCTTCATAACAATTGCCCTGATCACACTTACGGTCATAGGCGCCGTCGGAGATGCTTCGGAATATATGGAAAATCTTGCCCTGGCAGGCGTCAGCGAAGCCCTTGACGGGTCCACCCTCGTGGTGATCCTCGCAGGTCTTGCACTCATCATATCCGTGATCTATCTCATCTCATCAGCAAGGGCAAGAAGTCATTCCCGCAAAGAATTTGCCGCCATGGCAAGAAGGGTCAAGGAAGCACAGGAGAGAGGAGAAGAATATACCATAGAGGCTCCTCCCATAGGAAAGCGTGTCGGGTCTGCCCTTTCAAAGACTCTCGACACTATTACCAAGATCATTATAGCCCTCTTCGTCATCTGCCTTCTCGCAGTGGGCGGGCTGAGCGCCGTCAAGGAAGCAGAGTACAGAAACAGACCTTCCTTCAGTTTTCTGGACAAAGTGGAAATAGCCCAGGCAATAACAGGTTATGACAGTCTTGGCTATGTGGATCCGGATCTTGTGGAGTACGGTCTTCCAGATGATGTGACCGAGATCCTCAAGGACAGCAAAAACTACAAGAAATCCAGGGACTACTCGGAGCAGCAGGCTCTCTGGCTTAAGATAAAGGATGCAGTAGAATTCGAGTTTACCCCCGATACTACGGATCTGGGTGTCCTCTCAAACGGAGATACCGTAACAGTCAAAGCCGTGCTTGAAGGATACAGTCTTCCGGAACTGCAGAGGGACCTCGGGATAAAGATAGCAGATCTTGATGAAACAAAAGAATTCACAGTTGAGGGTCTGCCTCATAAATTTGATACTCCCGAGGAGGCCCTGGCCGAAAAATCATCCTTCATCAAGCTTGCCGCTGATAAAGTGCACGCCAAAGCCAACGAAAACTGCAACGATTTCAAGGGTATATATTATTCCAACTACAGCCTCTACGGAGTATATCTCTGCAAGCCAGATGAAAGACCCGGATACAATCCTGATGCTCTTCTCGTCATCGGCACCTATGAGCGCCAGGCCGGATCACCCTATGCTGCAAGGGATACGGTTATACTGTACGCTTATCCCTTTGACAGCAGGACCAGTGACACAGATATAAACAATGAATTCGTACCAGCCGGTGAGGATAAGGTAAGAGTAGTGACAGAACTTCACACCTATAAGACTCCGGAACAGTTTATAGAATCCTTCGTCACGGGACAGTATCTTTCCGGAACTGCAGGTTATACCCTCGATAAAATAGAATTCACAGAATAAGAAGCACTAAAAAAGGCCGTTGATCCAACGGCCATTTTTTTATGCGGTTATAACAAGGATTTAAACTGGCTCAGACTCGGACTTCCCTGTACCCTTACTCTTGTAAGCTTGACCGGGTTGTCTCCCGGGTGGATTTTTCCATATTCCGTCGTAAAGGCGCAGAGGAATCCGGCATCTTCAACCACCTTAAGGCATTCGTCATCATAATCTCCGAAGGGATATGCGAAAGCATCGCCGCTCCCCAGAAGTTTGATGGACTTATTGAGGTCAGCCAGGGCATCCTCATAGCTGAGAGCAGTGAATACCCCGCCGTGTCCGATATTTCCTCCGGGTCTGTGCATGTCATAGGAATGAGACTCAAGCCAGAGGTGCTTATAGCCAGTCTCAGACCAGTGCTTGCCCCGCTTGGTCCCGATGATAAAAGCTGTAGCCCTCACATCATACTTCTCTATCAGGGGAACTCCGTTTTCTTCAAACAGGGTGGTACCGTCGTCGAAGGTGAGACAGACACTCTTCTCAGGAAGATCGATCTCACCGTCAAGGTACTGTCTTACCTCTTTCCAGGTAGGGAAATAATAGCCTTCATCCACAAGATATTTAAGTTCCTCTTCAAGAACGGCTGCCTTGATGCAGTTGGCATCCACACCATTCTTGGGAGGCTTGGCAGGATCATAAACCTTGTGGTACATGAGAACTGATAACCCCCTCTTCTTTCCCTCGCTTGTCTGGGGCGGGAAACTTACCTTAAGTTTCCTTGAAGCGTCCGCAGTATTTCCGTTCCTGTCCTCTACGGTATATTTTATGGTATATTCTCCGCTCTGATCTATCTCAGGGATCTTCGTTTCAACGGATGCGGAGATATCTTCTCCATAGGCGTCCACTGCAGTGAATCCAGCTTCTTTATATTCATCCCCGAAGAGCATCTCAACCGTATCCCCTCCGCTCAGTTCAATAACAGGCGGAGTGGCTGCAAGTCTGGCCTCCTCTTCTTTTTTTGCTGCTTCCTTCTTAAGCATGAGTCCCATTACAGCGCCAAGAATAAGCACTATAATGAGAAGCACAGGAATGATTATCTTTCGTGTTTTTCTTCTTTTGTTTGCTCTTTCTGTTCTTGTCATCTCTTCCTCCAAAATATTTATTACCACCATTATATCATCGCCTATTTATAATAGTAACCCCTTATATAACAAAAAGAAGGCGTCCGGGACACCTTCATGCATTCAAACTGTTATTTTTTTATAAGGCTTATTACAGCTACAACTATAACACCGATAAGGATTATATTAAGCACAACTGCATTTATGGATATGGCCAGCATGGTTCCGATGAAAGCCGTAACACATCCTGCGGATACTGCAGAAATGGCCATTTTTTTGTTGTATCTTCTGCGCCTTACAACGTTGATCCCGCCGGTAACCACAGAGATAGGCACGCTTCCAAGAAGAAGGGTAAGTGTGGTTATGGGGGACATGCCAAGAAGCATCAGAAGTGCTGTAGTAAAGGGCTTGGCAGGGATCCCCAGCATGTTTGTAAAGCCGAAGAAAAAGGTGAAAACACCAAGAATAACAAGTCTGATCCCTGAAAGAGATACTGCAGTTCCGGGTTCTCCTGAACTTAATACCATTCTGATGATCAGAACTGCTATTGCTGCCAGAAGAAGAACGATCTGAGCTTTCCTTATGGATTCCCCTTTCATAACTCCTACTGCACGGGAACCGAAGAAGCTTCCCAGTGCAAGGCAAATCATGAACACAGCAAGTGTCAGGGTATCAACCTCCGGTGCATTTCTTAAGTAAAGAAATGCGATGAAGGAACCGGGAACGATTCCCGCGGTTATCAGGCAGTCCGGCAGGGTTTCCGGGTCTGCAAGTTTGAGTTTCCTCACAACTATGGTGTTCATTACAAAGTCAGATATGCCGATGGTACAGAAAAAATACACAATGGCTTCAGCTATCATGGTCCCCCTGAGGGTCCCCGGCTGTCTTGCCATGGCTTCTCTGTCTGATGCGGCATCTCTTACTATGCTTACAGCATAAATGATACCTGCTATTAAAAATGCAAAACCTATAATGTGCTGAAGTG
>ODAI012190522.1_pt1 | contig 10714 bp, 8 predicted proteins | sample 1539321 | NCBI WGS metagenome assembly ODAI01 (sample SAMN02144231, study PRJEB22623) | gut metagenome | biome: sheep rumen | host: Ovis aries | place: New Zealand | reverse complement strand
TGCCCTCCCGGAAGTCATTGAATCCTTTTTCGTAGGAATATCGGGAAAAAGTGGTATCCGCATCCATACGCAGCACCCTTGCTGAAGGGAACCGGACTTTCAGCTCCTCTCCCAGCTTCTGAGTGCCGAAGCCCATGCTTTTGAGCCTTGAAGAGCCGCATGAAGGGCACTCCTTTACCGGGTCAGAAGCGTAGCCGCAGTAGTGACACATCATCTTGTTATTCTTCTTGTGGTAAGTCAGCGGAACTGAGCAGTTCGGGCAGTACACCGGCTGATAACAGTCGCAGCAGCTTATGACAGTATGGAACCCACGGCGATTGAGCAGAAGAATTGTCTGCTGGCCGTTTTTGAGATTCTCCGTCATTTCATCGCTGAGAATTCTGCTGAATTCGCCGGAATTGCCGTCCTCACGTTCCAGATTCATGTCAACTACACTGACCTGCGGAAGCGGACTGTTATGATATCTTTTCTTCATGGTGAGCAGTTGATATACGCCTTTTTCGGCCAGATAGTAGCTCTCCACTGAGGGAGTTGCCGAGGCCAGCAGCAGCACACCATTATTATAGGCGCATCTTCGTTTAGCTATACTGTGAGTCATGTACCTGGGCGAGCTGTCCGATTTATAGGACCTTTCCCCCTCCTCGTCCATAATTATCAGGCCGATGTTGTCAAGAGGGGCAAAAACTGCGCTCCTTGTACCGATTACGATATCTGCATCGCCGCGTTTTATGCGTTTATATTCATCAAGGCGCTGTCCGAGTGAGAGTCCGCTGTGTATGACAGCAACTCTTTCCCCGAAAAGTGACCTGAATCTTCTGAGTATCTGAGGAGTCAGGCCTATTTCCGGTATTAGGACCATTGCCTGACGTCCAAGTCTTACGGTGTCCCAGATGAGCTTTTCAAAGACCGATGTCTTTCCGCTTCCTGTGACTCCGTGGAGCAGAAATGCCCCGTATTTTTTTTCAAAAAGTGCTGCAAGTACAGCGTCATGGGCCTTTTGCTGTTCCTCTGAGAGTACGATTTTCTCTGGGTCTGCACGTTCCTCGGAGCCGTCCTCTACACTGCGGAGAGTTTCCATGTCGTAATCCTCCGCCGCTCCGTTTGCAATAAGTCTCTTTATGACTGCCGTGGTAACTCCGCACATATATGCAGCCTCTTTCACGGCAGCAGAACCGTATTCCTCCAGAAAACCGGCAACGAGCTTCTGCTTCGGGGTAAGCTCAAATTCCTCCGGCGAACTTAGATATTTCTCTGTAAGCCGGACCATGCGGACCGTAGAATCCCCCACAGCCTGTCTGAAAACGTTGTCTGAAAGCAGCGCCCCTGTCTCGCAGAGCTCATCAACTACTCGTCTGCCGTTTTCGATGATATAGTTCTCCAAAAACTCGTTCAGAGCCTTTTTCCCGTCAAGCTCCCGGAGCTCAAGAAGGAGCTCAGAGCACTCATCGGAAATTTTTTCAACAGCAGTTCCCTCAGCCGGAAGTGAAAAATTCTCCTTAACAGAGACATTCATAGCCGGCGGGAGCATTATCCTGACAGCGTCAAAATAAGTGCAGAAGGTCGTCTCCCTGAGAAAAAATGCCAGCGAAAGCTGTTCCGCCGATACCACCGGACTTTCATCCACCAGAGACACAAGTGACTTCAGTCCCTTTGAGCTGCCCTCTGTGAGTTTCATTACCACCGCTATCCGTCGTTTGTTCCCTCTGCCGAAAGGCACCAGGATCCGGCATCCGCAGGCTATCTTATCCTGCAAACGCTCCGGGACGGCATAGCTGAAGAGCATATCGAAGGAGTAAGCAGTACCGCTGACTGCACTCTCAGCAATCAGGGACATTATTCGCCCTGAACTGATTCAGTGGTGACTATCTTGCACTTGCCGCTTGCAATTTCCTCAACAGCGGTCTTAACAGGCTTTTCCTCAAGTGTCTCGCCGTTTTTGTAAAGTTCGTCAGTGATCTCTCTTGCTCTCTTGGCAACGGCGATAACGAGGGAATAACAGCTCTCGTTCTTTGAAATGATCTGATTAACTGCGGGTCTAAGCATTTTGTAACACCTCATTTATAGTTTCGGACATAGAAGAAGCCTTGAGCTCCTCTCCACGGACTACCGCAAAGAAGTCGCTTACAGCCTCCTCCAGAGGACCGTTTACAATAACGTAATCATATTTTTCAGCATGAGAGATCTCCCATGCAGCCTTTGAAAGTCTCTCCTCGATGACCTCCTGAGCCTCTGTACCTCTTTTTTCAAGGCGGCGGCGGAGTTCCTTCATTGAAGGAGGGAGCACAAAAATGGACAATGCATCTGGTCTTTTTTCCATAACGCTCATAGCGCCCTGGACCTCTATCTCCAGGATAACATTAATGCCATTCTCGATATACGGGTCGACCTCACTGAGAAGCGTGCCATAGAGATTCTGGCAATATTCAGCGCTTTCGAGGAATTCGCCATTTTCCAGCTTAGCGGTAAAGTCTTCTCGTGACATAAAGTGATAGGTCACTCCGTCAACGTCAATGTCTCTTGGAGCACGGGTAGTCGCAGAAACAGAGGTACGGAACCTGCTGTCTTTGAGTATCTGCTCCAGCATTGTACCCTTTCCGCAGCCTGAGGGAGCGGAAAAGATGATAAGTCTGCCTTTACTCATTATCGTCATTACCTCCTGAACCGTTTATTCTTGCGGCCAGGGTCTCAGTGATAAGTGAAGAAAGAATCACATGACCGCTGTCCATTATTATAACGGCTCTTGTTTTCCTGCCATAGGTAGCGTCAACGGCTCTGCCGCTGTCTCTCGCCTCCTGGACCAGTCTCTTTATAGGAGCTGACTCCGGGCTGACAACAGTGACGATCCTGTCGGCAGATACCATATTTCCATAGCCTATATTTATAAGCATAATTTCACCTTATTCGATATTCTGGATCTGCTCTCTGATTTTCTCAATCTCAGCCTTCATATCGACAACGATCCTTGTTACATTAAGGTCCTGAGCCTTTGAGCCGATAGTATTGACTTCCCGGTTCATCTCCTGAACGATGAAATCCAGTTTACGTCCTACGGTCTCATCGGAATCCAGCATAGAGCGGAGCTGAGAAATGTGACTTCTCAGGCGGACTGTTTCCTCATCCACAGCAATTTTCTCAGAGAAAATAGCAGCCTCAGTGACTATTCTCTGCTCGTCGATATTCTTATCCTCCAGTACTTCGCTGAGCTTTTTGAAAAGGCGGTTCCTGTAGTTTTCGACAGTCTGAGGAGAGAGTTCCTCGACCTTAGCGACCATTTCAAGTATAGCATCGGACTTTTCGATAACATCATTTCTCAGGCGCTCGCCCTCGGTCTGACGCATTGAAACGAACTTTTCCAGAGCCTCAGCAGTCACTTCTGACACATCATTCCATACCTGTTCCTCATCGTCGGGAGTTTTCTGGATATTGAAAATATCTGGGAGCTTAATGAGCTTGGAGAGCTTGAGATCATCCTCAAGCCATGTAGAACCGTTGCTGCCCATTTCCTCATTCAGGGACCTGAGAGCATTCACATAGCCTTCAGCAACAGCTTTATTTACTGCGATCACGGTATCTTTTCCCTCGATAGTGTTGATAGAAACAGACACCTCGACCTTACCACGGGATATACCGGTTTTCAGAAGGGTCTTGAGTTTATCGTCGATATAGCTATAGGAACGTGGGATCCTTGAAGAGTACTCATAATATCTATGGTTGACGGACCTGATCTCTACGAGGATGTCACGTCCGTTGAGAATTTTCTGTGAACGGCCGTAGCCAGTCATGCTTTTTAGCACCCTATCGCCTGCTTTCTGAACTTTTTTCAATTATGAACACATTTTGTCACATAAGTATACTATTATATTATAGCATTCCCGGAATAAAAATGCAAGTATTTTCACAAAAATATCATCAGGCAAAACAAAAAGGGACGCCGAAGCGTCCCTTAGAGTTTAAGTTTATTGAATTACTTTACGAAGTCCTTAGGATCGAGTGAAGGAATCAGCTCGAGGAGGTACTTCTGGATCTGCTGAGCATCCATTACTGAGATGTCAGGAGCAGACTCGTTGTGCTCGTAAACGTCGCCCCAGTACTTACCATTCTTAGTAATGTGAGTTGAGTCAGTACCTTCGAGGCCGTACTTATCAGCGTTAGAGAGTGACTGCATGATAAGAACAACGTCGTTCATCTTAACTTCGCCGTTCTGGTCAGCATCGCCCCATACGCCTGTGCCATCGATATCTTCATCAGCATAAGGCTCAACAGTAGGATAGAGAAGAGCCATATCGCCGTATGCCATAAGAGCATCACCCATGTGCCAGAATCTGTGGAGCTTGTAGTAGTAATCCTCAGTGCTGGTCTTACCGGATGCCTCCCAAGCCTTTTCGAGATCCTGGAACATAGAATCCTTCTTGTAGCTCTCACGGATAGAGAGGAAGGTTGCGCCGTTCTCGAGCTTAGAGCCGTCAGGCATAGTACCGGAGTATTCTTTAGGAATATAAACATCCTGTGTGAATACTCTTGAAAGGCTTCCGTTGTGATCCTCGAAAGCAATACCTACTTCGTCACGGCCGGAATTCCACTGAGCTGTGAGGAGTCTGTTAGCAAGACGGAGACCCTTAGCAGCAAGTGAATCGTCCTTAGCAGTTGCTTCCTGAGCCTCAGATGCAGGAATCTTATTAGCAGCAGCGAACCAGATAAGTGAGTTACAGAGTGAGGATACGCATCCGATATCGCCCTGGCCGTAACCAGTGATCTCACAAGTGAGCTTCTGGTTGCCATTAGGATCGTAAGTACCAGTCCAAGTGTCAGGAGCGCAGTTAACGTTATCCTTATCCTTGTCTTCACCAGTACCCCAGTCAAGGTTGGAAGGAATGCAGTAATCGAAGTGTGTGCCGTCAGGAAGAGTCTTATCGAACTCTGTGTTAGCCTCGAACCACTCGATCCATCTTGTGATAACAGCCTCAAGAGCCTGATCGATCGGGAGTCCACCGGGCTTGATGTCCTTAACAGAATCATCAATACCGTTGGTCTTTACATAGTAGTAAAGCTCAACGAGACGCTGCATGGACCAAACCTGGTTACCGATCCAGTGGTTTGAACCAGGATCTGCGTATACAGGATGAGGAACATAAACCATGTCATAGAATGTAGGAGCACCAGAAGGATATGTCACATAACGTCCTCTGTAGGAGTTTGTACAACCACCAGCGAAGGGGCCTTCCTTAGACTGGAGCCACATATACATTTCGATCTGTCTCTGGAGAGACTTCTTATAGTCGTCGATAGCGCCGGATGCCTTCATACCCTGGCTGATATTCTTATCAGTGATAAGAGCATAAGCAGCAAGCGGGTTCTGATAGAACTGATGTGAGTGTGAGCAGCCGATCTGCCAAGCCCAGCTATAGGACCAGTCCTGATCGCCCATTCCGCCGCCCCATGAGGTATACCAACCCATGAGGAAGTGCTGGCTTAAAGCACTTGAAGGAGTAGCATTGATGTTCTGACAGCCGATCTCGAGATAGTACTTATCGAACATATCGTTACGGCACTGGTCACCCATCTTACCAGCGAGAGCAGAAACTTCGCCAGCATTTACGCCGAACTGATTGCCGAAGTAGATAGCCTGGATAGCACGGTCCTCAGCGTCAGGAGCGTTAGTGAAAGCGTACTGTGAAGATACTTTGCCAACACCGTTGAAGATACCCTTTACACCGTCTGAGGAGTTACCAGCCTTGAGCTCTTCGAGACAAGGATGAGGAACAGTCTCAAAACAAGACTCCTGCTCACCACGCTGGAATGTATTGATGAATGTGAAGCCGCCGGCATTCTTTCCAGATGCTTTTGCGAAGCCATACCAGTCATCAACGTCAGCGAGCCAGTGCATGAGGTAGTAGCCCTTATCGCCTGCGTAAGCTGTCTTGAACTTGCTGAACATGGGGTTAGAAGTCTTAGCGCCAGTGTTCTGTGTAGGATAGAGATCAGGAAGATCAAGCTCAGGAGCTACATCGGACTTGAGCTCGCTCTGTGTCCAGAATGTCTCGTACTTGACGTCAGTTGTTCTGCCGGAAGCAGTGGACCAACCAGGGATGATAGCCTCAAGGGTCTTCCAAGCCTTAGCGATGTCGCTTGAGCCCTCGATACGTTTAGCCTGTACGAGTGCATCGTGCATAGCAGCCATCCATACGATGTAAGACATAGCCTCTGAAGTTGTCTCGTGGCCGTAGTCAGGAGCCTCGATACAGAGAGTCTCTCTTGAATGGTAAGGGATTCCGAAGGAATTTCCGTTCTTATTGCTGCTGAGGTAACCGTTTGTCTCACCGTTTGTGATAACGTCATCATAAAGAGATGAGAACATAGTTGCATATGATTTGTTTGCGCCGTTCTCTGTAGCGTACTCGTTATCTACAGCTGCAGCAGAAGAAAGTGCAGGGATAACTGCGGTAGCAGTTGTTGCAGCAGCGAGAATGCCAGCTACGAGAGACTTGTTCTTTTTGCTTATCATTTGTTTTTTACCCCTCTCATAAAAATATTGGATTAAAAAGCGGTTTGAAAATGATTGACATACGGAAGGTAGTCCGTATACTGTGCGGCACTTCACGTAGTGAACACACAATTCTCAAACTATTTTCAAAATAATTATATGCTACATTTTATCCCATGTCAACAGTTTCGTGAGTTTTCTCGATTTCAAGGAAAAGATTTTGGTGCAATGCACACATACCCGATACCATTTTTGTACATTTTGTCTACCGTTCAAAAGAACCGATTTTTCAAATTGTAAACAGTTTGTTAATATCAAATATCATTTTATCCATGTTTTCAAGATTCATCATCTTTACAATAAACTTTCACAATTTTCACACACGTTTGCTATAACATTTAGCAGGAACTGTTCAATACCTGTTAAGTGTGAAATAGAAGATTTCCCTCGAATTAATAGTTTGTTCATTGTTTGTTAATCTCAGGTTAATATAAATCTGGGATAATAAAACAGTATGCTATTATGACTTTATTGTACCATGACATACATTTATATAATACTATCTATGAAAGGAGCTACTCATGATCACTATTGAAAATCTTACAAAGTATTACGGCAAAAACAGAGCCGTGAACAATATCAGCTTTACTATAAATGATAATGAGATACTCGGATTTCTCGGACCCAACGGTGCCGGCAAGTCCACTACCATGAACATGATAGCCGGCTATCTGCCAATGACTGACGGAAAAGTCACGATTTTCGGCAGCGACATCACCAAGGACCCTGTCAAGGCTAAGCTCAATATGGGCTACCTCCCGGAGATACCTCCGGTCTACCCGGAAATGAAGGTCACTGAATATCTCTCCTTCTGTGCCGGCATCAAACGCATCCCACTCGGCAAACGTAAAGAGGAAATTGCAAGAGTAATGTCCCTGCTGAAAATAGAGGATGTAAAGGGCAAGCTCATCCGCAATCTCTCAAAAGGTTACCGTCAGAGAGTTGGTTTTGCACAGGCACTGCTGGGCGACCCGAAATTTATCATCCTTGACGAGCCTACGGTAGGACTTGACCCGAATCAGGTCGTAGAGGTGCGAAAACTCATCAAGAGCCTCAAAAAAGACCACTGTGTAATATTCAGTTCCCACATTCTCAGCGAAGTAAGCGAGGTCTGTGACCGTGTAGTAATAATAAACAAGGGCGACATCCGTGCTATCGACACGATCGAGAACCTTGAGAGCCGGTTCAGCACTTCTCTCTCATTACATATTAAAGTAAAGGGTCAGAAGAGCAAGGCTGCATCCATAATCGAGACTACTGACGGAATCAAGGAGATACTCTCCATTGACGACGAGGGCAGCGAGATATACTCCTTCGCTGTACAGCTTGACGGCAACGCTGATGAGATACAGGACAAGCTCATGAACGAGCTCATCAAGAACCATATCCGTATCATGGAAATATTTACTGAAAAGCCGAATCTCGAAAGCGTATTTATCGAGCTCATAAACAAGCCTGTTCAGAAGAGCAAGCTCTCCGACCTGCTGGACGAGATAGTCCCTGAGGATGAGAGCTCCGCAGATGATGACTCTGAGGCTGACGACGACGAAAAGGAGGATAACTGATGTTTTCTATTTATAAAAAGGAGCTGCAGTCCTTCTTCTACACGCCCTTTGCCTATGCGCTGACTGCACTTTTCATGCTCCTGTTCACCTATATGTTCGCCTCCCCTATTGCAAAGCTGGAGTCAACGAACACACTGATGTTCTCATTCACCGAGATATTCTACGACATAATCATGTTCTTCATATTCCTCATCCCTATCATAACGATGCGTACCTTTGCGGATGAGCGAAAGCTGGGTACTGAGGTCCTCCTGATGTCCTCACCTCTGAACGTAGCCAAGATAGTTCTTGGAAAGTTCTTCGCAAACGTAACAGTATTCCTCTTCATGATAGCAGGCTCAGCCCTCTTCCCGATAATCACCGAAATGAACGGCGAAGTCGTTGTGAGCCAGCTCATATGTGCCTACATAGGATTCTTCTCATGGGGCACAATGTTCATAGCCTTGGGAATGCTCATCTCCTCCTTTACTGAGAGTGCGATAATCGCCGCTATAATCGGAGAGTTCGTCATGTTCGTGGACCTCTTCCTTGACGACATCTCACGCAGCGCTTTCGTATCACAGTATCCAAAGCTACAGTCTGTACTGACAGCCTTTGCTGCACAGCCCAGATTCGCCTATTTCTCACAGGGATTCATCCGACTTTCCGACCTGGTATTCTTTGCGTCGGCAATAATAGTCCTCCTCTGCTGGACATACATATCCATAGAGAGAAGACGCTGGAACAGGGGGTAAGCTGAAATGAAGAAGAAAAAATTCGACCTTTCAGGGCCATTCGCATTTATACTGGCAATACTGGTCCTGCTGATATTCGTACCGGTCAACCTCATCGCAGGCTACTATGACAAGGTCTACGATATGACGCCTAACAAGAAGTATACGCTCAATGAAAAGACAGTTCAGCTCCTTGATGAGACCAAGGACAAGGAGATAGACATTTACTACCTCGGAAAGCTCCAGGACCTGAAAGACAATCCGGAGTACCTTTCACTTTACCACACACTTACAGAGCTTGATGCAAGGGACAATATCACCCTTCACTGCATCGACCCTGACAAGGACGTTGAGACAGCGTCCTCACTTGACCCTACAGGCATTCTCGGAGTCAGCGAGCTTGACGTTTTCGTAAAGTGCGGCACCGTAATAAAGAAGGTCCAGGCCGAGAGAATATTCCAGAAGGTAGACGGCATCCAGCACTACGACGGTGAGGAGCTCATCTCAGGCGCTTTAAAGACAGTCACAAACGGCTCCCTTCCTACCGTTTACTTCCTCCAGGGTCACGGTGAGAAATCCATATATGACCCCGGCACAGAGAATTATTCACTTGAATCCGGCTACGGTATATACGCTCAGCAGCTCTACGCCAAGAACTACGATGTAAAGGAGCTCGACCTCGACAAGGAGGGCGCAATACCTTCAAATACCGCTATACTCCTTCTTGCAGGTCCTCAGCAGGACCTTACAGACAACGAGACCTCCCTTATCAATGATTACCTTGACCAGGGCGGTTCAATGTCCTTCCTCTTAGACCCCTGCGAGACTGAGGGACGTTTCAAGAACATCGAAAAGCTCCTTGAAAAGTTCGGCATCCTCATGGACTACAACCTTGTCACTGAGACCGACACCTACAAGATGATGACTAACAGGGAAAACAACACAGACCCTGCATTTATGCGTGTTGAGTTCATTGACAACACTGCGGCTGAAAACGACTATACAGAGGACCTTACCTCTGAGCTCATAATGCTCATCGACAACGGTGCATACACAGCAGGTATCTCCAACACAAGGAGCTTCACATATCTGCCTGAGTCCTCATTCCCCGGAGCTTCCTATACTGAGGTTTCTCCGCTCATCGCCAGCGCTCCTGATTTCACAGACGGCCTTGAAAAATATACCGTAAAGAGCATTCCTATGGGCGGAAACGATACAACAGCCGCAGAGGCTGAACAGCTTAGCGGTACGGAGCTCTACTATGGTTTCTACTCCTACAACAAGCTCTCCGGCGGAAAGATAACAGTATACGGCACCAGCGAGCCTGTTGACACTGAGGCCATGTATCCTACTACCAGCGGTGTCCAGACCCTGATACTCTTCTCTGACACATGGCTCTATGATACTGACGAGTCACTCGGAGTGGGAACAAAGCTCAATTCCTATGACTACATGAAGTTCCCCAGTGCAAAGAAGGCAGAGTCCACGATCGCAGTCATTGTTGTATTCCCTCTGGCAGTAGCCTTAGTGGGACTTATCGTATGGCTCAGACGCCGTCACGCATGATCTGTCTTTAATACCGACCTGCCGCAGTCCTCGGCCTGCGGCAGTAATTTTAAATGAGGAGAAAAACTATGAATAAACCTATCGTTGCACTCACTGCCCTTGTGATAGCAGCAGGCGGCTCAGTGGGCGCATATATGGCTGTAAAAAACAAGAAGGACACTGAGACAAAGCAGGCCGAAGAGGCTGCTGCGTCCCTCAGCATATATAACTTCGACCCCTACTCCGTAGAAAAGCTGGAGATAACCGCAGAGGACGGCAGCTATACTATCGAGAAGTCCGACGATGACTGGGTGCTCACCAGCGGAGGAGATTTCGACCTTGAGCAGGAC
>ODAI013197130.1_pt1 | contig 10715 bp, 6 predicted proteins | sample 1539321 | NCBI WGS metagenome assembly ODAI01 (sample SAMN02144231, study PRJEB22623) | gut metagenome | biome: sheep rumen | host: Ovis aries | place: New Zealand | reverse complement strand
TTTATTGCTTTGTGTGAACTTGGTGTAGGTGCTGTAGTAAAATCTACTTTATATAAACCACTTGCACAGAAAAACGAAGAAGAAATAAGTGAAATATTTTGTTCCTCAGAAAGATTCTTTCGTAAATTAGGCTGGATTCTCCTTTTTTATACTATTGCATTGTTTTTATTTTATCCTTTTTTAGCAGAAAATGAATTTAGCTTTTTATATACCGCAAGTTTAATTGTAATTATCTCTATTAGTTTGTTAGCTCAGTATTTTTTTGGAATGACATATCGTTTGTTATTGAGTGCAGATCAACTTGATTTTATTCCTGTAGGATTACATATAATTGCACTTGTTTTAAACACAACTGTTTGTGTGGTATTAATGAAAGGTGGTTTTGGTATTCATTTAGTTAAATTTGTTTCCGCAATCTTTTTTGTTGCACAACCTATTTGTTTAGCAATATATGTTCACAAACATTACAAGATAAATCATAAGTTAAAACTTACAACAGAGCCTATAAAACAAAAATGGAATGGTCTAGCTCAACATTTAGCATCCTTTGTTTTATTTGGAACACCGGTTGCAATATTAACAATATTTACATCGTTAAAAGAAGTTTCTGTGTACACAGTTTATAATTTAGTAACTAATGGTATTAAACAATTTGTGATGGCATTAACTACAGGAACACAGGCTGCTTTCGGTAATATGTTAGCAAATAATGAAACAGATAATTTGAATAAAGCTTTTACAAAGTTTGAATGGATAATGCATACTATGACAACATTATTATTTGGACTTACAGGTATATTAATTGTCCCGTTTGTAACAGTTTATACTAAAGGAATAACAGATGTTAATTATATAGTTCCATTCTTTGCATATTTATTTACAATAGGTTTTGCTCTACACTCTATTCGTTTACCATATAATACGATGATTCTTGCAGCGGGGCACTATAAAGAAACTCAAGCAAGTGCCATTATAGAAATGAGTATTAATTTAATTTTATCCATCGTGTTAGTTTTTAATTATGGACTTATCGGTGTTGCTATTGGGATGTTAGTTGCACTTGCATACAGAACAGTTTATTTCGCTTGGTATTTGTCAGAAAATATTATGAACAGAAATTTAAAATATTTTATAAAACATATTTTTGTGGACACATTAATTATATTGTTAATGATTATAACCGGGTATTTCCAAATGAAGGATGTTTCATATCTTGCATGGTTTATTTTAGCAGTAAAAACAAGTGTTATTTGTGTTGTTATAAGTTTTGCTGTTAACTTAATTTTTTATCGTAATGAAATGTATTCAGTATTTCAATGGATAAAACAAAAATATTTCTCAAAACTCTCGCTGGGGAAAAACTAATCCCAACCCTCCTCAAAACTTTTTAAAGTAGTAAATTTCAAAATAGTAAATTTTCAAATAGCAAACCTCCCTTGAATTTAGTAAAATAATTTCGAAGGATTTTTAAGATATTCGAAAATATATTGTTTTACATATAGATTTTTCGATAAAAAATAGATTTGTATCATTTAACTTGTCTTGATATATGGTATAGTCAAAAAAGGAATTTTTTATGTGTGTTTTGAAATCTAATTTTTTCTTCCTTGCTAAAGAAAATGAATTTGTACGGTTAAATGCTTGTAATAAAAAACATTTTGATTTGTTTGTAAAAAAATTAAAAATTAATAAACAAATAGAACGAATTTATAGAGGTATAAGTTTTAATAATATTTTTGATAAATTATCAATATCAAAAAACTCTCCTACAAAATATGAAGAATTATCAAATAAATTATTTATGATTGGTGAAAAATCAAAGTATTATATATATGATAAAACTAAAATAAATCCTAACGATATTAATGATTATATTTTTGAACAAATATTTGATATGTTAGGTAGTTAAAGGCTGGGATAATACGGGTTTTTTTATTGAACGAAATGAGAAATTTTTTGAGTTCTTCTATAATAAGAAAAATAAACCAATCTTTGTTAAAGCGATAAGATCTAAAAGAGCAGAAGAACAAAGATATTATAGAAATCGCTATTTAACATTATTGCATCAGTTAAATTGTAGTGAATACAAGGAATATTCTTTTTATACATCTACAACAAAAAATTTTAATATAGCAAAAGAATTTATTAATGAAGAGGGTATAATATTGTTTTCTTGGAAACAAAAGAACTCAATCTTTATAAATGAATATAATGATGAAAATATTCCAATTTGTAATGATATACCATTTGAAAATGAACAGGAAGAAACGGAATATAGAGGCCTTTTCCCTCATTACATATATGGCTTTTTAATAATAGATAATGGTAAATATGATAAGTTTATAGTTAATCATCATTTGTTTTCATTATTTAATCGTAAAATAGAATATGTTATTAAGTTTGGAATTTTTATTGATCAATCTAATTTTGATAAAATGCTAGAAGAAACTAACTATAAAAATTTTTTTGAAGGATAAAATTTTAAATACTAAACCTCCCTTGAATTTTTGTAAAAACTAAAAAATGTCAAGTTTTTTATCTTGAAAAAAATTTAATATTAGGATAGAATTATAGTGTTATGAGTGATATAAATATTTCTCAACAAGAAGCAGATGAATTAATAAAAATAGAAAAAAATGTCACAACCAACGATATTTATATTTTTCCTACACAGATTAATTCTGGTAAAATAGATGTTCCGTTAGTGTCCATTGATGAAAAAGAAGATTTCATTTTATCAATCAAGAGAAAACAATTAATTTTAGAGAAAAGAAACCATTTGTTGAGAGTGAGAAAATCCATAGTTTTGCTTAGATTAGATATTGATGGTCCAGAACACACAAATCCGAATGGAGAAAAAATAAAGGGAACACATTTGCATATATATAGAGAAGGTTTTGCTGATAAGTGGGCATATGAACTTCCAAAAGAAACATTCAGTGATTTATCGGATGTTTATCAAACAGTTGTGGATTTTATGGATTATTGTAATATAAATAGAAAACCAAACTTTCAAAGGGATTTGTTTGCATGAAAGATGTAGAATTGTTGATTGATAAATATTATAAATGGCTTAGAGATGGAACATCTTTGAAACAAAATGAAAATTTTGTAGAGATTACTACCCCTTATCTAGATAGACATAATGATCATATAAGAATTTACTTAGTAAAAGATGGTGATAATTTATTTTTAAGTGATGAAGGAGAAACAATAGACGATTTGTTATTGTCAGGTTGTATAATAGATACACCGAAAAGAAAGAAGATTCTAGAATATAATTTAAATGGTTTTGGTGTTAAAATGGATAATAATAACAAGTTAATGGTCAAGGCAACGGTAGATACTTTTGCATTAAAGAAACATTGTTTAATACAATCTATTTTAGCAATAAATGATATGTTTTATTTGACTGAAGCAAATGTAAAAAGTTTGTTTTTTGAAGATGTTAAAAAATTTTTTGACTCTTCAGATATAAGATACACAGAAAATGTGATTTTTAAAGGAAGATCTGGCTTTGACAGAAAATTTGATTTTGTTATTCCTAAATCAAAAAAAGCTCCAGAGAGAATAATAAAAACAATAAATTCTTTAAATAAAAATACTGCAAATTTATTCATAATGGATTGGATAGATACGAAAGATATTAGGCCTGATTTTTCTAAACCTATAGCTTTGATAAATGATGGACGATTGGATGAAATAAAAAATTTACCCGATATTTGTTCCGCATTAAATAGTTATGGAATAGATTCATATCCTTGGTCAAAAAAAGAAGAGTTTATATCAGAGTTAAGTGCATAAATATTTTTTATTAAATTTTTCAAAAGATACAAAAACGAAAGGTTGAACAAATTAATCCACAGACTCATCAACGAAAAACCTTTAATCATCAAAATCTTTAGAAAGATATTTAAAAAGATTTTTAAATAATCAATTTCCTTATTTTTGTTTTTGCCTTTTCCATTCATCTATGCATCTATGCATCCATACCTCTGGTTTTCTATACCAATTTTCTTGGTAAACAACCCTATTCTACCCACCCCAAATTTTTGTAAAATAAGGCAAATAAAGAAGTTGAGGTAGTATAATTGTTATGGAAAAAAAAGAAGAAGTCTATTATGAATTAAATAGAAAATATGTTACATTTTACAATTCTGATTTAGATTTGATATCTAGCTATAGAGAAGAAGGAAAAAGTTTAGAAGAAATTATTATAAATAATAAAATTTCTGTTATACTAGGGGATAAGGGAAGTGGAAAAACTACAGAGATTAGACATTTTTATGATAATAATAAAAATAATTCTATATATATAAGTTTAAAAGATATTTATTCTTCCGAAACAAATTTTCAACAAAAAATAATATTGTTAAAAGAAAAAAATCTCGATAATATATTTCTTCTTTTTGATTCAATTGATGAATGTCGTATTCAAAGTACGACTAATATGGATGCATTTGATATAACGTTAGATAAAATAAGAGAAATTTTAATAAGAAATTCTGATGTTATACAGAAAACAAAAATCGTTTTTACATCAAGAAGAAGCGATTGGCTTGATAATTATGACAGAAAGTTAATTCAAGAAAAATTAAATATAAATAGTACATCAAATAACCAAACTAAAATAATACAAAATAAATTTGATGTATCTGTTTTTCAATTGATGGATTTAGATGAAAGTAGACAAAATATAATTGCACAAGCTTTTAATATTGATGTAAGCGATTTTAGAGAAGATATTTTTGCTCAAGAATATTCAAAAACTCCACTTGATTGTATTGAATTCATTAGATTTAAGATAAGAAATAAAAATAAAGAATATGCAATAGAAGATTTTCTTAAATATAAGTTACAAAGACAATATAGAGAATTAAACGAAGAAAGATTAGATAATCAACTATCTATGACAAAGATAGAATTCTTATCCAAAAGATTAGCTGCAGCAACATTATTTCGTCAAAATATATCCATTATCAAAAAGGAAACATATAAGAATATTCATAGAGAAAATAAAGATATATCTGCTTTTGATTTGTTTCCAGAAGAAGATTTGAGTACTTTGAATCATTTTTTAAATTCAACTTTGTTTATATCTAATGGAGAAAATACAGTAAAATTTTGGGATGAATTATCTAGAGATAATATTGCTTACTTTTGGCTTAAAGATAGAATTGCTAATGGTAAATACAAAATGATAAAGGATTTAATATTTAACAAATATGAAAATATTATTTCACCTAAAAACAATTTTATATTACCAATAGTTTTTCTTATTAATAGTGAACCAGAATTTAGGAAAAAACTAATTGAATTTAATCCTGAAATTTTAATCGAATATTCTTATTGTTGTGAATCTTTAACTGATTTTGATAAAAGAAAAATTATAGATAATTTATTGAAAGATTATCCTTATCGTATTCAACATATTTTTAACGATACAAAAAAATCTTTTAAAATCTTTGCTAGAAATTTAGATGTAGAATATTTAATTAATCACCTTGAAGAAATAAAAAAGAGTGATTTTTGGAAAGAAATTTTTTTAGTAAAAATATTGTTATATTGTGATATTGATAGTATAGACAACAAATTAAAAGATAAAATGAATTTTATATTGTTTTCTTATATGCTTAATAGACAAAATGAATCTTTTAATAGAGTTGCTATAGAAATATTATTAAAACAAAAATCTATAGAAATTATAAAAAAAATAAAAGAATATATAATCAATAATATTTCTAAAATATCTGGATATATCATAGGTATGTATGTTGATTATTTATATCCGGAATTTATTTCTTTTACTGAAGCAATAAACTTATTAAATAAACATATTGCAGAGAATAAAAAGAAACATATAGATATTTTATTTCATTTAAAAATTACATTAAAAAATTTAATTCAAAAAACAAAAATTAATATTGAAGATTTGAAATTAATGTTGGATACAAATACATTTAATTTTGATAATTCAAATTCATTATGTATATATCTTTACTTATTAAATGCATATATAGATTATGGTGGAGATGAAAATAACATTGTTGAATATTTGTTGAGGCTACAAGAATATAATGTTAATAATTATAATGAATTAGTAGATGATCATGCATATAAAAACAAAGAAGAATTGGAAAAATTAAAATTAAAAATTACATCTTCAATTAATATATCTTTTATTGAAAAAATAATGAAAAAATATATTTCACTTGATGAAAAAGATAATTTTTGGGCATGGTTAGAATATGATTATTTTTTAAAGAAAGATGAAACGTTAATTAAATTTTTATTAGATAAAGCAAAAGATAAATCTTTCCCTAAAGATAAGATTTATTATCTATTAAACTATTGTTTTAGAAATATTAAAGAGATATCTCCAGAAAATTATAAAAATATAGTAAAACCTTATTTAAATACAAAACAAGAATTAGAAATATGGGAAAATTTTATTTCTCCTCAAATTCCTGAATGGCAAAAAAAACAAAATAAAAAGGAAAATGAATATGAAATTGAAAGAGAAAAGGCAAGAGTTTTTTTATTGGAACATATAGAAGAAATAAGAAATGCAAAAAATTTTAATATATTAATAAATTTATCTTTAGAAAACGGAATGAGAGAGTCATCAGATATTTCATTTATTGAAAAAAAATATGGTAAAGACATATCAGAAGCATATAAACAAGGGATTCAAAAATATTGGCAAATTTGTAATGTTGATTTTAATCAATATGTTAATGAAATTATAGGAACTAACCAAATTTTAAGTCAAACAATAACTGCTCTTACTGGTTTACATCTGTTTTTTGAAGAAAATAAAAATATTACTTTAAATGAAGAAAAAGCAAGGAGAGTTATATATTGGGGTATTCAAGAATTAAATTCGATACCGAAATGGGCAGTAAAGACAATTAACAGCTATCCTGAAATAGCAAAAAATATTATTATCCCTATAATAGAAAAGATAGTAAAAGAAAATAAAGAAAGTTTTATTCTTGATAAAATTTCGAGAATAGATTCTGAAGTTTTAAGTATTTTTTATGAAGATTTATGGAATATATTGAATAGTATATCTCAGCCTAATATTAGTAAGTATATTATTAAAATAATTGTTAATATGAGCTTATCTGAAAAGCAGAAAGAATCAATTATAAAATATATTACTGAAAATATTGATAAATATGATATTGAAGATAAAAATGTAGTTATGTTGTTCGTTTTTCTCTTTGATATAGATTTAAAATCTTTTGTGCAAAAAATATTTGAAATTGATAAAAAATATTGTAAAAAGCGGGAAAAGATGAAAATTCTTTTTGAACAAATTTTTGGGAAAGTTTATTACAAGAATGAGGATAATAATAAAAGAAAAGATATTAGTGATGTTGTAGATTTAATACCATTACTATTTAAATATATTAATCCTAAAGATGATATTAATCACGAAAACGGTATTGTCTTTTCACCAAACGAAAGAGATGACTCTCAAGAATTTCGTCGTTTTGTATTAGATTATATAAATATAAAAAATTTTACAATTAGTGACAGGAAATATTTATTGAATTTATTAGTAGATATGGAAGATGGTTATGCAAAAGATCATATTAATTATATAGCAGATGAATTGTTGATGAAAAACGATTATGATTATTTTTCAGAAAAAGATGTTATAAATATTGAAAATGAGGATTATTTGCCTCCAAAAAATTCAGATGATTTATTTAAGATAGTTTGTGAGAAATTAGATGAAATAAAAACAGATGTAGAAACTTCTGATTATAGTTTAAAAGAGCTTTATCAAGATTTAGCTACTACAGATGAATCTAAAAAGATAACAAAAGAAAAATTTTTTCAAAAATATATATTAATGGAGCTTAGAAGATTGTCGAGAAATTTATATTCTTCTGTTAGAGAACCAGAAGTTGCAAATAACAAGAAACCAGATTTGCAGATTTGGGATAAAAATTGGTGTGTTAATATTGAGTGTAAAATTGCTGACAATTGGAATGGAGAACAATTATTATCTGCAATAGAAGAACAGTTGATAAAAAGATATTTAAAATATCCTAAATATCAGCATGGTATTTTACTATTAGCAAAGATAAAAAGACAAGATTGGACTTTGGATAATAAAAGTTATATTTTCGTTGATTTGGTGGATAAACTTCAACAATATGCGAATAAGATAAAAAACAATCATAGTAGTATAAAAGGACTACAAGTAATAGGAATAGATTATTCTTGATTCCCTTGTAAAATTTCAACTAAGAGATCTTGAATCAAGTTCAGAATGACAAACAGAAGAGACCGGATTCCGTGTCAAGCACGGAATGACAGAGGAAAAAGAGAGTTATTTCATTGACTATTTTAGATTTTTAAGTTATACTACTGGTGCCCTAAGGAAACATCACTTGTACCGATGTTCCTCCTTAGGGTTCTTTATTTTCGTCTAAATCGTAGAATAAATTTCCCTTAATATCTTCACCTATTGTTATATCTTGAAATTTTTATGAATTTGTATTATACTATCCTTGCTCTTGAGGAGGACACTACTCTTAAAAGTGTTTACTCTTCAAGGGCTTTGTTTTTGTCTAAGTCGTAAAAAAGATTTCCATTCTCATCTTCGCCAATTGTTATATAAATCTCATAAATTTCTTTTTTCAATGTTATTTTATTTGTGAAGTAATGAAATTTTGATATTTTATCCTTTCTCACTTTATAAGGATCTGAAGATATTTTATATTTTGCGGTTTTCAGTATTTCTAGTAGTTTTGGAATTATTAATAATTTTCTTTCATCAAAGCTATATTTTTGATATCTATCTCTTGCATTTCTTGATATTCTAATATTTTTGAATTTACCGATATCAAATGTTTTTCCCTGAATATTGTTCGCAAAATATTTTATGGCTTTTTCTCTTAACTCTTTTATGTCTTTGTATTCACCGAAATATTGTTTTATTTCTTCTTCGGTTATTATTATTTGTTTATCATTGTATATTTCTTGTTCTTCGGAAAGTTCTAAGTCAACAGAATATTTTCCTGTTAGTTCATAAAATTCTTCTATGCTGTTAATTATTCCTAAAAATATTATTCTTTCGTTATTCATAATAGCTGGTATTTTATTATTTTTATAGATTCTGAATCAAGTTCAGAATGACAAGCAGAAAAGACCGGATTCCGTGTCGTAGCACGGAATGACAGAACAACGAGATCCCGCATCAAGTGCGGGATGACAGAGGGAAAAGACAAAAAAAAGACACTGTATGTGACCTCCGACATCCGTCAGTGGCGACATATAATGCCCATGTTTATTCTAATACATTTACCTTTTGATGTCAAATTATGGCAAAAATTAAACGGGATGCGGCCTCCGCTATTCAGCAGTGGCGACATCCCGTGTCCTGCAAAAATTAATCTCTTAAAGAGAAAGACACTGTATATGGCCTCCGCTATCCAGCAGTGGCGACATACAATGCCCGTGTAATAATTCTAATACTTTTATCTACTAATGTCAATAATTTCTTTGTTTTGTTTTATAATAATTATTTCCTTTATGAGTTTAGAATATTTAAATTGTTTTGCTATTTGAGAAATAGCTTTTGTCTCATCTATTTTTATTCTTCTTAAATCAATAATAATATTTTTAGATTGTTTCAATGCTGTTCTTAAATTATTTTCAATCGTTCTGCTACTGCTACCTTTAGGACTTTTTATTTCCCAAAGTAAACCATCCATTTTTATATCCGGTGTTCTTGAAAATTTCACACGGCTTGGCAAAATAAATTCTACATCTTTGCCTAATTTATTTAAAACTTTTGCAACATCCAATTCATGTTGTTCAACAAATACACCAAAAGGAATAATAGTTTTTCCAAAAACTTTCTCTGTATTATCAGTACTCATAAATATCCTTATTGTTTTTCAATATAAATGTATTATATAAAACAAATGTAAGTATGCCAATAAAAGTCGCAATGCGATTTTTTGTTGATAGTTTATAACTTAAAGTGTTCTGCGGACTAATTTCTATAGATTCTGAATCAAGTTCAGAATGACAAACAACGAGATCCCGCATCGAGTGCGGGATGACAAGCAAAACGGCGGAAGATTGGAAGATTAGAAGATTGGCAACCACCAACTACCAACCACAAACAACAAACAACAAACCATAAACCATAAACCATAAACCATAAACCATAAACCACAAACCATTCATGCATCAATTAATGATTTTTCTTTTATACAGGAAATTAAACAACGGGGTTTCTATGAATTTTATTCTTAGGTAGTCGATAATTGAACAAATTATAAATACTGCCAATATGGTTAGTATTGTATATAGCCAAAACAAATCTAAATTAAAAACATAAACATTTTTGCAAATGTCTTTCCATAACCAATTTCGCATAGTATCAATAGTTGCATGAATTAAAAGGATACCGAAAGTTGTTGCTGCAACGGTATTTATAAATGGAGAATATTTTATTTTCAAATTTTTGAATAACATAAAAGAACTTATTCCTAACGGAACTGCAAATATTTTATTACAATCTTCTACAAAAAACAGCGGACGGAAAAAACCTGCTTTTTCTCCTACGAAAGCCATAAATAATATACTTGCTACTGCAAGTGCTCCGGAAGAAATAAATGTTAATAACCAAAATTTTATGCTCTTATAAATATCTTTTGGATATAAACGAATATAAGACGCAATTA
>ODAI012056981.1_pt1 | contig 10715 bp, 11 predicted proteins | sample 1539321 | NCBI WGS metagenome assembly ODAI01 (sample SAMN02144231, study PRJEB22623) | gut metagenome | biome: sheep rumen | host: Ovis aries | place: New Zealand | reverse complement strand
TGGCATGGCGATCAATACGGCGGCGCTGGATACCCGCGTCAGAGCGACCGTGGCCTCCACCATGTACGACATGACCCGTGTGAATGCCAAGGGCTACTTCGATTCCGAGGACAGCGAGGAGGCGCGCTATCAGAAGAAGGCCGCCATGTGCGCGCAGAGGCTCGAAGACCTGAAGAGCGGCGAATACACGCTCGGCGGCGGCGTGGTGGATCCCCTGCCGGAGGACGCGCCGTTCTTTGTGAAGGACTACTACGATTACTACAAGACCGGCCGCGGCTATCACGCCCGCTCCCTGAACTCCAACGGCGGCTGGAACGTCATCGGCTGCGAGTCCTTCATCAACCAGCCGATCCTGAAGTACACGAACGAGATCCGTTCCGCAGTCCTTGTCATGCACGGCGATAAGGCCCATTCCTGCTACTTCGGAAAGGATGCCTACGCGGATATGGTGAAGGACAGCCAGTATACGAACAACAAGGAACTGCTGATCATTCCGGGCGCTTCCCACACGGATCTTTACGACGGCGGCGGAAAGGATGCGATCCCCTTTGATAAGCTCCAGAGTTTCTTTACGGAATATCTGAAATAAGACGGATAGGGGAGGCAGGCCATGAGCACGAAAAAGATCATATGCCTTATTCTGACGTTTCTGCTGCTCCTGGTCTGCGTTGCCTCCTGTCAGGCGGCAACCACAGGTGCCAGACCCCTTTGGTGCACTAGAATGAATAGAGCATGATAATCGCGAGAATCAGCACGATTCCGACGCAGGTCATGAGCATCGCGAAGGTGAAGTTCTGTACGAGCGGCTGCACCGCCTCGGCAGTTTCTTCGGCGACTGTCCGAAGGAGGCCGGGGTGCATCTTCTTTCCGCCGACGACCGGTTTCTCCCGAAGGATCGTCTTTCTGAAGAACATAATGGCGGCGTCAGTGCTGGTCTCCAGCACCCGGCCGCAGAAGGCGCCGAGGATTACAGAGAGCTTCGCCAGCGGTTTGAGGACAACATTTTCCGCGAAGAGTGAGGCGATAAAGCCGCCGATCGCCGGAAGAATTTTCAGAAGCAGCGGACGGTAAACCCTGTTTTCAAGGTCCAGGCCGCTGGGCCAGCGGTCGGCATAGGTGCCATTTTCCATCAGCACGCGCCTTACGATCAGCAGGTAAACCGCCGCGCCGATGATGAGGGAAATGCCGCCTCCCTTCAGATTCTCAAGCGAAAATGCTTTGAAATGCAGGATCTCCTCATAGCCGGACATCCGCATAGCCAGCCGCGTCATCACGTACGGCTGCCCGAGAACCGGCAGGATCAGAGACGAACCGAAGACGGAAATGATCCCCGCGATTCCCATCCCCTGCCCTTCCTTGTCGTAGAGGGCCTGGCGTGCGGGGTCTTCATTTTTCTCAATGAACAAAGCGATGAACAGCTTCAGCATGTAGGCGAACGTGAGGCCGCCGCTGATGAGGAAGATCCACTCGGCCGTGCGAAGGAGTCCCGCGTACGCGCCGAAGGTGTGGATTCCCTCTACGATTCCTTCGTGCAGAAGCGTTTTGCTGATGTAGCCGTTGAAAAGGGGCACGCCACTGATGCCGAGGGCGCCGAGCGCGAATGCTATTTTTAAAAATGTTTTCCTACGTCCGAACCCGCGGATCCTGTTGAGGTCCAGGGAATGGGCGTCCATCACGACCACGCCGGCTGCGGTGAACAGCACCAGCTTGATCAGCGAATGATTGACCATATGAAGCATGAGGCCGCAGGTCGCGAGGACCACGCCTTCCTCACAGCCGCCCGCGCCATTCAGGATCATCATCCCCGCACCGGTCAGAATGAAGCCGATCTGCGACATCGACGAGCAGGCAAGCGTTCTCTTTAAATTGACGGAAAAGAGGGCCAGCACCGCGCCGAGCGCCATTGTGATCAGGCCGAGTATTAGCATCAGGGTGCCAAATGCCGCATTTTCCCTGAAATAGAGCAGCGACACCATCAGAATCCCGTAAATGCCGACTTTCGTCAGCACGCCCGAAAGCAGGGCGGACGCCGGTGAAGGCGCGATCGGATGCGCTTTCGGAAGCCAGATGTGAAGTGGGAACATGCCTGCTTTGGCGCCAAAGCCGATGAGCACACAGATTCCGCCGGCGAACAGGATCCGGGAGGCAGGCAGGGCCGCTTCGCCGGCAATCCTTCCGGCCGGATTGTCAAAGAAGAGAACTGCGTCCGGTGCTCCGCCTTCCGCGCTGTTCAGCAGGAGCAGGCCCATAAACAGCACAAGACCGCCGATCACCGCGATGAACAGGTACGTATAGCCGGCATTTCGCGCGTCCGGAGTCTCTTCGTGGATAACCCACGTAAACGACGTAAAGGACAGGATTTCAAAGAATATGAAAGCCGTTATGAGATTCGCGGACAGCATCACGCCCTCCGTGGCTCCCAACGTCACAATCATGAAGAACCAGTAGCGGTTCAGGTTTTCGCGCTCTTCCGCGAAGTATTCCTGCGCGAAAAGAGCCGTCATAAACCACATGAATGCCGTGATGACGGCATAGACACCCCGGAAGCCGTCAAGCGTAAAGCTGATCGCTCCGGTCAGGATCCCCGAAATCGATACAAGTGCACCAGAGGGGTCTGGCACCTGTGGTGCAGCCACAGCTGCGAGCAGCGCGAGCCCGCAGACCACGACGGCGAGGATGTCCCGCGCGCGTTCGTTTCGTCTGCCGGTGATGAAAAGAAGGATTCCCGCAAGGAAAGGCATAAAGACCAGTATAAGAAGCAGCATCAGATCACCCCCTTCGCGATGGCGCCGATGAATGCGATGACCGGTCCGGGCGCGATGCCGAACAGGATGTTCGCGACCGCGAAGACCGTCATCGGGATCAGCATGAGCATCGGTGAGCCGCCGCCCGACTTGTCCGGGAAGCGGTCAGAGCCCTGATACGGGAAATAGGCCCTTACGCTGACGCTGAGTGAGTAGATCGCGCATAAAAACGCGGAAATAATCAGCGCCACGGCGCCGACCACTCCCGAGGGCGTCCCGTCGGCGATGCCGGCTGTGATGAGAAGCCATTTGGAGACGAAGCCGCAGAAAAGCGGAATTCCTGTCAGCGAAAGCGCGCCAAGCGTATATACGGCAAATGTATAAGGCATCCGCTTGCCCACGCCGTTGATCTCGTAGATCCACGACTTCCCGGTCACGTGCATAAACGCGCCCGCGCACATGAAGAGCGCCGCCTTGATAATCCCGTGGAACAGCATATGCGCAAGCCCCGCCTGAAGCCCCGCCGGCGTAAGCAGCAGCACGCCGAACAGCATATACGACAGGTTGCTCACGGTCGAATAGGCCATTCTTCTTTTAAAATGTCTCTCCTTCACCGCCTTCACCGCCGCGAACAGCAGCGTAAAGGAAGCCGTATAGATGCAGATCAGCTGGGCATAACTCCCCTTCATCTGTTCCGCGGGGAAAATGTACCACGCCATGCGCACCACCGCGAACACACCGGAATTGACGACTGCCACCGCGTGCAGCAGCGCAGTCACCGGCGTCGGGGCCGCGGAGGCCGTCGGCAGCCATTCCTGCAGGGGAAATATGGCAGCTTTCACGCCAAAGCCGAAAAATCCGAAGATAAACGCAGCCTGCATCAGAGTGCTCGTGCCCGGCCTTAACAGGCTTCCGCCGTAGATAAAGTCACCTCCGTGTCCGTATACCGTCCCGATCACGACCGTAAAGAACGCGAGCGACGCGCCGCCGATCGTGTAGGCGGCATATTTCCGGCCCGCATAGAGGCTTTCGTGGTCTCCGTAATAGGAAACCAGCGGCAGCGTCACCAGTGTCAGCATTTCATAGAACACATACAGCGTTGTAAGATTGGAAGCGAAGCACACACCCAGGGTCACGCCGTAGGTCATGACAAAAAAGCTGAAAAACAGGTTCTGGCGGTCCGTGCCCCGGACATAGTCAAACGCGTACAACATGACCAGCGGCCACATGATCGCCACCATGCCCGCGAAGAGCATGCCGGCGCCGTCCAGGTGGAAGTCGACGGAGAAACCATTTGTAAAACTGTAGACCTGAACGGGATCATGACGCACGGTAAAAAGCGCGATCAGAACCAGGACCGAGGTCAGAACCACGATCGTCTCCGCGTAAATATTCCTTTTTTTCTCCTCCTCGAAACCGAGGAAGAAGATGCCGAACCCGCCGAGAATCGGAAGAATGATCGGTATAAGCAGAAACAAGGGACTCAACTCATCCGCCCTCCTTATCCGATCAGTGAAGTCAGCTGCATTCCGAAGAGGCCCGCGATCAGCGCGACGGCGCAAAGGCAGATCATCGGAACCGTCATCAGTGCCGACGGCTCGCAGTTGTCTGTCGGGCCTTCGTAATCATTTCCCGGGAAAAATGCGTCGACCGCGACCGGGAACAGATAGCCTGCCGTCAGCAGCGCGGAAATGATCAGCACCGCCGGGGCCAGATAGGCAAATATTCCGGTACCGCTTGAAAGCGCGGCCTGAGAGATGACCCATTTGCTTAAAAAGCCACCCATCGGCGGAATGCCGACCAGTGAAAGCGATGCGATCATGAAGCACCACATCGTCACCGGCATTCTGCGTCCGACCCCTTTCAGGAGGCCGACGTCCCGGATCCCGAGCTTCACGATGAAAATTCCGGCGACCATGAACAGCGTTCCCTTGGAAGCCGCGTGGCTCATAAGATGAATGAGGCCGCCGCGGAGGCCTTCGTCGGAAAGCATCGCAAGGCCGAGCATAATATAGGAAATCTGGCTGACCGAAGAATAGGCCAGTCTCTTTTTGAGCATTTTTTCGCGAAATGCCATCATCGAGCCCATAAAGATCGTCAGAAGGGCAAGAATGATCCACGCCGTCTGCACCCAGGTGCCGCGGATGAACTCCGCTCCCACGGAGAAATACACGAGCCGGATCACACAGACCACACCGGCCTTCGCGATGATCGCGGACAGAAGAGCCGAAGCAGGCGCGGGCGCGATCGGATGGGCCGTCGGCAGCCACCCATGCATCGGGTACATACCGGCTTTGGTGCCGAATCCCACGATTCCCGCGAACACTGCCGCGAGAAGAATGCCCTCATGCCCCGCCACTTTCGCGGAATCGAGAAATCCTCCGTATGTAAATGACGCATCTCCGGACGCGTAAGAGTACACAAAAAATACAGCGAAAAGCCCAAGGAGCGCGCCGCCTACCGAGTAGAACAGGTATTTGAGGCCGGCGGCGACCGCAGCGCGGTCCATTTCATGCAGAACCAACGGGAATGTCGTCAGTGTCAAAGACTCAAATGACAGGTACAGCGTGACCAGGTTTCCGGATACGCAGACGGCCATCAGAGCGCCGAAGGAAATGAGAAGAAACGCGAAGAAGACATTTTGCCGCTCTTCATGTTCCATATACTCGAACGCGTAAAAGACTACGGCCGTGTACAGAATGAGGACGACTGCGAGAATATATTTCCCGATCGGATCCGGGCTGAACGAGATCGTCACGCCCTCCGCGAGCTTAAAAAGCGTCACCGGCTTCCCGTAGAGGAGCGCGCAGACTGCCAGCACGTCCGTAAGAATCGTCACGGCCGCGTAGAGCCGGTTGCGCGTATGTCCGTCGGGCATTTTCACCACGGAAACAACCGTGCCCGCTATAATCGGAAACAGAATTGCAATTAGAAAAAGCATCCGCTTAATCCTCCCCCATTTTAGCTGAACATCATAAGGCCCCTGTGGATCAGATCCACAGTCACCCAGGAAAAAAGCCCGAGAAACAGATTCATGACCGTCAGTACCAGCATCGGCACATTGTAGCCCGCCCGGTGGTGCGGGCGCACTTCCATCCTTGTGCTCTCATTCGGACGGCTGTAAATCCGGATAATCGTCCGCACAAAATACAGCGCGTTCAGCATCGAACTGACTGCCAGCGCGAGAAATACCAGAATAAGGCGCCATCCCGCTCCGTCTTCGACCGCCGCGAGACCGAACTGCAACTTCGCGGCAAAACCGGCGAAAATCGGGATACCGATCATGGAAAATGCGCTGATCGTGAAAAATACGCCCGCGTCCCTGTCGCGAAGCCCACTGCCCTGCAGTTCCTTAAAGAGCAGGCTGTCGCCGGAGACCTCCGCGAGGCGCGGCGTCGTAAGAAACAGCATGGCTTTGGTCACCGCGTGCGCGAAAATATGGAAAATGGCCGCCGTGTACCCTGCCACACCGCCGATCCCGATGCCCATGAAGATATAGCCGATATTCGCGGCCGAAGAAAATGCCGCCATCCGGTTGATATTGTCCGCGTGCAGCGCCTGCACCGAACCGATCACCATCCCGGCAATCCCGAGCACCAGAAGGATGTTCCGAATCGGCATCCTCTCAACGATGTCGATTCCGATCACGCGCCAGTAGATCTTGATCAGAAGGAAAATGTACGCCTTCGAAACCAGCGACGACATAATCGCTGCCGAAGTCGGCGTCGCCCACCCGTAGGTATCCGGCATCCAGAAATGGAACGGGAACAGTCCGCTTTTGATGGAGAGCCCGATCGTCAGGATCGCGGTCGAAATCGTCAGCACCGGAAATGTATTCGGATCCGCCGCCAGCTCCCGGATCACCTTCTGAATCGGGACCATGAGCAGATGTCCGCTCAGGTCGTAGAGAAGCACGACTCCCAGAAGGAACAGACCGGATCCCAGAAGATTCAGGATCATATAGCGGATCGCGGCCAGCGTGGTGCGTCCTATTTCACGCACGATGAGGAGGCCGCAGCTGGTCAGAGTCAATATTTCCAAAAAGACATAACCGGTGAAAAGGTCATTGGTCCAGATCATCGAAAGGAGCGCCGCCGTCATCAGGTTCAGAAGCGCGTAATAGAGATTTTCCTTGCTTAAATCAAGGTCCTTTTCGATGAAACGGTACCCGCAGAACACGGCCGTAAGCATGATGATCATGAAAATGAGCGCCGTCGTCGCTTCGAGTACGCCCGCGCGGATCTCATTTCCCCAGGGAGCGGGGAATTCACCCATCACATAGGTAAATGCGCCATTGAGATACGTATATTGAAGGATCCATAGGCAGAGCACTGTCAAAAACACCTCATAGCACATCGTATAGCGTCTCGCCGCTTTTCCGGGCAGCATGAAACACAGAGCACCCGAAAAGAGGCTCAGTACGATCGTAAACAGCGGAAAATTCACAACAAACAGCACTTTACCTGTCCTCCATCTGATGTTTGGACAGCACGTAGATCTCGTCCAGGTCCAGCGTGTGATAGCGTTTATAGAGACGGATCACCAGCGACAGCATGACCGCCGTCACCGAAACCGAAACGACGATGCCGGTCAGGACGAGGCCGGCCGGGACGGGATTGATGTAGGCCGCCGTATCCAGAACTCCGTTCGTGACAATCGGCGCCTTCCGCCCCTCGATATATCCCATGGACGCCAGAAAGAGGAACACTCCCGTGTCCATAATGTTCATGCCGATCAGCTTTTTCAGAAGGTTTCTCTGAAAGAGGAGCATCGTAAAGCCGATGCCGAAGAGGATGATCGCCACCGCTTCCTCACCGTTTATCCATAAGTTCTCAAACAAAGCAGCTCCTCCTCACTCTCCGCCGATGCTTCCGCGCCTGAAGAGGCTGTAGAATCCGAACATCGTACAGGCGACTACCATACCGACCGCGATATCCAGCGGAAGAATCAGGCCGCCGGAAAGAACAGCGCCGGGCGTTCCCTTCGGCACGCCGTTCGGGATCCCGTTCGCGCCCGTAAAAAAGACATATCCCTTGGCAAAGCTGTAAAATGCCAGCGAAAGAAACGTGATGCACCGGGACATCCGGTACGTAAAAACACGGTCCGTGACGGTAAAACCAAATGCCGCCGCGTAAATGATCAGCGCCGCGCCCATGACCGCGCCTCCCGAAAAGCCGCCGCCGGGCGAGATCTGACCATTCAGCAGAATATAGATGCCGAAGAGAAAGATGCTCGGCAGAGTGATCGTAGCCGCGATCCGCATGATCGGATCCGTGGAAATGTCGTAATACGGATCCGCAAGCACCGTATAGTAATTCTCATAGCGCGTCCGCTTGTTCTTTTCGTCGAGACGCAGAAGGATCATGACGCACAAAAGAGCCGTAAAGAGCACGTGCGACTCACCCAGAGTATCGAAAGCTCTGTAGTCGAGAATCATGCCGGATACGATATTGACCGCGCCGGTCTCTTCCAGGCCTTTCTCGACATAGCGCTCGATGACTTCCTTCGCGCGCGGATTCTCCACCCCGTAACGGGGCAGCTGGGAAACCGTAAACAGGAGGACGCCGATCAGCATCAGGCAGCTGATGACCGCGATGATCAGATAGAACGCGTAGAATCCTCTCCGCTCCGCGCGGATGACGGATTGTGTATGCACTCTCCTGCTGATCTCGCGCTCGATCTCATGCTCCTCGTATTTCCATTCTTCGCGGGACTCGTCCGGAACTTCGGCACAGTCGAGGATGTGTTCCATGGGATCGCTTTCGCCGTAAAACCATTTAAAAAAACGCTCTTTCATTCGTTTTCCTCCGTATGGTCTTCCGCGCGAAGCTTTTTCAGCGTCACGAGAAACAGCGTGCCGCTGATACCGGCTCCCACGGCCGCCTCGGTGATCGCAAGGTCAGGGGACTCCATCAGGATCCAGATGAGGCACATGATCGAGCTGTAGGACATGAAGATAATCACCGCGCGCAGAAGATCTTTCGTCAGATTCACCGCGATGGCGCAGACGATCAGGAGGATCAGAAGTATGGAACGGAAAATCACCAGAAGACTCATTTTTCCTCCCCGGAAGCTGTCTCATTTGTCTTCGACCCGGCGATGCGGTCCGAAAAACGATACAGTTCCTTATTTGTAAAATATTCCACCTGAATCAGAAAATGCGTCGACACCGGAGAATTGAACCACAAAAAGACAAGAATGACGAGAAGTTTCATCATATTGAGGCCCGGTCCGATCGAAAGGATCAGGCAGACAACCAGACATAAAATTCCAAATGTATCACCGATTCCGGCCGCGTGCATGCTGTTCATGACAAAGCCGAAACGGATTGCGCCGATCACCGCGCCGGTAAAGGAGACCATCGCGGCAAAAAGAAGCAGCGCGCAGACTGCGAACAGAATCCACTCCAGCATCTTATAACTCCTTTCCGTCCATATCGGGAGGGGTGCTTCCCTTAAATCCTTCTTCTTCCATTTTCCGACGGATCTCCGCCCGCTGCTCTTTCACGTAGCGGCGTCCCTCTTCCACTTCCCGTTTCACATCCTCGCCAAAGCGCTTCCGCTTCGGATTTGCGGGAATATAGACCGTCGCCAGAATCAGCACCGCGATATAGGAAATCATCGCGTAGATCAGGGCCACATCCGTCAGATAGTTTTCGTCAAGAAGAACCGAAAGAATCAGGATGCAGCAGATGACCATGGTCCCGATCATATTGATCGCGAGGATCCGGTCCGTTACGCCGGGACCGATGATGGCCTTGATCAGCATCACCGCGATCAAAATCGCGAACCAGACAAGGCCGGCGGTAAACAATATGTGATAAGCTTGTGAGACTGACACTTAAAGTACCTCGAACCTTTCTTATTTCATTTTGCGAAGCAGACGGATAAACGAAGAATCTTCTATGCCTTCCGCGTACTCCGGATGCAGGCAGTGAATGAGGAAATGATCGCCCTCCTGGAACACGGTGATCGTCCCCGGCGTCAGTGTGATGGAGTTCGCCAGAATCACATTTGCCAAAGTGCCGCGAAGGCCCGAATGGAATTCGATGAACACCGGCTCCGGCTCATCCGCCCGGTAAATCGTCCCAAGCACAGTGGCCGCGGACTTCACGATTTCCAGCAGAAGATTCAGGGCGTATATGACAAAAAGCGGGAAATTTCGGATCATGCGCAAATCATTTTCCGGAATATATCCCGCCATCCTGTAAGCAAGAAACGTCACTCCCGCGCTGATCACGATGCCAAGCACCACCAGCTCAAGAGTCATTCTTCCATTCAATATAATCCAAAGTACAAAAAAAAGAACCGGCATTGAGATCCCCGCCCCGCTCAAATTCAAAAATAATTCACAACCACCTGTATTATACTCTTGCGCGGGCCAAAGTCAATAAGACACCGGGGACTGTCCCCGGTGTCTTATAAGACAGTGGGGACAGTCCCCAGTGTCTGGTTTCAATCTTTTCGGTTGCCGAGAATCCTCAGGATATAGAGGAACAGGTTGATGAAATCGAGATACAGCTGCAGCGCGGAGAAAATCGACGCCTTCTTCAGCAGCTCGCCCTGCCCCGCGTAGAAGTAATAATTCTCGCGGACCTTGGATACGTCGTAAGCCGTATAGCCCAGGAACAGCGCGATGCCCGCGTAGCAGATCAGCGTATTGAACACGCCCAGGTTCAGGAAAATCGACAGGATCCCGAATACGATGAGGAGGATCAGCCCTCCGACAAACCACTCGTTTGTATATACTGCAAAACAGACTGATAATTAGCTATTACTGATTCAGTTTTATAGTTGCAGACGTTAATGATTTCTTCATTTTCCTTGATCCAATTGGTAAGATCATCCTCGCCTTTAAGCAATTCATCTTTGACCTTATCCAGCAAAACTATCCGGTTGTTTTTAAATTCATTTGCTAGCTTTTCCCAAAAAGATGGTGCTAAGTCAAACGCATAATAAAAACGATACGGTG
>ODAI013280136.1_pt1 | contig 10716 bp, 6 predicted proteins | sample 1539321 | NCBI WGS metagenome assembly ODAI01 (sample SAMN02144231, study PRJEB22623) | gut metagenome | biome: sheep rumen | host: Ovis aries | place: New Zealand | reverse complement strand
CAAGAGTATCTGTCATACCGTATGAAGCAGGACCTGCTGCCATGTTATCTGGGTGAAGTGTACGTCCTGTACCACCACCTGAAGCAACTGAGAAGTACTTCTTACCAAGTTCTACGCACTCCTTCTTGTATGTACCAGCTACTGGATGCTGGAAACGTGTAGGGTTTGTAGAGTTACCTGTGATAGAAACGCCAACGTTCTCGTGGTGCATGATAGCAACACCTTCCTGAACATCATCAGCGCCGTAGCACTTAACTGTTGCACGAAGACCATTTGAGTATGCCTTCTCAGAAACGATGTTAAGCTTAGCTGTCTTATAATCGTACTTTGTCTCAACATATGTGAAACCGTTGATACGTGAAATAATCTGAGCAGCGTCCTTACCAAGACCGTTAAGAATAACGCGAAGTGGCTTCTGACGTACTTTGTTAGCCTTCTCAGCGATACCGATAGCACCTTCAGCTGCAGCGAATGACTCGTGACCAGCTAAGAAACAGAAGCACTCTGTCTCCTCCTCAAGGAGCATCTTACCAAGGTTACCATGTCCAAGACCTACCTTACGGTGATCAGCAACAGAACCTGGAATACAGAAAGACTGAAGTCCCTCTCCGATTGCTGCAGCTGCATCAGCAGCCTTGCGGCAATTCTTCTTAATAGCGATTGCAGCACCTACAGTGTAAGCCCAGCAAGCGTTCTCGAAGCAGATAGGCTGAATCTTCTTTACCTGCTCGTATACATCAAGACCTGCGTCCTTTGTAATCTTCTCAGCTTCTTCGATTGAGCTGATACCATACTTGTTAAGAACAGCATTGATCTGATCAATTCTTCTTTCATATGATTCAAATAAAGCCATTTTTGTTTCTCCTTTCCTATATTATTCCTGACGTGGATCGATAATCTTTGCAGCATCGTCAACACGACCGTACTGGCCCTTTGCCTTTTCCCATGCTGTGTTAGGATCATCACCCTTCTTAATGAAGTCTGTCATCTTTCCAAGAGAAACAAACTGATATCCGATAACTTCGTTATCATCATCAAGTGCGATACCTGTTACATAGCCTTCAGCCATCTCAAGGTAACGAACACCCTTTTCCTTTGTTGCGTACATTGTACCAACCTGTGAACGAAGACCCTTTCCAAGATCCTCGAGACCAGCACCGATTGCAAGTCCGTCATCAGAGAATGCAGACTGTGTACGTCCGTAAACGATCTGAAGGAAAAGCTCTCTCATAGCTGTGTTGATAGCATCGCAAACAAGGTCTGTATTGAGAGCCTCAAGGATTGTCTTACCCTGAAGGATCTCAGCTGCCATAGCTGCTGAATGAGTCATACCTGAGCAACCAATTGTCTCAACAAGTGCTTCCTCGATAATACCATTCTTAACATTTAAAGATAATTTGCAGGCACCCTGCTGTGGAGCACACCAGCCAACACCGTGTGTGAAACCGCTAATGTCAGAAATCTGCTTAGCGTTTACCCATTTTCCCTCCTCAGGGATAGGAGCTGGTTCATGCTTTGCGCCCTTTGCTACAGGACACATGTTTTCTACTTCTTTTGTGTAAATCATTGTAGAACTCCTTTCTTCGTTCAAATACCATTAACATATTGCTACTACATTAATGACATGATAAATAAGCGCACTTGCGCGTTATTGATTACATTTTCTCACTTTCTGTGGATTTAGTAAAGTCTTTATTTAGGATTTTGTTAAAAAATTATCTAAATCCTTAGAAGCTGTGACCGCCACCAGAGTGACCGCCGCCGCCTCCGCCTGAGGAAAAGCCGCCGCCTCCACCTGAAAAGGAGCCTCCACCACCTGAAGAGAACCCACCGCTGCTGTTTGATTCATGTCTTAAAACTCTCTTAGAATCATATATTGTGGCACCACCAACAAATGATGCTCCAGCAAGTAGCATTTCCATTTCACCTGTATTTTTTATAAGTGCTTTTCTATCTTTTATTGCTACAAAAAACGCCAACAAAAAACCTAATATAATTGAAACTAAGAAGGTTACAGCAAATCTCATAGGTCTAAGAATAGCCCCTTCGTGAACCAATGTATCTGCTTGTTCAAATACATGCAAAATACAATTATAATAGTCTTCTTTTGATGCATATCTATAAACATTATCTGTAATATCAATAGAATCTGCATCCTTTATCTTATATTGGATTTCTCCGTACCCAGATAAATGAATTCTTCTATCATACATATCAACTATGAATGCAATACCATCTGATTTTTCACCAAAGGATTCATCATAATATGTATAAAGAATTTCATCCTCGCTGTCACCATAATCATGTGAAGAGGTTGTTACCACAAGATAATTAATGCTACTATCCAAGGTTTTCAAATATTTTTCCAGTTGAATATATTCATCACTTGATAGTAATTCAGCATCATCATAAATAATAACGTTCTTGTCTGCAGCATAGGCTTTTGTACTAATTAATAAGCATGCTAAAAATGCATAAAGCACAATTCTAATTTTTCGCATTTTCCAACTTTCCTCCCTTCTTTCCAAACTGAGGCGAAGGATGAGTTGCAAAACGATTGTACTCATTCACCATTGCATTTATAGAAATAAGAATAACTGCAAATACTACAATAAGCGCCGTGTAGTAATAAATATCATTTGCCAAGTCCATAATATGAATTACAAATGAAACTATAGCGCTAAATACTCCTAAAGAAGTTACAAGCTTTTTTCCATGACCTATTCTAATGAAGGAAAGTACTAATAATACTCCGCTTGCAATATAAATAATAGGTGGAAGCACTAATGAAAACATCCTAAACAAGAATGACATAATTATAAATAAAAACTGAAAATCAAAAACTGCAAATATTAATACAGCGATTCCAATTGTAATAAGTACTCCAACCAAATTTTCTGTATTAAATGTCTTTTTCTTTTTAGGCTTTATCTCATGCTTTTTAGCATTTTCAGATGTACCATAATAGCCTTTGTCATCCAGATGATTATCAAATCTGTAGGTTTCATTAGCAATTTTAGCCCCGACGAAGGCGATTATAGATGATATTAAGCAAGCAAATGCGCACAATCCCTTAACATCATAACTAAAGCTAAATATAAAGCTAAGCATAAGCATTGCCACAAAAATCACAAGTGATGCAATGACAGCCCAATTAAACATCTTTTTCTTTTCAATAGGCATATCAATATATGTTTCGCCAGAAGCTCCATTTATTATGGAATAAGAAACTCTGTCATTAGTTCTGGTTGTCATAAAATATAGTGGTAGATAAGCTCCTTCGCAGCCTTTATAGCTAAGCTTTCCGTCTATCTGCTGCCTTATGTCTTTTTCCTGGCCTCCTTTTAGAGTATATTCTCCTGCTTTAGCCACTACCCTCTTATAAACATAATCATAGGCTTTATCGCTAGAATCCTCCAAATATAAATCCTGATTGACAGATGAATTTTCAACAAAAAAGCCAGCTAAAAAATTCGGATTAAAATCTATTAAATCGCCCATTGGAAATGGTTCAAGCTCTGAAGCAATAGTGTCATCTAAGGTTTCTGAAGCATCAAATGGAACCTTTAGATGCTGCACATCTACCTTAACCTTAATTTTAGCTAAATCAGTAACCTCGTAGCTTCCGGAATCATATCGATGAATACCAGCGTATTCTACCTCGTCATAAATACTATAGTCATATAGATAATATGGTGTATATAAACCAACAAGCTTTTCTACATTCTTCTTATCTCTCAATCCATCGTAAGCAAAATGAATTTTAGCAGTTTTTTCTATATATTTCTTCTGTGCATCTTCCTTATCCAGATTAAAGGGCATAATGTATTTAGGAGCTCCAGCCGTAGAAAAGCGTTCCTCCATTGTAGCCTGATTACCGCAATATGGACAAAACTCCATACCATCGTTATCAATAAGCTGTATTTCGCCAGCACAACAAGGACAGGTGTAAATCTTAGTGTTTACACCTGTCTCATTAATATCATCCGTAGGTTTGTAAGTATATGGATTGGTAGGTTCACCGCATGATGTGCAAATAAGCCTTGTGCTTTTAACATTGAACCTTAACTGCCCTCCACAATTTGGGCATGGAAACATAGTTGCCATATTTTAATACCTCACTAGTTATGGTCTCTTAGTTCCACAGTTCACGCAGAAGTTACCAAAGTTTTCATTTCCGCAATTTGGGCAGAACCATCTATTTCCTGCAGCTGCGCCTCCATTTGCTGCGCCTGCCATCTGATTAGTACCTGTTGTAGCTGCTCCAGCATTTAATAAATCCTGAGCGTTTGCTCCACCAGCCTGCATTGCCATATTCATTCCCATAAAGCCCATCATAGCTCCGTTAGGATTGCTTGCTGCATTTTTCATAGCCTCTGCCTGTGCACCGATTAATGCTGCCCCTGCCATAGACTGATTTCTAAAGGCACCAGTCTTCTGAAGTTCTTTAAGAGTAGCCGCATCCTCATCAGGGATTACAGTTGTAAGAATCTGAACAGATGTAATTGCAAGACCGTACTTATTAGTCCAATCTGAATTAAGCTCTTCTCCCATTGCTTCAGACATTTCCTTAGTGTAGCTAGGAATTGCAGAAGGTCTAACACCTAAATTAGTAAGTTTTCCAAGAGCTGGCTGTAAAGCTGCGATAAATGTAGCTCTAAGCTGGTCCTGAATATCTTCTATTGTATATTCATCTTTAACGTTACCAGCCAAAGAAACATATAGCTGTGTAGGATCAGAAACTCTCATGCTGTAATTTCCGTTGCATTTAAGAGTTGTATCCATATCAAGACCAACATTATTATCAAGAATTCTAAAAGGAATTGGGCTAGGTGTACCAAACTTAAGTCCAACAATATCCTTTGTGTTTACAAAATAAACCCTCTGCTGAACAGGCTTTTCACCGCCAAAAGTAAATCTACGGCCAAACTCCTTGAAAATATCGCCGAAATCTCCAGCAAAAATTGATGCTGAGCCGTTTTCTTCCCATTCATAAGCGCCTGCTTCAGCTGCCACATCTATAATCTTTCCACTATCAACTAAAAGAGCACACTGGCCTTCATTAACAATTATGGCAGAGCCCTTTGTAATTACATCAGCATCTCCCTTTGTGTTAGAGCTTCTTCCAGAGACCTTGTGTTCTGCTCTTTTAACTAAAGTATCAGCAGACATGGAATCTGAGACAAAAAGTTCCTTCCACTGATTTGCAAGTTCGCCAGAAACCGAACCTTTAAATGCTTGTATTAATCCCATATTTTCGCCTCCCTAATAAAATAATCTTTTTGTTATTTTACCAAAAAGGACTCATCCTATAAAGAATGAGTCCTAAAAAATCTTAAATTTATTAATTTTTCTTAACAATGTTATCCTGGCTCTTGAAAATGCTGTCAGCCTCTACTACTCCACGAACTGGAGAAAGAGGATATACATTTGAACGAGGGCAAACTACTGTACCAGGATTAAGTACTGAGTTACAACCTACCTCTACATTGTCGCCAAGCATAGCTCCAAATTTCTTTAATCCTGTTTCAATTTTCTCACCATCACGAGATTTTACAACAACAAGTGTCTTATCCTGCTTTACGTTAGATGTAATAGAACCAGCACCCATATGTGACTTATAGCCTAAAACAGAATCTCCAACATAATTGTAATGTGGAACCTGAACATTATTGAAAAGAACTACGTTTTTAAGCTCAGTAGAGTTGCCAACTACACAGTTCTTACCAACAATTGCAGAGCCTCTAATAAATGCACACTGTCTAACCTCTGCATCCTCATCAATAATTAGTGGACCATGAAGATATGCTGAATCAAAAACTGTAGCAGACTTTGCTACCCAAATATCCTCGCCTCTCTTTTCATACTTTTGGGGATCAAGAGTAGGACCAAGCTTCTTAATGAAATCAGAAATCTCTGGAAGAACCTCCCAAGGATATTCCTTTCCCTCAAATAAGTCCTTTGCTATTGTCTCATTTAAGTTATACATAGATTTAATTTTACACTGTTCCATATTTATACTCCTATAAAATATTATTGTTGACCATTATAATTCTCAAACTCGAATTCTGTTCTGAATTCATCATTAAGCTTTATTCTCGCATCAAAGAATAAACCTTTTTTACTCAAAAATCCAGTGATAACATCAGTTTTCTTTTCATTAATTAATTTAATGAACTGGTCTTCAGGAATATCAACGCCTGCAATCTTGCCTACATAGAAGCTGCAGCTGTCTACATTATCCCTAACATTATTTTTACAATGATAGCCAAAATGATTCTTTATAATTGGCTCACCACATTTTGGACATTTCACACCAGGAAGCTCTTTTTCCTGATCCTCAAAAACGAATTTGATACCAGATACCTTTCCTGTTTCATCCTTATTAAGAGCTAGCTTTGCATCAAACTTAGTACCCTTTTTTGATTTAAAGCCAGATATAGTAGATGTTATACCTTCTTTTAATAATTCCTTTACCTGTGATTCTTTAAGCTTTACACCGGCAATCTGGCCTATGTTAAAACCGCAGGAATTATCCGGATCATCCTTTTTGTAGTTACTGCAGCCGTAGCCAAATGAAGTAACTACTATTTTACCCCCACAAAGAGGGCATACAACATCTTTTATGTCCTTTGCTTCTACATTGTCAAAATCAAATGCTATTTCATTTCGTCCTGTTTCCTCATCCTTCTTAAGAATAAGACATGCATCGAATTTCTTACCTGATTTTCCTTTGAAGCCACGGATGGTTTTAGTTTTTCCTTCAGTTAATAATTCTTTTACATCAGCATCTGCAATCTTCTTAGAAGCAATCTCTCCGATTACGAAATTACATTTATTTTCTTTGTCAAAATACTTTTCGCAGGCAAAGCCGAAATTAGTTTTGATAATTTTGTTGCCACAATCTGGGCAAACAACATCCGCCAAATAGTTAGGTTCAACATCATCAAAATCAAAAACAACCTCTGTCCTATTTGTCTCTTCATTCTTTTTAAGAACAAGTCTGGCGTCAAATTTCTTTCCAGTCTTTCCTTTGAAGCCTCTGATAGTGTCTGATTTACCCTTTAAAAGAAGCTCTGTAACAACTCCACCGGAAATATTTTTACCAGCAATAGTTCTTCCAATGTAGAATTTGCAAGAGTTTTCATCCTTCGAGCTGAAATTAGCACATCCAAAGCCACTAGGGCGAATTAAGATATCGCCACCACAATCTGGGCATTTGCAGCCTTCAAGCTTTTCTGCTTCTATTCCATCAAAGTTAAAGCTTAATACCTTTTTGCCTTCTTCATTTTCCTTTAGCTGAATCTTTGCACTAAACTTTTGATTATTCTTTGATTTGAATCCTGAAAGAACATCTGTAATGCCATCAGCTAAAAGCTTTCTAAGCTCATCCTCTGAAAGCTTTCTTCCTGCAATCTCTCCAACAGAGAAGTAGCATTGATTTTCCTCCTGGAAACGATGCTCACAGGCGAATCCATAGCCTGTTTTTGCTATTCTCCCACCACAAACTGGACATGTTAAATCCTCAACATATTCAGTAGGTGTTTCTGAAAAATCAAAAGTTACATTGAATTCCCCATCCTCATTCTTTCCAAGCTTAAGAACTGATTTAAATGGTTTGTTAGATTTGCTCTTAAATCCCTCTATTAAATCTGTCTTTCCCTCTAGAATAAGCTTTCTAAACTGCTCCTCTGGCAGGTCAACTCCGGCAATAGTTCCGATACTAAATCTACATTTAATTTCGTCATTTGTGTAATTACTGCAGCCGTATCCAAAGGATGTAGTAGTTAAATCACCACCACATTTAGGGCACTTTATTCCAAGTGGTTTTCTTGTTGCAAGTCCCTTCGAATCTTTTCCTGTAAACTGATTTATGTTTAGAGCTATGGTTTGAGTCAAATCCTGCTCTATCATATTTTTAGTTTCTGTACGGATGTAGTCTTCAAGTTCTTTTCGATAATCTGTAAACTCTACAGAACCATTTATAATGCCTTCAAGACCCTTTTCCCAATTGGCTGTCTGCTCTGGTTTAAGAAGACTAGGTGTAGTAAGAAGTACAACCTCATAAATCATTTCTCCTAACTTTTCAGGAGTAATAACCTGGGTTTTGTTATTCTGATTTAAGTACCCAATTCTAACAAGCTTTTCAAGGATTTCTCCTCGTGTAGCTGAGGTTCCAATTCCTGTTGTTTTTATCTGTTCTCTAAGCTCTTCGTCCTCTATAAGCTTTCCAGCATTTTCCATTGCAAGAATCAAAGAACCTGATGTATATCGCTTAGGTGGAGATGTTTTTCCTTCCTTTAACTGGAAGCCATTTACTACTATCTCATCGCCTATATTGCAAGTTTCGACAAATTCAACGAATTTTTCCTTAGAGAAATCATCTTCCTCATTTTCTTCATCTTCAGAATCGTTATTGTCTGAATTCTTATTCTTAGGCATACCTGCTATTTCTAAATATCCAGGTTTAACTAATAATTTAGAGCCAGCGAAGAAGCTTTCTGATTCTATCTTAATTTCTATCTTGACGTTTTTATATTCAGCAGGCGGATAGAAAATAGAAAGAAATCTGCGAACTATTAAATCATAAACTTTCTGGCTAAGACCAGAAAGATTCTCAATCCCGTTACATTGACCAGTAGGAATAATGGCATAATGGTCTGTAACCTTGCTATCATCTGTATAGCTAGTCTTTTCTATGCCAATATATTTTCTATCTGCAAGAATATCATGCACATATTTTGCTGTAGGTCCGTATGACTGAAGCTTATTAAGATTCTTATTAATCTCCTTAGCTACAGCTGTTGTAAGAACTCTGGCATCAGTACGAGGATATGTTGTATATTTCTTTTCATATAATTCTTGGATTATATCAAGTGTCTGTGCAGGAGATATTTTAAATCTCTTTGAACACTCTGATTGAAGCTCTGCCAAGTTAAACAGCAATGGAGCTTTTTTCTTAGATATTCCTGTATCCTTATCAGAAATTGTTGCATTCTTATTTGTTAATTCTTCAATTAACTTTTCTGCACTAGCCTTTTCTTTAAAGCCATTTCCCTTATCTCCATATAATAAAGGAGATTCAAAATATTTAGACCCGTTAACAGCCTTCCATTCTGCTGGGAAATTCACATCAGAAAACTTTCCTAATACCTTAAAGAAAGGGTCCTCATTAAAGCTTCTGATTTCGCGCTCTCTTTCAACAACCATTCCAAGTACACAAGTCATAACTCGACCTATTGCTATAGCTGAATAACTGGTTGTAGCAGCTGCATCGTTAATTAAACGTCCATATTTAACAGATAATGCTCTGGAGAAATTAATACCCAGACTGTAATCTTCTATAGTACGCATGATGCCTGATGCGCCAAGCTTTGCGTAATCGCTCATAGGCTTAGCTTCTCTAATGCCTCTAAGAATCTCATCATCAGTTTGAGAATCAATCCAAACTCTAAGCTCGGTCATGCCTTCACGAACGCCGCCATAATTTCGAATGTTTTCTTCGATGGTCTGACCTTCTTTTCCGGAGTCACCTGCCCAATAGACTGTATCTATATCTTCTCTGTGTAGCAAGCCATTTACCACCTTGTACTGGTCTTTGGCTGATTCTACTACACCATATTTATATTCTTTAGGAAGGAATGGTAAATCCTCTAAGTTCCAGTTTTTGTATTTAATATCGTATTCCTCAGGGTAAACCATCTGAACCAAATGGCCGTAGCACCAGCTTATAACATATTCGTTATTCTCGATAAATCCATTTTGATTTCCTGATACCTTAAGAACTCTTGCAAAGTCTCTTGCAACAGATGGTTTCTCTGTGATAATTAAGCTCTTTCCCAAATCACTAAACTCCCTAAAAATTAATTTTATATTTAATAAAATTCAAAGCCTTTGCAGAACATTGCAAAGGCTTTACGCTTTTATCAACTATTCAATTATATCAATTACAACTCTGTCATGTCTACCAGAACAATAGATTTATTTTCTTTTGATAATTCCACAAGCTTACTATCAAATCTAGTAGCTGAGAACAAGAATATTGTATTGGCTGTAATGCGTGCCTGCTTCATAGACACAAGAAGCTTTTCGTATGAATCATAGCTCATAGACTTTTCAGTCCAGTTGCAGATACCAACAACATTTTCTCTGTTATTGCTTTGACCGATAACATCTATAGTTCCTTCTTTTCCAAGCCATGTTCCAATCTTTGTAAGCTTAATTGGAAGCTGTCCTACCATATTAAGAAGATGTAAGTATTCGCTACAAACATCCACGAAATACTTCTGTAAATAATTATCAAGCTTTGGCTCAATGAAGGTATCATAAAATCTTTCAGGAGTATATGAAATAAGCTCTGATAAATGTGGATAAATAAATGTAAACCAGAAATTAATGTATGGGTCTACTATTCTATATATACCCTTTTTAGTGTTATCCCATCCCCCTGTTTCAAAGGATACAACCTTATCGATTACATCAAACTCAGCAAGATTCTTCATATATACAGATATCTTTGCTCTGGAATATCCAGTATCCTCGAACAAATCGTTAAGCTTTTCGTTACCAGCTGCGATAGAGCCTAATATTGTATCGTAGCATGAAAGCTCTCTTAATTCAGAAGAGATATAGCCTTCCGCTGCTGAATATAAATATCCATTAGGGGATAAAATGTTTTCACACACATTAGCCTTTATAGACTTTCTACCATTCCAT
>ODAI014551518.1_pt1 | contig 10717 bp, 12 predicted proteins | sample 1539321 | NCBI WGS metagenome assembly ODAI01 (sample SAMN02144231, study PRJEB22623) | gut metagenome | biome: sheep rumen | host: Ovis aries | place: New Zealand | reverse complement strand
GGGACAAGGGGCTTCCCAGAGAACAGGAACTCCTCGTCAAACCATGCATCATAGTATTTGCCGTTGCACTCGAATTCTCTGACATCAACCAGATGGCAATCGATGATTTTATACGCATTCTCTAGGAATTCGTCTTTGGGGATGGTGCGGATGCCCATGGAAACACTGGGCACATCTCCTGTCAAATCCTGCTCGATAACGTAAACCATCATGTCCTTATTGTCCTTTTTCATGGTAACTTCCCCTTTCTGGGAGCCTCAGCCCCCACGCCACATTTTATTTTTTTGACGCTCAGGCGTTACCGCAGGGGGAGGCCGCAGGCAAGGGCGGCCCGAAGGGACGGCGAAGCTTCCCTTGCCGGAGGCCTCCACCTGCGGTAGACTGAGGCGGGCAAAAAAATAACCTGTAATATAACAGGTCTTGGGATGTCTTGATGTTTCCCTGTAATGGTTTGTGATGCATTGGCCGAGACATAACAGGCAGGAACCAAACGGCTCCTGCCTGTGGTGAAGGTGGGGTCTATCAGGCGGGGAAGACTATTCTGCTGTTATAAAGGCGGTGGATGGCTTTCTCTATGGTCTTGCGGCAGATACCACGATTCCTGCTGATGTGCTGCTGGGCATAGAGAAGAACCTTTCTTTCCTCGTCATCAGTGAGAGGAGGCTGGAAGAGGAGCCCTTTGTCGCGGATGATGTCCTCAACGTCCTCCAGTGTCCATACCTCAGTGACCTTGTAGGGGTGGCCGGTGACTACCACATCAGCATCCGGCGGGTCGGGAAAGTCGATTTCTCCGTGGTCATGCATTTTGATGCCCTGCATAAGGGCTTCCCGCCAGCAGGAAGCCTCTATCATCTTGGTGGTGGTGCTGGTTTCTCTGAATTCTACGGCGTATTCCATGGTGTGACCTCCTTGGTTGAAATAGGTTAAGCAGATTTCTTGCGGCGGAAAAGCCCCAGCTTTACGCCCAACACCGCAGTCTGGCTTCTGTTTATGGTGTAATCCCTGAGCTTTTCCTCGTCAGTGGGTTCTATGCCTATGACATTATGGTTTTCATCAGTGCGGGTGATGATATAATCACCGAAAACCAGAATACAGGTTTCATCAACGCCAATCGTGCCAACCAGCAGGGATGGCAGGGGAAGCTCAGGCCTGTCGGCTATATCTCCATCAAACCAGACCATGAAACTGGTGCCCTCATGCTGGAAGGGGAATTGTGCGAGAGTGCTGCAGCCTATGATTCCCCTTGCTTCCTCCAGGAAATTGGCCAAGGATGCCCTCCGTACAGTGGCCTTGAAGCCTATGCCCTTTGGGGCGGTGAATTTGTGTACCGATAGTATGCTGATGTCCTTTTGCTCTAACTGGTTCATGAGAAAAACTCCTTTCCGGGAGCCTCTGCCCCCACACCACATTTTATTTTTTTGACGCGAAGGCTAAACAGCAGGGGGAGGCTGTAGGCAAGGGCGGCCCGCAGGGACGGCGTAGCTTCCCTTGCCGGAGGCCTCCACCTGCGGTAGACTGAGGCGGGCAAAAAATACCCCTGTAATATAACAGGATTGGGATGAAGGCGGTTTTTCTGTGATGGTTTGTGATGATTGGCAATAAGTTCTTGAGCCAAGGGAGCAAGAAAAAAGCGGAGTATCTGTTGAAAGGATACTTCGCTTTTTATGTCATATTGTGGCAAAAGCCTTGTCAAGCCTGGATAAGCAGTCAGATAGCACTTGCCAGGGACAGGCTATGTTGATGCGCTGGAAGCCTTGCCCGCCTGCACCGAAGATGTGGCCACTGTCCAGCCAGACTCTCCCTTTGTTGATGATAAGGTCATCAAGTACTTCATCAGAGAGATTATAGGCCGAGAAATCGATCCAGATGAGATAAGTTCCCTCTGGCTCTATAAGGCGGGCTTTTGGCAAGTTGGCGGCAAGGTAATTCTTGGTGCGTTGGAGGTTTTCCTCTAGGTAGGATTTCAGCTCTGTAAGCCAGGGGAGTCCCTGCCCATAGGCTGCCTTGGCTGCTGTCATGCCGAAAATATTCGGTTCGCCATAGCCTGTGGCAAGCAGCTCCTGCTTAAATTTCCTGCGCAGGGATTCATTTGCTATGAAGATGTTGGAAAGCTGCAAGCCCGCAAGGTTGAAGGTCTTGCTGGGGCTGGTGCAGGTTATGGTGTTATTGGCTACTGCATCAGAGAGTGTGGAGAAGACTGTATGCTGATGCCCTGGGCGAATGAAATCGTGATGGATTTCATCTGCTACTACTAGCACATGATGGCGCTGGCAGATTTCAGCAAGGCGTGACAGTTCGTCTTTTGTCCAGACTCGTCCCACCGGATTGTGGGGACTGCAGAGGATAAACATCTTTACCTGCTCATCGATGATTTTCTGCTCAAAGTCTACAAAGTCAATCTCATAGCGTCCATTGCTCTCAACCAGCGTGCTTTCCACCAGTCTGCGGTGGTTGTCTCGTATGGAAGCGGAGAAAGGATAATAGACAGGCGGGCAGATGAGCACTCCGTCATCTTCCTGAGTAAAGGCCCGTATGGCTGTGCAGATTGCAAATACAACCCCCGGGGTGATGATGAGGCTCTTCATATCAGGATTCCAGTTATGTTGCTGGCGGAACCAGTCTGACAGCACCTCACGGTAGTCATCCCTGATGCCTGAGTAGCCGAAAATGCCATGCTGACTGCGTTTAGCAAGCTCTGTGATAACAGGCTCCGGGGAACGGAAATCCATGTCGGCTACCCAAAGGGGCAGCACATCCGCTGGAAGTCCTCGCTCTTCGGCAAAATCATATTTGATGCAGGACGTTCCCCGGCGATTGATCACTTCATCAAATTTTTCCATGTTCTACACCTCTAATGCTTGTTTCAGGTCTTCTATCAGGTCTTCCTTATCTTCAAGCCCCACGGAGAAGCGCAGCAGCTTGTCATCGAGGCCGGTACGTGCCAATAATTCTTTTGGCATTTCTGCATGGGTCTGGGCAATTGGATAAGTAAGCAGGCTTTCTACGCCTCCCAGGCTCTCAGCGAAGGCAATGAGCTTCAGCCGCTCAAGCATGGATTTAGCCAGCTCTGCTGAAGTCACTTTAAAAGAGAGCATGCCGCCGTTACCGGAAGCTTGCTTCTTTTGCACCTCGTAGCCCGGAGAATCTGGCAGACCGGGATAATGCACCTCTGTAACCTGGGGGTGCTCCCGGAGCCAATGGGCTATAGAGAGGGCAGTCTGTGCCTGACGTTCTACACGTATCCCAAGAGTCTTGAGACTGCGGAGCATGAGCCATGCATCCATGCTGGACATATTGGGACCTTCGGATTTTACCAGCATCTCCAGGCGTTGCGCTTCTTTTGAGGAACCGTCCTTTACTACCAAAAAACCTGCAATGACATCGTTGTGCCCGCAGAGATATTTGGTGCCGCTATGAACAACCATATCTGCACCAAGGGTCAGAGGCTTCTGGAAGTGGGGTGACAGGAATGTATTGTCAACTACCAGGAACGCTCCGGCTTTATGGGCTATTTCGCTGACTGCTGCTATGTCCGTGATGAACATCATGGGATTGGAAGGTGTCTCGATAAAGATAGCCCTGGTGTTTGGACGCACCCTGGATTCCAACAGGGCAAGGTCCGTAGTGTCCACATACTCAAAATCTATACCATAGTGACCATAGATTTCATTGGCCAGTCTCACAGTGCCACCGTATAGATCTTCTGAAAGAAGGACATGATCGCCTGGGTCGAAAAGAATGAGTACGAGGTTTATGGCAGCCATGCCAGATGAGACAGCCCAGGAACGGTCTCCCTTTTCCAGGCGGGCAATAGTTTTCTCCAGGGCATCCCGGGTAGGGTTGCCAACACGTCCGTAGTCATAGCCAGTGCTTTTGCCAAAGCCAGGATGACGGAATGTAGACGATAGATAAATAGGCTGGCTGATGGCACCAGTGCTGTCATAGGCATGGGCACCGTGGACTTCCAATGTATGGTCATGCATTTTATTTTACCTCCGGCACATACCAAAGCCCGTTGTTGTTTTTCTTCATGTACTCGGCAAATTCCTCTGAGTGGTAGGCAGCTACAATATCCTTGGCCCACTGGCTGTCCTTGTCTTTTTCGTTTACCACCAGCTGCAGGAGAAGGTGGGGGAGGATATCCTCGGTCAGGAGAGCAGTAGAGGGGTCAATCTTGGCATTGTAGACGATGGAGCCGGTAATGACGATGAAATCAAAGTCCTCACGCACAGCGGGGATGTTGAGAGATTTCATTTCCGTGAACTGGATGTGATGAGGATTTTCTATGATGTCCTGCTGGGTGACCGTGGATAAGTCCTTATTGGGGTCGAGCTTGATCCAGCCAGCTTTCTGGAGGAGTGCGTAGGCTCTGGCGGTATTTGATGCGTCATTGGGGACTGCGACTTTTGCACCATCGGAGATATCGCCCAGGGCGTTCTTTGCTCCTGGATAGATGCCTGCCGGTACAGTGGGAATGGGGGTGAGGGCAGCAAGGTGTCCGCCCTGCTTGTTGTTGAAGTTTTCCATGTATGCGGTATGCTGCTCAACGTTGAAGTCCACTTCACCTTCGCTGAGTGCCACATCTGCCTGCAGGAGATCTGACATATCCTTGCCTACAATCTTGTAGCCCTTTTTCTCCAGGATGGGCTTCACTCCGTTTTCAAAGAGTTCTGAGTAAGGCCCCTGGGATTTACTGAAAACCAGATCCTGTTTGCTCTGGGCATTTTCACTGCCACAGCCGGCGGCAAAAACACCTACAGCAAGTGCCAAGGCAATGATTCCTGCTTTGTTAAAATTGATGAATTTCATAATGAACGCCTCCTAGATTTTGTTATTCATATCTCTTCATGTATTTTAATGGTCAGTGACCTCTTGATTTTGCGGCAAAGTGATTGCCAATGCTTTGGATTATCTGAACGAAAACAATAAGTACAATGACGGTGAACAGCATCAAGGGAAAATTCAACCGTTCATAGCCGTAAGTCAATGCCAGATCGCCCACACCACCAGCGCCGATGGCACCGGCCATGGCTGTGGCTCCCAAGAGACCGATAGTTCCAGTAGTGACTGAAAGAATCAGGGAACCCTTTGCCTCAGGCAGAAGGAAATAGCGGACTATCTCGTAGTATGAGGCTCCCATGGCCTGGGCGGCCTCAATAATACCCTTGTTGACTTCCAGCAGGGAATTTTCAAAGAGCCGGGTGAGATAGGGCACAATGAAGACCACCAGAGGTACCAGTGCCGCCGTGGTTCCCACTCGTGTGCCCACCAGCAGCTTGGTCAGGGGCAGGATAAAAACCATCAGGATGATGAAGGGAACACTGCGGATGATGTTTATGCCAGTATTCAGAGCCACAAAAGAAGTTCGGTGGGGAAGTATTCCCCCGGAAGCTGTCAGCACCAGCAAAACGGCCAGAACCATAGCAATGGCTGCGCCGATGGCCAGGGAAACAAACACCATGTACAGAGTCTGTTCTGCTGCCAGCCCAATTTGTGAGTAAGGTACACCTAAATCCATCAAAGAGCCACCTCCTGCCATTTAACGCCCCGGGACTGCATGTAAGCTGCGGCTTCCTGCAGCCGTTTCTCAGGGCCAAAGATCTGTATGATGAAGATTCCTAAAACCTCCCGCTGTATCTCAGTCACAGAAGCGAAGAGGACGCTGGTTTCAAGCCCCAGCCGGGTATTTAGACTGTAGAGCAGGTTCTCCCGGGTATTGTCTCCCAGAAATCTCAGCTTCAGCAGCTTGAAAGGACGACTGTCAGTTTTCAATGCCTGGCACAACGGCTCTGGCAGATGGTCAGGGATGACTGTCTGTACAAAGCGCTCGGTCATGGGTTCTTTGGGCGCACTGAAAACATCCAATACGGTGCCGGTTTCCACTACCCGGCCTTTTTCCATGACAGCTACGTGCTTGCAAAGCTTCTGTATCACCTGTATCTGATGGGTGACGAACAGTATGGTAAGACCGAGAGAGGAGTTGATTTTTTCCAGAAGTTTGAGGATGGAATCCGTGGTTTCCGGGTCAAGGGCACTGGTGGCTTCATCGCAGAGCAGTATATCAGGCTTGGTGGCCAGCGCTCTGGCGATTCCTACGCGCTGCTTTTGTCCACCGGATAGCTGCCAGGGATAGGCTTCAGCCTTGTCGGAAAGCTCTACGAAATCCAGCAGTTCATTTACTCTGGCACTTATTTCCTCTTTGGAGTGCTTTTGCAGCAGCAAAGGGATAGCTATGTTGTCAAAAACGTTTTTTGACTCCAGCAGGTTGAACTGCTGAAAAATCATGCCTATTTTTTGACGGACATGCCTGAGGTCACGGTAGTTAAGGGAAGCTATATCCTGGCCATTGATTTCCACATGGCCGGAGGTGGGCACCTCCAAGGCATTCACCATGCGCAGCAGAGTGGATTTTCCTGCCCCGCTGAAACCGATGATGCCGAAGATGTCACCATCGGGAATGGTGAGGTTCACCTGCTCAAGGGCTTTGACCTGCTTGTCGCCACTGATGAAGTCTTTGCTGACGTTTACGAATCTGATCATTTGGCAAGCCTCCTTAGTGCTCCTTCGGCAAGAGCTGCCAGAAGTTTGGCAGCGGGCAGCAGGGCAGCAGGGTCAACTTTGAATTTTGGGTTGTGATTGGGAGCTGACAGCCCCGTGCCGATGGAGGCAAACACGCCGGGCAGTTTTTCCTGATAATAGGCGAAATCCTCTCCACCTAATGATTTAGGCGCCTCCTGCAAGGTAAACCCTTGTTTTCGGGCAATATCCAGGAAGAAATCCGTCCATGCTTTATCGTTTATAGTGGGAGGCGGCCCCTGAATCCAGTCAATCGCAACCTTGGCTCCAAAAGCCTCGGCTTCGTTCTGCGCCAATGCATACAGTCTGTCTTTTATGAGCTGCCTGTTTTCCGGGGTCAGGCTGCGGACTGTTCCCTCAAGTTCGGCTGTTTCCGGCAGTACATTCCAGGTATTGCCAGCCGTGATTCTGGTGATGCTGACAAGATTTGCAGCAAAGGGGTCAGAGTTGCGACTTACGATGGTCTGCAAAGCACTGATGAAGTGAGCAGCAAGAGGGATGACATCTACTCCCCGGTCAGGGTGGGCTGCATGAGTGCCTGTGCCTTGGAAACGAAGGACGAATCTATCTACTGCTGCCATTACAGGCCCTGAGCTTAACCCCAGGGTTCCTACGGGAAATAGGGGAGAGGTGTGTATTCCGAAGATGGCTTGAACCTCATCAAGGATGCCTGTCTTCAGCACCTTCTTTGCTCCGCCGGGGGCTTCCTCAGCTGGCTGGAAAATGATACGTGCCTTGCCGGGAAGTGCTGATTCTTTTTCCTTCAGGAGCAAAGCTGCTCCCAGTACCGCAGCAGTGTGAAAGTCATGTCCGCAGGCGTGCATCCTGCCTTCAATCTTTGAAACATAAGGAAGGCCTGTTTCTTCTGTGATGGGCAGTGCATCTATGTCTGCTCTAAGAGCAACCAGTGGCCCGTCCTGACTGCCGATTTCAGCAGCTGCACCTGTAGGCAGGGGCAGTTCCAGGAGCTTGATTTTGTTACGGCTCAACAGCTCTTTAAGCTTGGTTGTTGTCTCATGTTCTTCATAGGAAAGCTCCGGGTGTGCGTGAAGCCAGGCAAAAACCTCTTCTATGTAACTTTTTGCGGTTGTTTCGTCCATGTGCTCACCTCGTTTGTTAAGTGTTTCTTTGCTTGCAACTTTTGGAAAAAAGAATGTATGCCTATAATAAACTTATTAACCTAGTATGTCAATAGGAAAATAATACTTGATAAGAAATTTGCCTATTGCTATAATAGGTAATACAAAAATTAGGCAGGTGATATTATGGTATCTACGAGAGGCAGATATGCTCTCAGGGTCATGCTTGACCTGGCTGAGCAGGAATCTGACCGATTCATTCCTTTGGCAGATATTGCCAAACGGCAGGGCATCTCCCAGAAGTATCTGGAGATTGTCATAAGGGAACTTGTGAAACACAAGCTGCTGAGGGGATTGCGCGGCAAAAGGGGAGGGTATATGCTGACCCGTTCGCCGGAAGATTATACAGTGGGGGAGATACTGGAACTGACGGAGGGGAAGTTTGCCATAGTATCCTGTACAGGAAATTGCGCAAAGCAATGTGACAGGAAGGCTTTCTGCCGTACCCTGCCTATGTGGCAGGAGTTCAATAAGATGACGCATGATTATTTTTTTGGCATCACGCTGGCAGACCTGCTGGGCAAACAGTAAGAGAGAAAAGTAATAGATCAGTAAAATGGAAGTCCTGGTTGGATTAACCGGGGCTTTTGCTTTCTCTGCAGATGGTAGCTGAGAGGGGGCTGCCTTCGACAAAACTTGGACAATGGCGTTATAATGGACGTATGAAATTCTAAGGGGGATACGGATATCAGCACGGTAATCTATTACTATTCAGCAACAGGCAATTCACTTTATACGGCCAGGGCTTTGCAGGAGTTGCTGCCGGAGGCGGAGCTGCGGTCTATTCCTGAGGCAATGGCGGAGGGGAGATTGGCTGTCAATGCGGAATGCGTGGGCTTTGTGTTTCCCATGCATTATTTTGGTCTGCCGCTACAGATGGAAGAGTTCCTGGAGAAGCTGACCATCTATGAATCTCCCTATACCTTTGCCATAGCCACCTGCGGTGTGCCCTACTGGGGCAGGCCCTTCCTGGATGTTGAGGCAATACTGGCCAAGAAGAACAGGAAGCTTCATGGCAAATGGTATGTGCGGCTGGTATCCAACTACATACCCTATAGGGACATTGCTGCTGACTGGCGCATAAGCATCAGGGCCTGGCTGGCGGAGCGAAAAATCCGCAAGATTGCAGATGCTATAAAAAACAAGGAAGCCCATGATACATGGCAACTGTTGAGGAAGTTCTGCCAGAGGTATCACGAGGATTGGCGGGCACGTCAGGAAAAGATTGACGAGGCATTCCAGTGTGACAAGGAGAAATGCACGTCCTGCGGCCTGTGTGAGAGAATCTGTCCCAGGGGGAATATAGAGAGGCCGGAAGGCTTCCCGATGTGGCAGCATAGGTGCGTGGAGTGTTTGGGATGTCTCCATATCTGCCCGGCACAGGCCATAGATTACGGAGATGTCACCCAGGGGCGCAGCCGGTACAGGCACAAGGACATAAAGGCAGCAGAGTTACTTCGGACAGGAAAGAAATGAGGAGGATGATATAGATTCCGGGCTGGCGTTTTACTTCGTATGCCTGTGGCTGATTTACATGGCGAAGTTTGTTTTCTGAATATGACCAGGGCGTGATAAGTGATGGCTGAGAAGAAGCATAGAACAGATGAATTGGAGAAACATCGGCAGGAAGTGTGGAAGCTTGTTGAAGATGCTGTCCTTCAGGAATATGGCTGCTTGTTGCCACCAGGGGATGTTACTGTTTCTATAGTGCTACCCTGGACCAAGGAAAAAGCACTGGGGCTTTTGAAGAGGCAGGGGAAGATTGCTTCCTGGGGACTGGACAAGGATTACAGTGAAGGCAATAAGCGGCGGTATCTGGTGACGGTGGATACTGATACGATTTAGACGGAGCTGTATGACTGATATAGGTTGAGGGATTATGCATAAAGACATATTTGTGGAGAAGGATTGGAAGCTGTTCCGCAAGAAGGTTGCGGACTGGCAGGAAAAATACATTGAGAAGCTGACCAGAGAATATATAGACCTTCTGTCTGGGGACGGCAATGCCTCGGATAAGTTCTGGGAACTGGACAAGCGCATGAAGAAGGATAAGAAAAAGGCTGGTGTACTCATAACAGATATGAGCCGGTCAAATATGATATTCATCATTATGCAGCTGCTGGATGAAAAGGTTATAACGATGGACGACCTGGCAGATTTCAGCGAAGGTCTCAGGGAACGGCTGGAATTCTTGTACAGGCGGTAACACTCACTAAGGGGAAAGGCAGGATTAAGATATGTTTTCCAGAAGCAAAAAGAAAAAAGTATATGTGATTGACATCTTTGGAGTTATCGAGGCTGCTTCGTCATCCATTTCCCTGAGCAAAAAGAATACCAACATGCAGAAAGTGATCAAGACCCTGCATAAGATTGCCGGAAAAGACAAGGAAGAGGTTGCAGGTGTCATCATTCACCTGAATACACCCGGCGGCACCACGGGTACCTCCGAGGAAGCGTCCATGATGATAGAGAAAGTCCGGGAGAAGGGGATCCCTGTAGTGGCTTCTATTGCAGACATATGCTGTTCCGGGGGCTACTGGATTGCCTCTGCCTGTGATTACATCTTTGCCAACCGCACATCCATGACTGGCAGCATAGGTGTTATCATGCAGCTGCCCAATATCAACGGGCTGTCCGAGAAACTGGGAGTGAAACAGGTAACGGTGAAGGCTGGAAGGATGAAGGACATAGGCAACCCCTTCAGGGAGCTTACGGAGGAAGAGCGTGAGTTCTTGCAGGAACACGCCGAAGAAACTCATGAAATATTCAAAGAAGCGGTCAGGAAGAACCGCAAAGAAATACCAGCTGATGTGCCGGAAATCTTTGACGGGCGTCCCTTCTCGGCAGATTTTGCCCTGCAGAATCATCTGATTGATGAAATAGGCACCTTCTATGATGCACTGGACTATCTGCTGGGCAAGGCGGGTTTAGAAGAGAAGGACATCAAGCTTCAGCAGAACGTGGAGAAGAAGGGGCTGTTATCAAAGCTGTTTTCCCTGGAG
>ODAI013059924.1_pt1 | contig 10717 bp, 9 predicted proteins | sample 1539321 | NCBI WGS metagenome assembly ODAI01 (sample SAMN02144231, study PRJEB22623) | gut metagenome | biome: sheep rumen | host: Ovis aries | place: New Zealand | reverse complement strand
GGGGTCCAGGCCAAAGGTCTCTTTCATCCACTGGCCTCCCCATACCCCGGGGTCGAAGTAGGGGACCAGGCGGAAGGGACCGGATACCTCTTCGTCCAGAAGCCTGTCAAGGAGGCCTGCTGTAATCATGACAAAGTCTCCGTCCCTGGAGCAGTCCAGGTAATAATCCATCCGGCCAAAGCACTCCGTTTTGATCCTGTCAGCAAGGCGCCACTCCAGAAAGTATCCCTGCTTGTACTTTTTCAGGATATCCTCCCGGGGATTGTCCCGGAGGGCATTGGGCATGCCGTCCCGGAAGCGGAGCTGTATCTCCCATCTGGTGATGTCTAAGCAAATCAGAAGGGCTTTCCTCTTCCCATCTTCCTCCCGGCTCTTTTCCCGGAGCAGGTCAGCGCAGAGAAGACTGGCTCCGAATCCCCAGACCACCGTTTTTCCCTGGGCACTTCTGATCTTTTCTTCCAGAACCTTCTTCCTTTCCGGATCCGCAAAGTCAGAAAGCTCTCCCCGGTACATTCTTCCGAAGACCCTGTCATCCGTCAGGATCCCGTCCAGGAGGGGCTGCCTTTTTTCGGGGTCCAGAAGCATATCGGAAGCAGGGATGACAAGGTCCGGTCCAAGGCCCCGGATCAGCTTCAGGGCCTCCCCCTCCGAAACGCCGGGATAGGTCTCCAGGACCAGGGTCCACCCCTTCCCTGTCAGTTCTTCCTTCAGCCTTTTCAGGATGGAAGCCTGCCCTTTAAAGACCGATCCTCCGGTATCTGCGATCTTTTTTGCCGGGTATCTGTCATAGCCTTTCATATATGAACTCCTTTGCGTTAATAAGGCGCCTCTATAAAAGCAGGGTCCGGGTGATCAGGGCACAGAGGGTGCCGAAGAGGGCACCGCCGATTACGTCCGTCAGGTAGTGGACGCCCACATGGATCCTGGAATAGGCTGTAAGGAAAGCCAGGACCATGGCAATGGCTCCTTCCGTCCCCGGTCTTTCCATAAGGATCAGGACCGCCACGGAAAAAGCGTCCGCCGCATGGGCGGAGGGAAAGGCCAGGTCCCGAGGCCGCCTTACCAGGGGGACCACCTCCTGCATGGCGTCGTAGGCTCTGGGCCTTCCGAAAAGGCGCTTTAAGAGCTGGGAGGAAATCAGCCAGGCCGCAAGAAAGGAGACAAAACAGCAGATCCCCAGAGGCCTGCTGCTTTCGTGCAGGCAGTAATACCCCGCCTGGCAGCACCAGATGACCCCTCCTCCCAGGTGGGTCATGATAATCATCAGGGGATCGGACACTCTGTTCCTGCACCTGTTCTGGACCAGGAGCATCAGGCCCTCGTCCATCCTTCTGAGCCCAGGCCTGTCGAAAAACGTATTCATAAAGATCCTCTCCATTTTTAAAGCCCCGTGCAGGGCATCCCGCACGGGACTTAAAGAAACATCAGACGATCAGGACATAGCCCTCTCTTCTGGGCGCGGCCTGGGGCTGGGGGCAGTCCGCATAGCCCAGGGCCAGGGAAGAGACGCCGGTCAGATTCTCGGGAAGGCCCCATTCTTTCAGAAGCTCTTTTCCTTCCGGAGTCTCAAACATTTCTTTGCAGCGGTGGATCCAGCAGGAGCCAAGGCCCGCGGCGTAGGCGGCGTTGACCATGTTTGTGCAGACAGCGGCGCCGTCCAGCATGCGGGTGTAGCATTTCTCTGTTTCAAATACCAGGACCACAGTGGGAGCCCCATAGTAGGGATCCATGCCGGGCCTGCCCAGGATCCGAGCGTTCAGGGCCTTGACCCTTTCCAGGTAGGCAGGGGTCTGGACCGCCACGATCTGGACGCCCTGGGTGCCGGCGCCGGTGGGAGCGAAGGTCCCTGCCTCCAGCACAGCGGAGAGCTCTTCCTTCGTGATCTGGTCCGCCTTGAATTTGCGGATGGCCCTGCGGTTCTTTAATACTTCGAGTGCTTCCTGTTTCATTCTTACCTTCTGAAGCTTTATGTACAATTCGGTTGCATGCAATGCATCCACATCCATTGTAGCATGCTTTGCCGGAAATGCCATTTACACTTTGCCCCTTCCTGTTACAGGCCCCCTGTTTCCTTCTCCAGCTGCTCAAGGAAGGAGAGCATGAAGGCATGGCGCTCCTTTGCCAGGGCCCTTCCGGCCTCCGTATTCATCAGGTCCTTCAGGAGCAGGAGCTTTTCATAGAAATGAGCGACGGAATCCTTTAAGGGCCGGCCCTTCTCTCCCCCGTAGGCAAAGGTCCTGGCGATCCCCACGGCCCCCATGGCGTCCAGGCGGTCCGCATCCTGCACGACCCTGCCCTCCGGGGTCTCTGGTCTTCTTCCCCGGTTTTTACTGAAGGATACGGATGCGATATCCCTGCAGATCCTCTCTGTCATTTCCGGAGACACGCCATGGGCCTCCAGAAAGGCTCTGGCATTGGCATTATTTTCCGTGGAAAAAAGCTTATGATCGTCCACGTCGTGCAGGAGGGCTTCCAGGGCTGCCAGATTCCTGTCGCAGGAAGGCTCTCCTTTCGCGATCTTCATGGCATTTTCAAAGACCCTCAGTGTATGATCAAAGTCATGGCTCCCGCCGGCTCTCTTAAAGAGGGCCCTGGCATACTCCCGGGCTTCTTTGATCAGCTTCTCCTCGTCCGTCCGCATATCTTTTACGCTTTTCCTTTCCGGTCCAAAAGACGCGCTCCCCGCTTTCTTATCCGTTCAGCTTCCGGATCATGGCAAGGACCCGGGAGGCGTTCGTCTCAATGACTTCCCAGGAAAGTTTTCCTTCCTCCAGGGCCTTCAGGACATTGTCCTGATCCGCCTTTGATCCGGGCATGAAGAGGTCTCCGCCTGCCGCGGCCACCTTCCAGGCTTCCGGGGCAGGATAGGCGGCGTTCCTGTTAAAGGCGCCTCCGATGACCCAGTCGGTCATGACGATTCCATTAAATCCCCACTCCTTCCGGAGGACCTCCGTCAGGTCCTTTCTTTCGGAGGTATGGGTCCCGTTCAGGAGGTTGTAGGAGGTCATGACGGCCAAGGGAGCAGCCTTCTTTACGGCGATCTCAAAACCCTTTAAATAGATCTCCCGCAGGGCCCTTTCGGAGACCATGCTGTTGGAGTTGTAGCGGTTGGTCTCCTGGCTGTTGGCCGCGAAATGCTTGATGGTCACGCCGCAGCCGGGATGGCTCTGCACGCCCTTTGTAATGGCGGCGGCAAAAGAGCCCGTGACCAGGGGATCCTCCGAAAAGTATTCGAAGTTCCTGCCGCAGCGGATGGACCTGTGGATGTTCATGCCGGGCGCCAGCCAGAGATGGATCCCGAAGCGTTCCATCTCCTCTCCCACAATGTCCCCGCAGGCCGCGGCAAAGTCTGTGTTCCAGGACTGGGCGATGGCCGTACCGATGGGGATGGCCGTGCAGTACTGGTGCATGACTCTGGTCCCCTTTTTGGGTCTGGGAGCCGTCAGGGACATGAAGAACCTGACCGGGGCAGGGAGCAGCCCCGCTATGGTCTCGGGCATGGAGGAGCCCAGAGACCTGGCTCCGTCTTTGTCAATGAAATAGTCTCTGCTCAGGCGCAGGCCCGCAGGTCCGTCCGCCATGACCAGGCCCTTTCCTCCGGGGAAGGCCCGGCTGGTCTCTCCGGCCGCTCCGGCAACGGTGGCCGCCGCAGACCCGATGACACTGGCTATACCGCCTCCGGGGGAGTAGTAGCCCACGGAGAGGGAGATCAGCTCATCATCCTGAAGGGCCCTGATCTCGGGAAGGATCTCCTGGTCGGGCGCCTTAAAGGTCTCCGTATCCGCAAGCTTTCCGGGATAGGCGGCAAGGACATGGCCGCAGCCTCCCGCCTCCTGCCTCTTTTCAGGCACCCAGTCCGTAAAATCAGGCTTTCCGAAGGCCTCTTTGCAGGAGCGGACTATGACCTTCTCTCCCAGGCGGAGCGTCAGGAAGGTCTCATCTCCCAGCATGATCTGATAGTCGCCCTCATCCAGGATCCAGGCCGAAGCTTCCGGGTCGTAGGAAGCGGCGTCCTTCAGGGAATACTGGATCCTTACCGTCTCCTCTTCTCCGGGCCCGATCTCCCTGGTCTTATAAAAGGCGATCAGGGACCGCATAGGCTTGTCCAGTCCTTCCGCGGGGGGCGCGGCATAGATCTGCAGGGTCTCCTTTCCGGGGAAGGCGCCTGTATTCTTTACCCGGATCTGCACGTGGTCCTCTCCCGCCTCCAGTACCTCCGATGCAAAGTCCGTATAGGAAAGGCCGAAGCCGAAGGGGAAAAGAGGCTTTTTTCCCACAGTATCAAAGTAGCGGTAGCCCACATAGACGCCTTCCCTGTAGCGGGTATCGTCGGGATCCCCGAAATCGCCGATTTGCGGATAATCCTCCCAGGCCGCCCAGGTGGTGGTCAGCTTTCCGGAGGGGTATCTTTTTCCGGTCAGGATCTCTGCCAGGATCCGTCCCGTTTCCACTCCCAGCTGGGAAAGGACAAGGATGTTCCTTACGCCCATGACAGGGCTCAGATCCACAGGCCCTCCCACGTTGAGGACCAGCATGAAGCGCCGGTAGTTTTCATTGAGAGCAAGGATGTCCCTGACCTCCGTATCGGTCAGAAGGATATCTCCCTTTACGGCCTGCCTGTCATTGCCTTCGCCGGAGATCCTGGAAAGGACGTAAACGGCCGTATCTCCCTCTCCCTCCAGGGGAAGATCGTAGTCGGGCTCGGGCATGACGGCGCCCATGCCCTCTATGATGGCCATGGTATGGTTCTTTTTCGCCCTGGAGCGGATCTCGTTAAGGAAATCCTTCCCGGCCTTTTCCCTGACTTTGTCATAGCCATCCAGCCAGTCCCCGGTGGTGATATGAAAGCCTGTCTTTTCCAGGCCCCTTTCCGCCGTAATGAAGAAGCGGGAGTTGACTTCTCCCGATCCGGTGCCGCCCTTTACCGTATGCCTGGCCCCGCTTCCGTAAAGGGCCAGGTCACAGGGCCCCTCCAGGGGAAAGCTTCCGTCCTTCTTTAACAGAACCGTGCACTCCGCCAGGCTCCTGCGGAGCTTTCTCAGATGTTTCCTTTCGTAGTCCTGCATGTTTTTCTCCTTCCTGCTGCATATCCTTCATGTCTGCTGCGGCTCCTGGATCGGCATGTCCAAAGGGCCTCCGCCCTGCCGGGCCTTTGCAGATCCTTTTTCTGCTCCCGGCCTGTCCTGCAAAGACAGGTCTCTTTCTATTATATATGATTCCTTCCGATCTTTCTTATGAAGAAAAAGAAAAGAGAACGGAGCAGGCAGGCAGACTGACATACCCGGGCAGACGGACTTCTTATGAGCGCCGGAATAATGCCGTGCACAGGCTTCCCGGATGAACCTGGCCGGTTTTTTTTCGGAAACTCATATATAAAGACGGAATTTTCATGATAAATTGACGCAGTTCCGCTTCCCCTGTATACTTAACACTAACAGGCGGGACGTATATTCCGCGGCAGATCAAAAGGAGGAAACAAGTATGAAAAAATTAGTTGCGGCAGCTCTGGCAGGACTGATCCTGCTCCTTTCTCTGAGCGGATGCGGTGCCGGGCAGAAGGCGCCTGAAGCCGAAGACGGCTACAGTGAGATCGACGTGGATTCTCCCGAGTGGGTGGGGAACCTGGAGGCCGTTCAGGACGCCGGACAGGTCCTGGTGGTCGCTGCTTACGGGCAGGAATCCGTCGGTGCCTGGGTCTCCCTGCATGAAAAGAAAGACGACGGCTCCTGGCACATGGTCATGACCACCCCCGGCCTTCTGGGCAGAAACGGCATCGGCAAGACCAAGGAAGGCGACGGCAAGACCCCTCAGGGCGTCTACCATTTCAACAGGGCCTTCGGCATCGCGGACGACCCCGGCTGCGCCATCCCTTATGTTAAGGTGGACGATGACTACTACTGGTCGGGAGACTGGAATGAGGGCGGCCACTATAATGAACTGATCAGTGCCAAAGAGTATCCCGATGTAGATATCAGCGAGGATGTCTCGGAGCACATCATGGACTACCCCTACCACTATCAGTACTGCCTGAATATCAGCTACAATGAGGAAGGCACTCCCGGTCTGGGATCCGGCCTCTTCCTCCACTGCTTCGGCCCCGCAAAGCCCTTTACCGCAGGCTGCGTAGCTATCCCCGAGGAATGCATGAAATATGTGATGCAGCATGTAAACGAGGAAACGGTGGTGGTGATCGAGACTTTTGATACCCTTTCCGGCGGAGAGTCCTGGCCTTCCAGCACCTGGCCCCAGGAAAGATGACCGGCAGGTAAGGAAAGACAGCCCGAAGGCAGAAGGCCCGCAGACAGATCCCTCAAAGGATCTGCCTGCGGGCCTTATACCTCTCTTCTCTTCTTCCTTTTCTCTTCTTCCTTTTCTCTTCTTTCTCTTCTCTCTTCTATATCTTTTATCTTTCCAGTAAGGTCTCCTTCAGGGACACATACTTGTCCGCCAGGCAGACGATCCAGGCCTCCCGGCTTCTGGGGATCCGGGTCAGATTCAGAGGCCACATATGGCTGTAAATGACCTGCTGGACCTTTTTGTCCGCTCCCAGGTATTTTTCCGCGTTTCTTCTGGCCCTTTCCGCATGGATGTAGCCGTGCCAGTTGTGCTCTCCGTTGTCTTCGCTGTGCCAGTCGTAAAGATAAAAATCATGCAGCATGGCTCCCCGGACCAGAGTGGGAAGGTCCGAATGAAGGCGGAGCCTTCTGTCGATCTTCAGGCTGAGCCCTGTCACCCTGCAGCAGTGCTCGTAGGTGGTGACCCTGCCGTGCTGAATGTACCTCTTCATCTCCTGCACGCGGGGATCCGCGCAGATTTCTTCCATGATGCTGTCAATTTCCCTGCTGTCGTTCATAGTTCTCCTTTTCCTCTCTCCGGCGTAAGGGCTGCAGTTCTGCAGGCCTGCACGCTATGGTATACCACGAAAGCGGCCAGCGCGCCATGGCATTTCCTGTGAACCGGAAAAAAACAGTAAGGGAAATGCCGTAAGCCGGTGCCGGAGATGGGATAAAACAGGCTGGCCCCTGCATACGCCTTCCTTTATACTGTAAATCAGAAAGACCTGTCAGGCCGGGAGGGCGCCCCTCCCGGCGGATCCCCCAAAAAGCGAGGACAATTATGACGAAAAAGATCTGTATCCTGCTCCTTATTATGACACTGCCCCTTCTTCTGACCTGCTGCGGCGCTCCTGCAGAGGAAAAGGGGGAAGATCCGGACAGCGGAGGGGAGATCACAGGAAACTCCTGGCGGACGCAGAGAAGCTGCTCCATAGACCTTCCCCTCACAGAAGATCTGACCGTATGCCTGTCCCCTCTGGACGATGGAGGGGGCTTTGGCGTATACGATGCGGGAAGCGGGGACCGGACCGGCACGCTTTTCCTTCCTGAGGGAGCAGCGTTTTTCCCTGAAGGAGATATTCTCTGTGAAGACAGGGACGGAGACGGGACCTGTGAGATCGGCATCCCCCTGGAAGGCGGGGCTCTTGTCTGGTACGGATACGACTCTGCCCCAGAGGCTGCGGGGCCGGAAAGCCCGGAGGGCCCTTTTTACATGATCCAGGATCCCCCGGAGGAAAAGCCGTCTCCCCTGGTCTTCCCCTATGAAGCTCCCGTGGAGGAGGAAGTCTCCCCCTCCGTCGAAGCCCTCTACAATGAGATCTGGCCCAAAGTGGCTTCCTTCGAATATTTTTATTACGATACCGGGGCCTATGGCTATGAATTTATGGACGATCTTCTCCTGGTGATGGGACTGATCCACGACAGGCACTACGAGACCCGCTGCTATTTCCAGCTGCGGGAATTCAACAACGAAGAAGGATACCTGACAGGCATGGAATCCCGCTACGCCTGCTTCTGGGAGCCTGAGCCAGGTGAAGAGATCGGAAAAGTCAGAAAGGCCATGGAGGATTTCGATGCAAAGACAGAGGAGATCCTCTCCGGCATCACTCCGGATATGTCCGCTTATGACAGATACCTTTATCTGGCCCGGGTCATTTCGGAGAATGCCGACTATGCCTGGGATCCTGCCTACGCCTGCGCCGCCGCAAGTCCCTGGGGCGGGGTCATGGGGGGATATTCCATCTGCGAGGGCTATTCCGCCGCCATGGAATATCTCTGCAGCCGGGCAGACCTCTACTGCCGGATCGTCTTCGGAAGCAGCGGGGAAGAATCCCATTCCTGGAACCTGGTCCGGCTGCCGGAAGGCACCTACCATGTGGACGTGACCTGGTGCGACGGGGCAGGCCTGCCGGGTGACGAGAGCTGGATGACCTGGTTCATGCTGACCCAGGAGGAGATCGAACGGGACCATGTGATCGGAGACGGCACCGTGGCAACGGGCATGTGACCATAGAAACAGAGCCCGGGAAACCGCAGTCTGGTGCAGGTTTCCCGGGCCTTATGAATTCTTATTCCTGTGCCAGGATCTCAATCTTGCAGAACAGGTCCTCCAGGGTCAGCCTGTAATCCATCCTGTCGTAGACCCGGATCCTCCGGTTGTCCGTATGAAGGTCATAGGCAAAAGTCTGATGATCGATGGCCGGGGCAGGGACCATGCGGTAAAGATCTGTTCTCTGTCCCTCGTGCATCAGAGCCGCGATCACGCCCTCGTCTCCCAGTCCCCAGAGCTCGCCGTGGGGCCAGTTGAAATCAGGGGCCCTGCCGCACAGCTCCAGGTTCAGCTCTGTCAGCTGGTCGAAGAGGCAGGCGCCCAGCTTTCCGAAGGGCTTTACCCTGGACACGGCAAAGCACTTATATACGTTGGAAGGGACCTGCCAGAGCGGCATGGAGGATCTCATGACCACGTTGGCGGCCGCCACGTCATGGCAGAGATTGAATTCCTCTCCTCCCTCCGGATAGGGCCCGCCACCGATCCATATGGCTGTCATCCGGCCGCAGATCCGGGGCTCCATCAGGATGGCGCTGGCCAGGTCCGTCATGGCTCCCTGCATTCCTGTATAAAGAGGTCTGCTGTCCTCCTTCATGGCTTCCCGGATGATAAGCTGCGCTCCCTCCGAGTCCACAGGCGTCTCTTCGTCGGGCATGGGGATCCCGGATCCGCATTTCACGGGATACATTCCCGTCATATCCATGGCGTCCATGACCCGCTGGATTTTCTCATAGCTTTCCCGGGCCGTGGTGCCGGCGGGAAATCTTCCGCAGCAGCTGTCGAAGTGTCCCGCTATGATGCCTTTGATGTCCAGCATAGGGGTCAGGAGGCAGTGGGCCAGGGTAAACTGATCGTCCGCCTCGTTCCTGCAGTCTGTGTGTACGATGTACCGGACCTTCCTTGATTCCGGCACCCGGTATGCAGGTCTCCCTATCTTTTCTCCCTTTCTCCGCCCGGTTCCCCCGGGGGCATGTCATTTCCGGGTCATTTCCAGTATCCCAGGATCTTTCCCTGTTCGTAGACGCCCTGGGCCACGGCCCTGTAGCCCATCTCGTTCAGGTGGGTGTTGTCGATCTCGGGGTTCCGAAGCTGCAGGGAGATATTTCCCTTTTCGGCCCTGGTCCTGTCCACCTCCGTCTCCTCCAGGTCGTTGATCTCCAGTCCGTGCCGGATCAGGTACTGCCTCCCCACGAAGAGATGATCTCCGAAGACCTCCCGGTATCTGGCTTCGTACCAGGTATCCTCCAGGCCTATGGGCTCATCCGTATAGGCCCAGATCTGGTCGTAGTCGTCGGGATCGTCGGTGGAGCTCATAATGATATAGCGGTCGCACCGGGCTTCCCGGATCAGGCGTTTGTACTGGCTGATCAGATCTTCCAGGTCCTCCCAGCCCCCGTTGTCTCCCATCTGCAGGATCAGCACGTCCTCCTCCTGGGCCCCGTATTGAAGGCTCCTTTTCAGGATCTCCAGGCTGTCCTCGCCGCCGATGCCGAAGTTCTTCGTGGGGATGCCGGTCAGCTCCCCCAGGAAATCGGGGTAGGACTTGCCCCCGCTGCCCGATCCGCTGGTCATGGAATCGCCCCAGGCGTGGATCTCATGGACGGGCCTTGAGGGCCCGGTCTTTCCGGCCTCTATTTCAGCTTTCATTGCCGCGATCTCCTCTGCAGCTGCCGCTTCCTTTTCTCTCTCCCGCTCTTCCCCGCGGACAAAGAGCCATGCTCCCGCCGCCAGGGCGGCTGCGAGCAGAATTATTCCGATTCGTTTCATCTTTCGCTTTTAATACTCCTTACGCCCGGCAAAAGCCTTTTTATGTCTTTCCTGCCCTGTACGCAGGCTCTCCCGGCGTTTTCTAAACATCATATACGAAAAAAAAGAAAAATGGCAGAAAAATTTTTTACCTCCACAGTTTTTTTACATCCTGGGCCTCTCCCGCTTCGGATGCCCGGCCTCCGGCACCCGGAGGCCGGGATGCCGGAGGGCATGGCCGCTGTGTGCATTTTGTTCATATTGCGGAGGGGGCCCATACGTGTTATATTTTTTGTGTAGAGATCAGGGAGTCTGCCGCAGTCCGCAGGCGCCCTTTTTCTATAAAGAGTGAGGATTTTCCTCAGAGATACCGGCAGATGTTTATGGTTTTCCAGGTCAGCATGCAGGAGGTTTCGTCAATCACCCCACCCATTCCTTCTGAATGGATGGGGCTTGCAGAGGAGATAACAATATCCTCTCTGTAAGCCCGGTTGATCAGCCTCAGTCCTTTCAGGACTACGTTACCGGCGAGAACATCCGGGAGGCAGCAGGCGCTGCCGTCTGTACCGGATATACAGGCACGGCG
>ODAI012520659.1_pt1 | contig 10717 bp, 7 predicted proteins | sample 1539321 | NCBI WGS metagenome assembly ODAI01 (sample SAMN02144231, study PRJEB22623) | gut metagenome | biome: sheep rumen | host: Ovis aries | place: New Zealand | reverse complement strand
TGATGTGGAGGGTTTCGCGGACGTTGTGGTCGGTGATGAGGATGCCGATGTTGCGCTCTTTGAGGCGGAGGACGATGTCCTGGATGTCCTGCACGGCGATGGGGTCGACGCCGGCGAAGGGCTCGTCGAGGAGGAGGAACATGGGGTCGTTGGCCAGGGCGCGGGCGATCTCGGTGCGGCGGCGCTCGCCGCCGGAGAGCTGGATGCCTTTGCTGTCGCGGATGTGGGTGAGGTGGAACTCGCCCAGCAGCGACTCGAGCTTCTCCTCGCGCTGCGCGTTGTCGAGGTCCTTGCGGAACTGGAGGATGGACATGATGTTGTCCGCCACGGTCATCTGGCGGAAGACGGAGGCCTCCTGGGCCAGGTAGCCGACGCCCATCTGCGCGCGGCGGTACATGGGGTGGCGGGTGAGCTCGACGGTCTGACCCTCCTCGCCCTCGGAGGGGGCGAGGTAGACCTTGCCGGAGTAGGGCTTGATGATGCCGACAACCATGTAGAACGTGGTGGTCTTGCCGGCACCGTTAGGACCCAGCAGACCCACGATTTCGCCCTGGTTCACTTCTATGGAGGCACCTTTGACGACGGTGCGCTTGCGGTACATTTTGACGACGTTGTCGGTGTAGAGCTTCATGGAGGGGAAAAATTGAAAATTGAAAATTAAAAATTGAAAATTGAAAGCCTGGAGAGTGGAGGAGGGACAGAAATTATCTGTGTGATATGTTGTTAATATACAGGCTGTTGTAGCGATTGACAGGGATGGGGAGTAAAAAATTTTTTGCCATGTCGGATTTATTGAGTATCTTTGTAAAACCGATTGAGATAACGGACCATAGAAAGAAATATTGTGAAGAGATGACCGATTTGCATAAATATTTGAAAGAGATATTCGGCTTCAGCCAGTTCAAAGGCAACCAGGAAGCCATCATCCGCAGCCTGCTGGAGGGGAACGACACCTTTGTCATCATGCCCACCGGCGGCGGCAAGAGCCTTTGCTACCAACTGCCGGCAATGATGCTGGAGGGGATTGCCATCGTGGTGTCGCCCCTGATAGCGCTGATGAAGAACCAGGTGGACGCCGTGCGCTACACCTCGGGGAGCCACTGCGTGGCCCACTTCCTCAACTCGTCGCTCAACAAGGCGCAGGTGCAGGAGGTGAAGGACGACCTGCTGAAGGGCGACACCAAGCTGCTCTACGTGGCGCCGGAGACCCTCTCGAAGGAAGAGACCATCGAGTTCCTGCAGCAGATACAGATTTCGTTTTTCGCCATCGACGAGGCGCACTGCATCTCGGAATGGGGCCACGACTTCCGCCCCGAGTACCGCCGCCTGCGCGCCGCCATGGGGCAGATCAACCCCAAGGTGCCCATCCTCACCCTCACCGCCTCGGCCACCCCCAAAGTGCAGCAGGACATCATCAAGAACCTCGGCATGGAGAACGCCAAAACCTTCATCTCCAGCTTCAACCGGCCGAACCTCTACTACGAGGTGCGCCCCAAGCCCGCCGAGCCGATGCAGCTGCACAAGGAAATCATCCGCTACATCAAAGAGAACCCCGGCAAGAGCGGCATCATATATTGTCTCACGCGCAAGCGCGTGGAGGAAGTGGCCGAACTGCTGGTTATCAACGGCATCAAAGCCCTCCCCTACCACGCCGGCCTCGACAACAAGGTGCGCGCCGAGAACCAGGACAAGTTCCTCCTGGAGGAGGTGGACGTCATCGTGGCCACCATCGCCTTCGGCATGGGCATCGACAAGCCGGACGTGCGCTTCGTGATCCACTACGACATACCCAAGAGCATCGAAGGCTACTACCAGGAGACCGGACGCGCCGGACGCGACGGCGGCGAAGGGCGCTGCATAGCCTTCTACAGCGAGCAGGACGTGGAGAAACTCTACAAATTCTTCACCGACAAGAACGTCACCGAGCAGGAACTGGCCAAGCAGCTGGTGCAGGAGATGGTCTCCTACGCCGAGAGCTCGGCCTGCCGCAGGCTGAACATACTGAAATACTTCGGCGAGGACTACAACGAACCCTATTGCGGCAACTGCGACAACTGCACCCACCCCAAACCCCAGGTCGAGGCCAAGGAAGAGGTGGCGCTGGCGCTGGAGACGGTGGTGGCGATGAAGCAGGCCTTCAAGCCGAAAGACATCGTCGACGTGCTCATGGGCCGCAAGAACGGCAACACCAAGAGCTACCACCTGGACCAGCTGGAACAGTTCGGCAGCGGCACCGACCGCGACGACCTCTTCTGGAAGGCCGTGCTGCGGCAAGCCCAGTTCGAGGGGCTGCTGCAGAAGGAAATCGAGCAATACGGCGTGCTGAAGCTGACACCCGCCGGCAACAAATTCATCAAGCACCCCTACAGCATCAGCGTCACCTGCGACCACGACTACTCGGGCGAGGGCGGCGACGAGGACGACGAGCTGCTGCAGAACGGCGGCGGCGGCGCAGCCGCCGGCGACGAAGCCCTCTACGTGCAACTCAAGAGCCTGCGCAAAAGCATCGCCGCCAAAGAGAAACTGCCGGCCTACGTCATCTTCGACGAGTCGTCGCTCAAGGACATGACCCTGCAGTATCCCTGCACGGTCGAGGAGCTGAGCCACTGCGCCGGCGTGGGCGTCGGCAAGGCCCAGAAATACGGCCAGCCCTTCATCGACCTCATCAAGCAATATGTGGAGGACAACGACATCGAGCGCCCGCAGGACATCGTGGTCAAAAGCGCCGTCAACAAGTCGGGCATCAAAGTCTACATCATCCAAAGCATCGACCGCCTCAAAAGCCTCGAGGACATCGCCGAAGGCAAAGGCCTCACCATGGACGAACTGCTGACCGAGATGGAACACATCATCAGCAGCGGCGCCAAACTGAACATCGACTACTATATAAATGAAAATATAGAACCCGAGCACCAGGAAGAGCTGCTCGAATACTGGCGCAACTCGGAGACCGACTCGCTCGAGGAGGCCTACGAGGAATTTGCCGACGACCCCGACTACACCGAAGAAGAAATCCGCCTGATGCGCATCAAGTTCATGGCCCACTACGGACATTAAAAACAAAATATTTTTTGCCAGATACAAAATTAGTTGTACCTTTGCAGAAGTAATTCAACCCATAGGGGTGCCGATATGGTGCTCAAAATGAGCACCCAAGGCTGAGAACAGACCCTTAAAACTTGATCCGGATAATGCCGGCGAAAGGAATGAATCATGGAAAAAACACGCAATAGCCGTGGCCGCTATCACCTACATAAGGCCACACAGACGAGCCGCAAGCAGAGGATAGCCTGCTTGGCTTTGGTTTTCACCTTTCATCTCTCACCCCTCACCCTGCAAGCCCAGGACACCATCCGCGCCCTTGACGAAGTGATGATCCAGGACGTGCGCGTCAGCAACAAAGCGCCGCTCACCACCAGCACCATCGACCGCAAGACGCTGGAGGAAAACAAAGTAGCCGCGGCACTTCCCTATATGCTGGAGATGGAGCCAAGCGTCGTCACCTCGTCGGAGAACGGCACGGTGGGTGTGACCAATTTGCGCATCCGAGGTGTCGACGCCACCCGCATCAACGTAAACATCAACGGTATTCCGCTGAACGATGCGGAAAGCCAGAGCGTATATTGGTACAACATACCTAACCTGGGCGGCATGGCGCAGAGCGTGCAGTTGCAGCGCGGCGTGGGGGCCAGCAACGGCGGTTCGGCCGCCTTCGGCGGCGCCATGAGCCTGCAGACACTCAACACCTCGGCCAAACCCTATGCTACGACCGACATCTCGTGGGGGTCGTGGAACACCCGCCAATACGGTATTGTGGCGGGCAGCGGCCTCACAAAGCACGGATTTTCCTTCGACGCCGCCTACAACGGCCTGACCAGCGACGGCTTCATCCGCGGAGGGCAGACCGACCAGCAGAGCCTCTTCCTCTCCGGCAGCCACTACAGTGACCGCTCGCTGCTCAAGCTCATCGCCATCATCGGCAAGCAGAAGAGCGGCATCACGTGGGACGGCGCAGAGGCCGAAGACCTTGATGCCGACCCCACCTACAACGGGCGTGGCAAGATAAAGGATGAATATGGCAACGTATCCTACTACGACAACGAAACCGACAACTACTGGCAACAGCACTACCAACTCTACTACTCCTACATCCTCTCCAGCCGCTGGAGCCTGAACTCGGCCCTGGACTACACCCACGGCTATGGCTATACCGAAAGCTACAAGCGTGGGGAAGATATATTCGGCTATGGCATGGACACGCTGGCTCTCGGATTCCGCTACACCGACCTCATCTACAACAAAATCATGCGCAACGACGCATACACCGCCAACATCTCGGCCCGCTATGAACGCGACAACCTGGCACTCACCCTCGGAGGCAGCTACCAGTACTACAACGGCGACCACTACGGCGAGGTGCTCTGGATGAAAGAAGAAAAAGGGCACAATGGCATCACCCTCTCGCGCGACGACCCCTACAACAACTGGTACACCAACACCGGCAAGAAGCACGATGCCGTGGCCTATGCCAAACTCAACTACGACTTCACGCCCAACCTCAATCTCTACGCCGACCTGCAGGCTCGCTTCATCAGCTACGGCCTCCACGGCACCGACGACGACTACGGCCGGCTCGACTACGACACCACCCACCTTTTCTTCAACCCCAAAGTGGGCATCAACTACCGCATCTCCGACAACCAGCGGGCCTATTTTGTGGCCGGCATCGCCAACCGAGAGGCGGCACGCGCCGACATCAAAGAGGCCCTCGGAAACAACACCCGCATGAAACACGAGACTATGCTCGACCTCGAACTCGGATACCAGCTGCAGAAACAGGACTTTCACTTCGAGGGCAACCTCTACGCCATGCTCTACAAAGATCAGCTGGTAGCCAACGGGAAAATCACCAACAGCGGCTACGCACTGATGGACAATGTCGAAAAAAGCTACCGGCTCGGCATCGAACTTGTCGGAGGCTACCGCTTCTGCAAGCAGCTCTCGTTCGACGGCAACCTCACGCTCAGCATGAACAGGATTGCCGACTACACCGGCGACCTAACCCTTGAATGGGGCTCCCCCATACACAACCCCTACAACTTCGGTGCCACCGACCTTGCCTTGTCGCCTTCGGTGGTAGGGGCCGCTGTTCTCACCTACCGCCCCCTGGAACGTGCCAAAATTCAACTCATCGGCAAGTACGTCGGCAAGCAATATGCCGACAACACCGGCCGCGAAGAATCCCTGCTCGACGACTACTTTCTCCTCAATGCCCGCGCATCCTACACTTTCAACATGCGTCACGGGAACGAGTTGGAATGCCAGCTAGTGGTGAACAATGTTCTTGATGTAAACTACCGCCATTCGGCTTGGAGCGGAACATATTACGACCCTGCCACTGGCACTCTCACAACCAGTCGCGGCTACTTCCAGCAGCCGGGCATCAACTTCATGGGACGTATACTGTATAAATTCTAATATGAGCACGCTGGACATCATAGGAGCAATCATAGGCCTGGCCTACGTGGTGAGCGAATACCGCGCTGACCGCTGGTTCTGGCCGCTGTGCCTGCTGATGTCGGCGTTCTATATCGTGATTGACTTCCGTTCGGGTCTCTACGCCAACGGGACTATCTGCTGCTACAACTTCGCGATGTCGATCTACGGCATCCTGGTGTGGCGCGGCATCCTGGGGCGCAAGGACCGCGAGGAGCGGCCCATCGGCAGCTGCCCGCGGCGCTACTGGCCGTGGATAGCGCTGGCGGTGGCTGCGCTCACCGTCCCCCTCCACTGGGTGCTAACCCAACTCAACGAAAGCCAATACCCTTGGCTCGACGGCCTGGCAGCCTCGCTCTCCATCGTGGGCATGTGGATGCTTACGCGCAAGTACTGGGAGCAGTGGATTATGTGGCTCGTCGTCAACCCCATCATGGCAACCCTCTTCTGGCTGACCGGAAACTATGCCTCCGCAGCCCTGTATGTGGTGTTCATTGTGTTTTGTATTTTAGGAATTATCCGGTGGAAGAAGCTCAGTGTATAGCGATTCTCGCCGCTGGCGACTTCCCCATTTCTCGAATACCGCTACAGGTGCTGCAGGAGGCTTCTTTTATTGTCTGCTGCGACTCCGCCTACCGCAAAATTCAAAATTCAAAATTCAAAATTCAAAACTACATCGTCGTGGGCGACGGCGACTCGCTCTCGGCCGAGGAGCGCGCGGCGCTGGGCGACCGCTGCGTGCAGGTGGACGAGCAGGACTACAACGACCTGCACAAGGCCATGGCGTGGGCAACCACGAAATTCAACGTTCAAAATTCAAAATTCTATATCCTCGGGGCCACCGGCCAGCGCGAGGACCATGCGCTGGGCAACATAGCCTATCTGGTTGAATTCCTGGACGAATACCCCGATGCGGAGATAGAGATGCTGACCGACCACGGGCGCCTGACGGCCATGCGCGGCAGCCGTCGCTACGCGAGCTTCGCAGGGCAGCAGGTGAGCCTCTTCTCGCTGACGCCTGCGGTGCCCGTCAGCGCCGAAGGCCTCAAGTGGCCGCTGGAAGAGCGGCGCCTGACGCGCTGGTGGCAGGGGACGCTGAACGAGGCGCTGGGCGAAAGTTTCACCGTCACGGGCGGCGACTTGGTGGTATTCCAAACCTACGAGCCTAAACACTAGCACCTTACACCCGCCGCACCCCTCCCCTACCCTCCCCCACATTTTTTCGACAAAAAACGGCGGACGCCCCCCAAACCGGTGGTGTACAAGTGGCTGATACACTGTGTTTAGTAGGCTATAGGTTTTGCTCCTCTTTTTGGTAACTAGGGGAGTGGCTGGGGCGTCGGGGAGGAGGTGGAAAAATATTTTTTGCCATGTCGGGGGAATGTCGTACTTTTGCAGCCGAATTCACGATGCAAAAAAGTACTACAAAATGAATATACTACTACTCGGTTCGGGCGGCCGCGAACACGCTATAGCCCACAAGATCGCGCAGAGCGCACAGTGCTCGCACCTCTATATCGCGCCCGGCAACGCGGGGACGGCGGCGGTGGGCGAGAATGTGGCGCTGGACATGATGGACTTCGAGGCGGTGGGCGCTTTCGCGCTGAACCACCGCGTGGAGATGCTGGTGGTGGGACCCGAGGCGCCGCTGGTGGCGGGCATTGCGGACCACTTCGCCCAGTCGGCCGCGCTGAAGCACATCATGGTCATCGGCCCCTCGCGTGAGGGCGCGCAGCTCGAAGGGAGCAAGGACTACGCCAAGGCGTTCATGCAGCGCCACGGCATACCGACGGCGCGCTACCGGACCTTCACCGCCGAGACCCTCGCCGAGGGCGAGCGCTTCCTGGAGACGCTGCATCCGCCCTACGTGCTGAAGGCCGACGGGCTGGCGGCGGGCAAGGGGGTGCTCATCGAGCCCGACCTGGCCACCGCCAAGGCCCACCTGGGCGAGATGCTGCGCGACCGCAAGTTTGGCGACGCCAGCGCGAGCGTGGTGATCGAGGAGTACCTGGACGGCATCGAGCTGAGCGTCTTCGTGCTGACCGACGGGAGCCACTACCTGCTGCTGCCCGAGGCCAAGGACTACAAGCGCATCGGCGAGGGCGACACGGGGCTGAACACGGGCGGCATGGGCTCGGTGAGCCCGGTGCCGTTTGCCGACAGGGAATTCCTCAAGAAGGTCGAAGACCGCATCGTGAAGCCCACAGTGCGAGGGCTGAAAGAGGAGAAAATCGACTACCGCGGCTTCATCTTCATCGGACTGATGAACTGCGGCGGCGACCCCTACGTGATAGAATACAACGTGCGCATGGGCGACCCGGAGACCGAGAGCGTCTTCCCGAGGATCAAGAGCGACGTGGTGCACCTCTTCGAGCAGACAGCGCTGGGCAACCTCGACGGCTGCCGGCTGGAGGTGGACCCGCGGACGGCGGCCTGCGTGATGATGGTGGCCGGCGGCTATCCCGAGGGCTACCGCAAGGGCGACGCCATCGAGCTGGGCAAGGACAACGACGTGCTGGTGTACCACTGCGGCACGCGGCGCGGCACCGACGGCACGCTGCAGACGGCCGGCGGACGCGTCATCTGCACCACCGCCCTGGCCCCCACCCTGCCGGAGGCGCTGCTCAAGAGCTACAACCGCGCCGGCTCCATCCACTGGGAAGGCAAATACCAACGCCGCGACATCGGCCAGGACCTGCTGAAACTGATGCAAAAGGGGTGAGTCGCAACAAGGCCATAGGACACCTGGCGGCGGCGGCGGCGTATGTGATTTTCGGGGTGAATGTGGTGGTGTGCCGCGACATTGCCACCGACGGCGGCATGACACCGCTGGTGCTGTTCGCCATGCGGGCGCTGGTGGCGGGCGGGCTGTTCTGGCTGGTGGCGCTGCTGGGGCCGCGGGAGCGGGTGCCATGGCAGGACCTGCTGCGCCTGGCGGGAGCCAGTGTGCTGGGTCTGCTGGCGCCGCAGCTGACGTTCCTCTATGCCATCGCGCACACCACGCCGGTGGACCTCTCGGTGATGAGCACCACGACGCCTATATTCACCATGTTCGTGGCGGCGATATTCCTCAAGGAGCCCATCACGTGGAAGAAGGCGTTGGGTGTGGCGCTGAGCTTCGGCGGCATCCTGTGGCTCATCCTGCAGAGCACCTTCGGCGGCCACGGCGCGTCGGAGACCGAGCCCATCGGCATCGCCTTCTGCTTTGCCAACTATATCGTCTTCGCGCTGTATCTGGGCACCTGCCGCAACCTCATTGCGCGCTATTCGGCCGTGACGGCCATGAAGTGGATGTTCCTGATAGCCTTCGTGTTGTCGCTGCCGCTGGCACTGCCGGAGGCGTTGCAGACCGACTTCGTGGCGGTGCCCGGAAGGGTGTGGTGGGAAGTGGCGTTCATGATTGTGTTTTCGACCTTTATTGCCTATTGGCTGGTGCCTGTGGCGCAGCAGCGCATACGGCCCACGCTGGTGAGCATGTACGGCTACCTGCAGCCGATTATCGCCATCGCGGTGGCCATCGGCACGGGTATGGACCGCCTGACGCTGACCAAGGTGGCGGCGGCGGTGCTGGTGTTCGCGGGCGTGTGGGTGGTGAACCGCAGCCGTGCGGCGGGCGAGAGCAAGCAGAAAGGCTAGTGGCGGTAGCCGATGGCGGCGCGCACCTCGGCGAGCGTGCGGACGGCGCTGGCGCGGGCCTTGTCGCGGCCGGCGTCGATGATGCGGCGCAGGCGCGGCTCGTCGGCCTCGTATTCGAGGATGCGCTGGCGCAGGGGCTCGACGAAGGTGACCATGTCTTCGGCGAGCTGCTTCTTGAGGTCGCCGTAGCGGATCTGGCAGCTGTTGTAGAGCTCGTCGAAGTGGGCGACGGTGTCGGGGCTGGAGACGGCCTTGAGGAGCAGGAAGAGGTTCTCGATTTCCTGGGGTTTCTGCTGGTTGGGCTCGGTGGGGCCGCTGTCGGTCTTGGCTTTCATCACCTTCTTGCGGATGACGTCGGGCTCGTCGGTGAGGAATACCGTGGAGGCTTCGCCTTCGCTTTTGCCCATCTTGCCGCTGCCGTTGAGGGCGGGGATTTTGACCAATCCGCCGCTGGGTGCACCCATGGCCTGGGGGAGGGGGAAGAGGTCGGTGTGGTACATCGTGTTGAAGCGCTGGGCGAAGGTGCGGGTCATCTCGAGGTGCTGCTCCTGGTCCTTGCCGACGGGGACGCGGGTGGCCTTGTGGATAATGATGTCGGCGGCCATGAGGGTGGGGTAGGTCAGCAGGCCGGCGTTGACGTTGTTGGGCTGGCTGCGCACCTTGTCCTTGAAGGAGGTTACGCGTTCGAGCTCGCCGAGGTAGGCGTTCATGTTGAGGAAGAGGTAGAGCTCGGCGGTTTCGGGGAGGTCGCTCTGGAGGTAGAGGGTGGCCTTGTCGGGGTCGACGCCGCAGGCGAGGTACTGGGCCATGATGCGGCGGGCGTCGGTGTAGCTGCTGCCGGGGGCGGGATGGGTGGTGAGCGAGTGGTAGTCGGCCACGAAGAAGAAGCAGTCGTACTGCTCCTGCATGGCGACGAAATTGCGCAGCGCGCCGAAATAGTTGCCGAGGTGGAGGTTGCCCGTGGGGCGTATTCCACTGCAAACAATGTCTTTAGCGTGGTTGATGACTTGCTGTTCCATGGTGCAAAAATACGAAAATAAACCGCACGCGGAAGAAAAATTTTTGCCTTTTTCCTGCCGGATAAATGGCTGATAGTCAGTGGACGGTAGTCTATAGGTTTTGCTCTGCTTTTTGTTTTCTAGGGGAAGGAATGCAATATTTCGGGGGAAACGGCGTTAGGTTTGTTGAGTTGTGAATTAGGGATTAGGAATGAGGGATTAGGAATGAGGAGTGAGGAATGAGGAATTGGCTGGCGCATAATTTAGAAAACAACATAAAACAATGAAAAACAACGAAAACAATATAATTCCTAATTTCTAATCTCGAATTCATAATTCATAATCCCTAATTCATAATTCCTGATTATTAACAGCGTATGGCAAAGATTGAAATGGGCATTTTGGGCGGCTTCAGCGGCCGCGTGGGGACGGTGGTGGGGTACTACCGCCGCGGGGGGTGGTATGTGCGTGCGTATCAGCCGCATATCAAGGATCGGAAGTCGGAGGCGCAGCTGGTGCAGCGAGGGCGGTTCAAGGCGATGATCCAGTTTGCGTCGCAGGCGACGGGTGTGCTGCGTGTGGGGCTG
>ODAI013196113.1_pt1 | contig 10718 bp, 9 predicted proteins | sample 1539321 | NCBI WGS metagenome assembly ODAI01 (sample SAMN02144231, study PRJEB22623) | gut metagenome | biome: sheep rumen | host: Ovis aries | place: New Zealand | reverse complement strand
CTTACAATGTGGAGTTAGGCCATATCCAGCCCGCCAATATCAGTGACGAGAACAAACAGAAGATTCGTGAGATTGTGGCGAAGATTGGCAAGACACTGAAGTTTGAGAACTGCCCATCACACACGGAGTTGAAGATTAACGAACGAGGCATCTTTGTGATTGAGACCAGCCCGAGGCTGGGAGGAGACTATATCACTAGCACGCTCACTCCGCTTTCTACAGGCGTCAATTTGGAAGACCAGTTACTGCATATTGCACTTGGAGAGAAGGTTAATACACAGACAGGACGGGTAGAGAAAGCCTCTGGCGTGTGTTTTCTGAACATTCCTTGCGGCAAAGCGACGGCAATAGATCCTGCTATCAACGAGGTAAGCACTTGGCCGAATGTCTATAGCTTTGCAACGTCGCTGAAGGTCGGTGATGAGATACATCCGATTACAAGTAGTTTGAATCGGTATGGGCAGTTTATCGTGAAGGGGGAGACGAGAGAAGATGTAAAACATTTGCTGGACATTTATTCAAATAGAATTAATAACTTAATAACACTTATATAGAGAATTGATATGAAGAAGGTTGTTGTATTTGGAGCAACAGGCAAAGTCGGCTGTTATTCAGCCCTACACCTTAAAAAAGTGGGATTTGATGTAGTGGCGGTAGGTCACCGCCCGAGTGATAACGGGTTCTTTGCTGACTACGGCATCAAGTATATCTCAATGGACATCCTCAAGGAGGAAACTTTTGATAAACTTCCTCAATGTGATGTGTATGGAGTTATTCATTTCGCTGCTACACTTCCGGCTACGATGGATGGTTACCATCCCCGTGTGTTTGTAGAGTCGAACATATACGGAACAATGAACGTGTTGGACTATGCGGTGAAAGCCGGTGTGCAGCGTTTTATATTCGCTCGGACAGTAGCTGACGTTTATTACCTGTATGGTACGCAGAAGCCTATTCCGGCAGATGCTCCGAGTAAGTTCCCGTTGAACACAGATCACTCAATATATGCCATCACAAAAAATGCCGCCTGTGACATAGTTGCGCATTATGCGGCCAAGTATAATTTTAGGTACTATATCTTCCGCTTTGCAAATGTTTTTTGCTACCATCCCAACCCTACCTTCTTTAAAGACGGTCAGAAGAGATGGACTGGACAGCGAGCTATAATTGAACAGGCCAAGAAAGGTGAGGATATTGAACTTTGGGGTGATCCTGAATGCAAACGCGATGTGTTTTATGTGAAGGATTGCACGCAAATAGTAGAAAAGATGCTTACAGGAAACGGCGAGAGTGGCACATACAATATCGGGAATAATATGCCTGTGACCCGTATGGAACAGATACAAGGCATTATTGATGTGTTTGGACGTAAGGACAAACCGTCTAGAATCATTGTAAATAGAGACAAACCAAACTCTCCTAACTTCTGTCTGGATATATCTAAAACTATTGAACAGTTGGGCTACGAGCCTAAATACGACTATATTTCGTTTCTCAAAGACTTGAAACACGAAATGGAAGTTAACCGTTTCGAAAAGCTTTGGGGTAAAGAAAGTGATTATACACAAGGATTAGAATGATAGAAAAGATCAAACAAAGAGTTATCTCTCCATCCGTTTCCTTGCTTGACGCTATGAAACTGATGGATGGGATTATGGTAAAAACCCTTTTTGTGCTCAACAAGGAACACTTCGAGGGAATTGTAACACTAGGAGATATCCAGCGAGCGATTATAAACAATATCGCCCTCAAAGAACCCGTGAGCCGTATTCTTGACAGGAATAAGGTCTATGGTTATGCGAATGAAGGCGAGGAGAGTATCCGCGAAAAGATGCGCAGAATGCGGGCAGAGGTGATGCCCATCCTCGATGAACAAGGCGAGCTGGTAGACGTGTGGTTCTGGGGCGACCTCTTCAAGAAGGCAGAACTTACCGAGCGGGAGAAGATCAACTTGCCCGTGGTCATTATGGCCGGAGGCAAGGGTACCCGCCTGAAGCCCATCACCAACGTCATTCCCAAGCCACTGGTACCCATCGGTGAAAAGACCATCTTGGAAACCATTCTTGATCAGTTTGAAGAGATTGGCTGTACGAAGTTCTATATGTCGGTCAACTACAAGGCTGACATAATGAAGTACTACCTCAGCCAACTCGACCACAAGTACGACATTGAGTTTTTCCAGGAGGAGAAACCGTTGGGAACCATCGGCAGTGTATCGCTGCTGAAAGGCAAGATCACCACTCCATTCTTCGTCTCCAATTGCGACAGCATCAACGAGCAGGACTATCGCGATGTGTATGACTACCACGTGAGCAACCACAACGACCTGACCATCGTCACTATGGTGAAGAGTTTCAAGATTCCCTACGGTGTGATAGAGACCGGCGAGGATGGCCTGATGACAGCTCTCAGCGAGAAGCCCGAGCTCACCTTCCAGGTGAACACCGGCGTGTATATCCTCAACCCCAGCTGCATCGACGAGATCCCCGAAGGCGAGTTCTTCCACATCACCCACCTGATGGAGAAGATCAAAGCCCGTGGCGGGCGTGTCGGCTGCTTCCCCGTTAGCGAACACGCCTGGAAGGATATGGGCGAATGGCCGGAGTACCTTCGTATGATTAATGTACTTTAGCCTTTGGCTATTGGCTGTTGGCTATTAAAATTCGTTAAAAGCCTATCGGTGTGCAGGAAAAGTTGTAATTTTGCAAAATGATAAAAACATCGCTCAACATTGCGAATAAATAAGAGGAAGTATGAAGATCAAGAAGATAACAGGCCATTCTTTATATGGTGAGTTCGATTTCAAGTGGGAATTTGACGAACAAGTTAATATTCTTGCAGGAATAAACGGCTCATACAAGACAACGCTGCTCAACATTATCAGGCAGGTGACAAACCACGATGATGTCAGTTATCCCGTATCGACCATTGAGGCTGAATATACCGATGATATCAAACTGACCTATGTCCGCCGCGAGAGCGATGTTAAGACTATCCTGGAGAATCGAGAGGCCAATCGTGTTATCGTTGATATGTTGGAGAAAGACCACCCCGAATGGTTTGCTGGGGAGGGTGTGCGCAACGTACAAATTGCCATTGTGTCGTATCGGGAAGAAAAGAATGGAGAGAAATTGGATCAGAAGGCATACGAGGCTAGAAAGAGATTAGATTTCATCAGCACATTCGATGTGGCTTCTGAACGCGACAAGGAGTCAGTCTTGAATGCCCAATTACGGAATCTTCAAGAACAATATGCCTACTATCTGTCGGATCTTGCACGTCAGGTTTCTGAAAAGGTTAAAGAGAGTGGTAATGTAAGCAAGGAACAAATGGATGCCATCAATCATAACCGTGACGAGTTCCTTGGCATTGTCAATGAAATGTTTGCAGAAACAGGCAAAACGCTCTCTGAAAATGAGAGTAACCTAGTGTTTATGAAAGATGGAACTAAGCGTATCCCTCTGTTTAACCTTTCAGCTGGCGAGAAGCAGCTTTTAATCATCCTGTTGACAACACTCCTTGAACGCCGTCAGGAGTATATCCTGATTATGGACGAGCCAGAGATTTCTCTTCACATCGATATGCAGTATTCGCTTATTGATAATCTGCTAAAGTTGAATCCTAATGTTCAGTTGATTGTTACGACCCATTCACCCTCCATATTTGGAGCAGGGTGGGGTGATAAAGTAGTGTATTCAGAAGATATCTTTGATAATAATGGCAGATAATATTCGATCACAAGCCCGTCACTATAATAACCTTCCAATTATTAAGCGCGACATTCGTTCGGTCGTGCATCTGGAAGATGCGGAGGATGAGCCTTTCTGGGATGCTATTATCCAGCGAGTGCGTCCCGGTAAGTACCTCTATGTGCACTATAGCAAGAGTGAAAAGGGCAATAACACGACCGGTTGTGATCAGTGTCTGAAGTTTCGGCCTTATCTGACATCACGGTTCTTCATTTGCATAGATTCCGACCTGCGTTACTTGCTGGGAGAGCCTAATCTGGATGCTGCACATTATGTGATACAGACCTATACTTACTCTTGGGAGAATCATTATTGTCAGAGTAGCACACTCCTAGCATCAATCGCAGCCAATTCAAAAGGCTTTGGATTTGATTTCGGTGTCTTCTATAAAGACTTGTCACATGCTTTGTACGTACCTTTGCTGTTACTCTTATATTGCAAACGAACAGACAACAATCTGTTGACCGAGAAAACCTTCAGACGGGTTTTCAAGAAACAATGCTCTGCAGCAGAGGCGAAGAACAACGGAGCTGGCTATGTGCAGTTCATCAATCAATCCTTTGCACCACTGTTGGCGGGAAGTTCATCTATAGGCTTCGATGCTGCAGTTGAGGCTGCCTCTTTTGCAGGTAAGGGCTTGAACAAAGACAACGCCTATTTGCACGTCAGAGGCCACAATATTTACGACTTGTCAGTTTATATTGGAAGAATGTTCTCAACTCCTCTTCAGATTAGTTTTGAGACGGACGTGATGGGTAATGCTACAATTGGCGGTAACTACTGGGAGTATAAAGAAATAGAGAACGACTTAAAGAGTTTATAATCCCTCTACGCTACTCACAAGCCCTGCAAGGTGGTCAATCAAAAGATAACAGCTCTTGAAGGCAATTACTTGACTTTGGATACGCACGATAGGGAACGTTTAACAAAAGGTACACAGCTCGTGATAGATGTGAGCACATCAATAGCTGTCGAACGTCATTTATCTCGTGAGCAAGGTGTCTTTAGACGATGTACGTCCTTCCTCAACCCTAAAGGAGATGATTTGGTACTTCTTATGGAAGATGCTGCACGGTCTCATAGACTAGATTTGCTGGAGATGGATTATTATAGGAATCTTATAGAGGATGATAGGTATGAGAACCACCTGGAACAGGCAGGGAAGGAAAGGACTAACACTTTTAGTTGCAGAGAGGAATTTGTCATATTAAACTATGAGAATGTGCGAATCCTTTCAGGAATCCTGTCGCAGCAAATACGGAGACAATTTCTTAAAGAAGAAGAGCGACTGAGTATTTGGCATCTTAATACAGAAGATGGTACTGTGGAAAGTAGGAATATGTCAGTGTCAACGTGGATCCAGTATCCATCTGCCAATGCCATTGTGTATTTATCGTCTGTCGTAATAGACAAAATGAAAAGAATGTACGACTCCTCACCTGATGTTGAGACGGGGGGATGTCTCTTTGGCAGTTATGACAGAGATTATAACGTGGTATATGTCTATTATATGGTGGAAGCGCCCAAGGACAGCATTCATACTCCTGTCTCCTTTGTTCGAGGCTTTAGTGGTTTGATTGATGAATATGAGCGTATAACAAGATTAACATATCATCAAGTGCGCTATCTAGGAGAATGGCATTCCCATCCAAATATGTCTAATCGTCCGAGTGCAACGGATGACAAGCAATTCAAAGAGATGAGTGCAGAACAACAAAGTCAGGACTTGCCGTTCGTCCAGATGATTTATGGCAAAAATGGACTCTATGTAAGAGGCGTGATGTAGTGGGATGTTCTTCGCTTATCTATTTACAACCAATTAACGACCCATTCGTGGAAATTAATGTTGGACGAAGCTGGTTGACGATTTTCATTTGATTTTGAACCCGATTTTGATTGATTTCTACGCGAAGCGCATCACAAGTTATAACTGCCAATGGTTAAGGGCCAATGGCGAAAGTCAATATAAAGAATATGGAGAATAAAAAGATAAGGTTGGTTTGGTTGTGCCACTTCTCGAATTCGTTTGTTCACGAGAAGTTGGAGCTGAAATATAACCCCGTGATAAAGATGATTAGGAGACTGGCTCACAAGTCTGTGAGCCTGGACGTGCCGGAGTTTGCCAACTGGATTACAAATGGCATCCGTGAGTTTGAGAAGATTGACGAGGTGGAACTACACGTGATAAGTCCTTACCCTCATCTGAAGGCTAAGTTGCAGGAGTTTGAGGAGAATGGCATACATTATCATTTCTTTCGGAGCGAGGATGATACGGTTTCTACATTCTTGTATAAACAGATTTTCCACCCTCAGAGGTATCTATATAAGAGGAACGGCAACATGATCCAGCAGATTATCAGCCGACTCCAGCCACAAATAGTCCATCTGTTTGGTGCTGAAAATCCCGACTATGCAGTAGGGGTATTGAATGTGCCTAAAGGAATTATCAAAATTGCCCAATTACAGACATTGCTGAATGATCCGGCTTTTTCGGCAAATATGTCAGTGGGAAGCAGTTATAAGAACAGAGCGGAAATTGAAGAAGTTATTATCAGCCACGTCGACTATGTTGCAACACCCGCAGCCAAATATCGGGAGATTATCCATCGGGATATGAATCCTTCAGCAATTATATTGAATACGGGACTGGCCCTCAAAGACCCTGTTGTAAAGGAGCAATGCGAGAAAAAGTTTGATTTCGTGTATTTTGCTGCCAATATCAGCAAGGCGGCCGATTTGGCCATTGAGGCATTTGCCCTCGCCCATAAGACTAAGCCAGAGATTACGCTGGATGTAATTGGTGGTTATGCAGATGAGTATAAAAGCAACCTGGATAGTATCATTGATAAATACGGCATAACAGAAGCCGTTACGTTTGAGGGGAGCCTTCCTACGCACGATGATGTATTAAGACAGATTCGTCTATCGCGATTCGCTTTGTTACCCTTGAAGGTTGATCTGACCTCAGGAACTATCCGTGAGGCAATGTCAAATGGTCTCCCCGTGGTGACCACAGATACTGGCGAACTTGGTACACAGAAACTGAATTTAAAGAGGCAGAATGTCCTGATTTCACCCATCGGTGACCATCAGGCGTTAGCGAGTAATATGCAGAGATTGTTGGACGATGAAAACTTGGCCGAGACATTACGACAGAATGCATATCAAACACGCTTGGAGGTTCGTTCGAATGAAATGACAGCGAGAAGATATGTGGAAGCATACAAGGCCTGTATAGATCATTCCAAGAACGGCACACCTCTTCCTGCATCCATAACAGAAGTATAAAATGGCGTTTACAATAGACAGCAAGAAAATAGCAACCAATACGATTGCACTCTATATCCGTCTTGGAGTAACGATGGTGATTTCGTTCTTCATGACGCGAGTGATGCTGCAACAACTGGGGGCTGAAGACTATGGATTGAATAATCTCGTAGCCAGTGTCGTATCCATGTTCTCGTTTATCAACGGGAGTATGGGAACGGCAGTGCAACGGTTCTATAGCATAGAAATAGGAAAGGGAAACCAGAAACGGCTCGGACGAGGGTTTGGCGTGGGCTTGTACCTGCATATCATCGTGGCGGTGATTACGCTTCTGCTCGCAGAGGTGTTCGCAATCTTTTTCCTGCATAAAATGAATATCCCGCCAGAGCGAATGTTTGCGGCACAGGTAGTGTTTCAGATTTCAATGGTATCGCTTTCCTTGAACATTATCAACGTCCCTTATTCGGCATTGCTGAGGGCACGGGAGATGTTCTCAAAGACGGCCATAGTGGATATTCTTCAGGCAGTCTTGCGATTAGGTGTACTCTATTTGTTAGTGCATATCAACTACGACAAACTGATAACACTGTCAGTATTGAACCTTGGCATCACGCTCTTCTATGTTGGAGCGTTGTATTTTATGGCCAGACGGTTCAAGGAGTCTCACAACCGCCCTATACGAGATAAAGAGCTGATCAAGCAGATGCTCACTTTCATCTCGATGCTTTTGGTTACAGTGCTGGCACAACTGGTAAAGACACAAGGTATTGTCATCTTGATAAACCTGTTCTTCGGATTGATTGTCAACGCTGCATATGCGGTAGCAGTTCAGGTGTCTCACATGGTGAATTCCTTTGTGACCAACTTCAAGCAGTCTATGGTGCCGCAGATGATGTCGGCATACGGTGCCGGCGACAAGGGGGCGATGAATAAGATTATCAACATGGGAACGAAAATCACATTCCTGCTGATGCTTATGATATCCATCCCTGTGATTTTCGAAGCGCAGTTTGTACTTGACATCTGGCTGAAAGAACCACCGGAACATTCGGCTAAACTCGTCGCACTGGTGTTGATAGTCATTAATATCAGTTCTTTCACCTATTTCCAGTACCAAGGTGTTCACGCGACTGGTAAGATAATGGCGCAGCAAATATGGATGTCATCGCTTTACATTATCAACATTGCAGTCATCTATATTGTTTTCAAATTGGGAGCCAGCTTCGAAGCGGCGTTATACGTGAACATGGTGATTAGCGTCATTCAGTGTGGGGTGAATCTTTATTATGCCAAAAAGGACTACGATTATGATGTGCGCGAGTTTCTAGTACATACTATGTTGCCCTGTATTCTTTGCGTTTTTTTGATTGTTGCTGCGATGATTACACTGAACGAAGTGATGTCGCCCTCTGTCGGGCGGTTCTTCGTGAGGTTTGGTTTAGCGGAAGTGATGATTATAACGCTTGGTTTTTGGGTCGTACTGGATAAGACGGAGAGAGAGAAAGCATTATCTTTCTTGAGGCAATCATTGCGTCAGTAATTTCTTTAGTTACTTAAACAAAGGCAGATATTAATATTGTTTTAATGAAGATATACTAGAATGATAATATTATTTGTAGGTGTTTTGCTAATCGTTTACGGGATAACTTCCAAAAAGTATTCTGTGGTATTGGGTATGTTTTTCGTGCTTCTCATTATGGGCTTTCAAGAAGGCATACCTGGAGATTACATGAGCTATAAGTACACTTTTGAACATGGAGGTGCAGACCCTGATGACGTCTTTTCCACTGTTAAAGAGACAGAATATTCCATAGTTTGGCTTAGCCAAACCTTGTCTAAATTCATGAACTTCCATTGGTTCGTTTTCCTGACATCATTGGTGCAGTGCTTTGCGATGGGGGCTATGATTAAGGAGCATGCAGAGAAGCGCTATTGGAATTTTGGCATTCTACTCATATTCTTTACATATAATATTATGCTGATACAGATGAAGGCAATGCGTCAGGGATATGCGGTCGACTGTCTGTTGCTGGCTTATTGGCTAATTGGAAGACGTCGATATTTGTTGTCTTTGCTTTTTGCTGTTGTTGCATACGGGTTCCATAATTCTTCCATCGTGGCAATGCCTTTTTATGTGGTGTTTTTTGTGATGATGTTCTTAAGAAGTAAAGAAAAAACAGATAAGAGCAACCATACAACCATTATTGATTGCAAGGTAGATCGAAAATCGTTCAAATATGCGGTTTTTGTCGCTATAGGGCTATTGATCTTCACCGTTCTGAAATTTACTGTAATCGATAGTTATGTCAAGCCCTTTGTTGAAACTCTTGATTTCTTTGAGTATGGTGGCTATCTTGAAGAAATGGAGGATCGAGGCTTGGCATGGTGGATAGTCCTATATAATACAATAGCCACTTTTTTCGCGGCATTGTATTTTCAAAACGAGACAGACCCTTATCGGAAATACATGGCATTTATGTCAGTCGCTGCAGGTTTTGTTTATGTGGGTCTTTTTGGCATGGGGGCGTTGTTCCGTGTCAGTATGTATTTTGATATTTTCGCTATTATTACTTTCCCTAATGTGGCTGGCATGTTAAGAAATACGTATGGTAAAGATGTTGCCAACTATTATATAGTATTCAATATGGCATATCTGATGTATCTATCTGTGATGCACATGATATCAATGAATATTGAAAATGGTTTTGGTTATGGAATGTTTAAATTCAGTTTTATGTAAATAAAGAGTTCTGGAGATATGATATTTATGCTGTTTCCATTTGTATGTTATACGGGTATCATACAGCGGCATAATCGGTTTTACTTTTTAGGATATCGATAAAGATGACTCAAAACAAGAGCATATTATATGTGTCCTGCCTGTGCAGTGACCCCATGATGCACGAGCTGTTTGATACGGCAGCAGATAAACCGCATCCTGCACCGCAGAAATACCATTCCCTGATGGTGAAAGGACTCGTGGATAACGGATGTGCGGTAACGTGCCTGGTGGCTTTACCCGTGACAGTCAGATCGCACCAGCAGAAGAAGTGGTGGAAGCGGAAGGAAGAGGTAGTAGATGGCGTGCGGTATGTGTATATGCCGTTTTATAATCATCCTGTCCCGAAATTACTTGGATTCAAGATATACGCATTCTTCTATACCTTGGGGTGGATCATGCGCACCAAGGGTGAAAAGGCAATGATCTGCGATGTGCTCAATGCCCACGCCTTCACAGCCTTGCGGGCTTGTCTGCTGACGGGAACGAAGGCGGCGGGTATCATCACAGACATCCCCGGTATGATGGTGAGCCAGCGAAAGAGTTCTTGGATTCGGCGTTGGAACATCAAGAAGAATAATGACAATATCAAGCGACTCACTCACTATGTCCCGCTGACAGAGGCCATGAACGATTTGTATAACACAGACAGGAAGAAACCGTTTGTAGTGGTGGAAGGGCTTGTGGATTCCGGGATGAAAGAGATGGTGCCTACACCATATCAGGACGGAAAACGGCACATTACCTATACGGGAACCTTAGAGGCACAATATGGAGTGAGGACGATGATTGAAGCCTTTATGATGCTGGAACAAAAAGATATCGTTCTCGATGTCTATGGCAAGGGACCCATGAGTGGGGAGATGGATGAGTATATGAAGAAGGATTCCAGGATCTGCTATCATGGAGTGGTGACTATAGAG
>ODAI010999207.1_pt1 | contig 10718 bp, 10 predicted proteins | sample 1539321 | NCBI WGS metagenome assembly ODAI01 (sample SAMN02144231, study PRJEB22623) | gut metagenome | biome: sheep rumen | host: Ovis aries | place: New Zealand | reverse complement strand
GTAGGCGATGCGACAAGCGCCGCGGGTGCGGCGGCAGCCAGCATGCCTCTGCCTACAAAGCCGCCGTGGGCGGGCTCATGGCCGGAGCCGCCGCCGGAGATCAGAGCGACCTTGTCGGCCTTCTTGCTGCCCGTCCTTGCCACCACTTCCGTGCCGGGGACTCTCTCCACATAATCCGGATGCGCCTTGACCATTCCGTTGATCATTTCATCGACAATATTATCTACGCCGTTAATAAGTTTTTTCATAGTAACCTCCCAATTTAAACACCAGTCTCTGCTGCCGGGATTCTTTTCCGGCCTTTTAGAGTTTGTGCATTTCCCTGGCTTCCATGGCGGCCTCCAGGACCTCGTCCAGTCCTGCGCCTGTGGAAGCTGTTACGGCTGCGGATACGGCGCCTTCCACGACAGGGGTATCCGCGATCACGACCCGGATCTCCTTTTCCAGCAGATCCATGGCCGTTTCAGCGCTCATAATGGCGCTGCCCAGATCCGCCAGGATCAGGACGCCTTCCCCCCGGTCAGCCTCCTCAATGCCTGCCTGGATCTTAAAAGCATCTGTACCGATTCCGCCATCGATCCCGCCTGCGGCAATGATCGGGAGATCGGGAGATGCCATCTGGGACGCCAGTTCTCTGACTCCCTCAGCCAGCTTTTCGCTGTGGGATACGATAACGATCCCTACCATAGTCCCGCCTCTCTTTTTTCATTACAGACCTGCGACAAAATCACGGATGGCTTCCAGGGTATACAGGGAAGAGGTCGCGCCAGGATCCTGATGTCCGATGCTGCGGTCTCCCAGATAGCTGGCCCTGCCCTTGGTGGCCCGGATCGTCTTGGTGTATTCAACGCCTTCCTCGGCTGCACTGCACATATCGGCAAGGCAAGCGTTCACGTCCTTCCCTTCGGCCATGCCGGCTGTTAGGGCTTCGGAAGCAGGGATCAGAGCGTCCAGCATGGTCTTCTCGCCCCTGACTGCCTTTCCGCGCAGCTGAATGCCGGCAATGATCTCATCCATCATGGCCCTGGCGTCCTCCAGGGTCAGGCTCTTTTTGCCAGCCGCCACCTTGGCCGCCTTCATATAGGCGGTTCCATAGAGGGGGCCGGATGCGCCGCCGACCTTGGACAGCAGAGTCATGCCGGTCTTCTTCAGAACAGCACCTATATCCTCTTCTTCCTGGGGAATGGCCTTGAGGGCTTCAGTATAGCCGCGGGCCATGTTTACGCCATGGTCGGCGTCACCGATCTCGCGGTCCAGTTCCGTCAGAAAATCCTTGTTTTCTATGATCTTGCTGCCGATCTGTTCAATGCACTGATAGATTACAGATGCCATGTTGTTTCCTCCCGTACTAATGCATGCCCTGTCGGAGGTTGATGGGGCGTCCGGCAGGTGCATTCATGCTCTTGTAAGCGAAACAGATTTCTGCCGTGGGGAAGCAGAAATCCCTCCAGTGTTATTATAGCAACTTTATACAATCTTTGGCACAGTTTTTAGAAAATTTCAGCAATTTTTCCCATATTTTACAGGATTATTCCTGGTCCTTCCGGATGGCCTCCCGCATCAGGGCCAGGTCCCGGGCCGTGACCTGGCCGGGGCCGTATCTGGCCTTTTCATAGATTCTGTGGATGGTCTTCCAGTTCTCCCGGCCGGCTGCCCCGGGGCCGCCGGCGACTTCCTCCAGCTGGGCGGGGGTATGGCTCTTTTCGATTTCCTCTCTGCCGGGCTGCTTTAAAAGGAATCTCCGGTATTCCCTGCGGATCCTGGCGGCAGGGGAGAAATCCAGCACAGACAGACGGGGCCTTTTGATCCTTTGGAGCTTCTCCCGGGTCTGGGTCCTCTTTCTGGTATCCCCGGTCTCGGGATCCGCCGCCCTGAAATCATAGTAGAAATCATAGAGGGCCCGGTAGCAGCTGTAGGCAAGAAGGAGGAGAAAGAGGATGCCGAAGACTCTTTCCAGAACGAACCAGACCAGATGCATCCAGGGGAAGAGGGGCTCTCCCTCCGGCATCATGGGGCCTCCCTCTCCGCCGCCGGTCCCTCCCCCGTCTCCGGCGGAAGGAAAGAGCAGGGCAAAGAGCCTTACAATGCCATAGAGGACCAGGGCCGCCAGACGGAAGGCCGCCAGCGGCAGGGCCATAAGGAGCTCGTCTCCGCTGTAGATGGCGGTCAGGACCAGACAGATGAGACCCGCCAGGCCCAGATAGACCGCCAGGAGCCCTCCGTTGAGGGCGCCGATCTTCCTGTAGGGGACCCGGGTCCTCTCGCTGGCGCCCACGTAGGTCCGCTCCAGGCTCTTCTGGTTGAGCCAGGCCAGGTAAAGCAGAATGAAAAGGATCTCTCCTCCGACGGCCAGGGCCTTCAGACCGGCTCCTTCCGTAAAGACGCCCAGAAAGTAGATGCAGACCGGGAAAAGAAGGTGGACGATGGAGGGGATAAAGACATAGTGCTCCATGGCCCGTCCTCTGTATGGGGCGGGGATCTGGAGGAGACATTCTAAGCCGAAAAATTTCCATACCAGAGGACTGATCAGGCCCGCGCAGATGGTCACAAAGAAAAAAAGGCCTGTGCACCATGCGGTGTAAGGCCCTATATTCTTTACCCGGTGCTGGAGCTGGTCGGAGAGGAGGGCCAGGCAGACCATAAGAAGGCCGCACAGGACCAGACTGCCCGCCGGCAGGTCAAAGACAAGACCGAGGGCAGCCGAAAAGAGTTCCAGGACCAGAAGGTCCGTCAGGATCCGTATGACGCGCAGGCCCATTCGTTCCCGCACGATCTGATCGTCAGAGGAGGCTTCCCTTTGCGGCATGGCTGAGTTCTATTCCTGTAAAAGTGATTCCCGGAGGGATGGGTTTTCTTTCGACTTCCGGATCCAGAGGGCAGATCCAGACAAGGCCCCCGCACCGTTCCGACAATGCGGCGGCTTCCCGGATCAGGGCGTCGCTCTGTCCGGAGGAAATCATGCAGAAGGTGGTCTGGTCGGAGATGGGCTGCTGCCTTTCCTCCTCCAGAAGCCGGGCGAAGGAGGCCGGCTCCAGGGCCAGGGAGATCCTGGCCAGGCTTCGTCCCAGGGCCCCCAGATGCCGGTCCGAGCTTCCTGCAGACACCGAAAGGGCCTGGCCGTTTGTCAGATCCCGTCCGTTTGTCCGAAGGCTGACCGGGATCCCGGCCCGGATCCCCTCCCCCGCCAGGGTATAGGCCAGGCGGATGCCGTTTTCCAGCAGGTCGTCGGGGTAGCGGATGGCAGGCGCCTCCAGGTTCAGAAGGATCCGCAGGGCCTGGCCGCTGGTATAATCCCGCAGGTTGACCATGTAGGTGCCGGCCGCTGCCGAGGCTTTCCAGTTGACCACGGAAAGGGGATCGCCCGGCACATATTCCCGGATCCCCCGGAAGGAAAAGACGTCCTGGTAGAGCCGGCGGCGGGAAAGGATCTCTCCCACGATCCTGCGGGAAAGATCCGTCGTTTCCCGGGTATGGAGGACCGAGGGCAGCACCAGCAGGGCGGCTTCCTGGGCCAGCTCGGTATGCCGGGTCTCCTCGGAAAAGAAATCCGGCAGGACGCAGTCCGCGCTCAGGATCTGATAGCAGCCTCTTTTCAGGGCCCTGACGCTCTGCCGTCTGGTGACCTGCTCATGAGAAAAAAGGCCGAAATACTCGACCACATTGGTCATATCCGATACGGATACGTTCCTGTCTTCGTCGATCACAAGGCCCCGGTCCATCTTGAAGGAAATCTTCAGGACCGGAAGGGGCAGAAGCTTGTCGTTGACCACCGTTTCCACAAGGGCAGCCCTGTCTCCTTCCGAGACGTCCCTCTCCTCAAAGGCAAGAGTGACGCCCAGTCCCTTCTTCCAGAGCCTTTTATAGATCAGCTTCATCAGCACATAGAGGATCAGAATACTGACCGGTATCCAGACAAGGATCATGGCTTGCCCCCTTTCAGGCAGGGTCTCCGGTGAAGTTCTCGGTCGGGACCGGGACCTGGGAAAGGATCTCCTCCATGACGGCCTTCTGGCCGCTGTCTGTGCCGTAGCGCCTGGTCAGGACCAGGCGGTGGGCCAGGACAGGGACTGCCAGGGCCTTGATGTCCTCCGGCACCACATAGGACCTGCCCTCCAGAAAGGCCAGGCTTCTGGACGCCTGGAGCAGAGCCAGGGTCCCTCTGGGGCTGACGCCGGCTTCCAGGTCCGTCCGCCTTCTGGTCGCCTCGGCGATCCGGCTCAGATATCCCAGGAGCTCCTCATGAACAAAGACCTGGCGGATCTCCTCTCTGGCCCCCAGGACCGCCTCCGGTCCGGCCACGGGCCGGGGCGCTGCCGCCAGCTGTCCGGACAGGGCTCTTTCCATGATCCGGATCTCCTCAGCGGGATCCGGCAGGCCCAGGGAGAGCTTCATCAAAAAGCGGTCCAGCTGGGCTTCCGGCAGGGGGAAGGTCCCCGCGGTCTCGATGGGATTCTGGGTGGCGATGACAAAGAAGGGGTCCGGAAGGGGCCTTGTCTTACCGTCCGCCGTGACCTGCTTTTCCTCCATGCATTCCAGAAGGCCGGACTGGGTCCTGGGCGTCGCCCGGTTGATCTCATCGGCCAGCAGGATATTGGTAAAGACGGGGCCCTCTCGGAAGCTGAAGGTCCCCTCGGCCTGGCTGTAGACAGAGAGCCCCGTAATGTCCGCCGGCAGAAGGTCCGGGGTAAACTGGATCCTCCGGAAGGTCATGTCCAGAGAAAGGGCCAGGGTCTTGGCCAGGGTCGTCTTGCCGGTCCCGGGCAGGTCCTCCAGCAGGACGTGGCCCCCTGTCAGAAGGGCTGCCAGGAGCAGCCGGATCCGGCTGCTGCAGCCCACCATGAAGGGTTCAATATTTTTTTCAACTGCCAGTATCTCGTCTCTGACTGTCATTCCATCCTCCCTGTCCCTGTGAGCGTCTCTCAGCTTCTCACGCCGCGGATCCATTCCAGGACTCTGTCCTGGACACTGATCAGATTGAGCAGATCCCGGGCCGTATCTCCGGTTTCCAGGGAATGATTGGCCCCCTCCGTCAGATACAGAGGGATCCCTGCCTCCCGGCAGCCTTCTTCGATCTCCCGGTTCCCTGCCCAGGGATCCTCTGTGCCGTGGAAGGCGGCGGCCTCCCTCTGGCCGAAGGCAAAGGTCTCCTGCAGAGGCGTAAAGAAAATGTGGCGGACCCCAAGGCCCTTTTCGGAGGCGTAGGCCGCCGCCGCGACCGTTCCGATGGATTTGGAAATAAAGAGGATCTCTTCATAGTCCTCCCACCGGATCCCGGCAAGGATCTCCCGGCTCTGGTCCATGGCAATGGCAAAGCTCTGCTCCATTTTTTCCCTGTCCCCTCTGACCTTCCCGGGGAAGCCCTGATAGGGGACCCGCACCAGCTCATAGCCCTCTTCGGCCGCAAATTTTCCTGCATAATACAGGAGCGGCCTGTCACAGGTATACCCGATTCCGGGGAAAACAACCGCAATTTTTCCTGACATATCCCGTTCCCTCTTTCCGCTTTTATTCTGAAAAGTATTATAAAATCCCGGACTGCTCATGGCAACAGCCTCTGCCGGACTTCATGGGTCTGACAGAGGCTGTCTCCTTAATTACACGGTATTTACAAAAAAGAGTCCTTAAAATCTCCTTTTTGCTTCAGGATCAGAAGATTCTGCTCGTTCCTCCGGTAGGCCAGAGGGCTGACATCGAATTTCTGCTTGAAGATTTTGGAAAAGGCCAGCTGATCGGAATACCCCACCGCATTGGCCACGGCGTAGACCGGCATGGCTGTATCGCGCAGAAGCCCTGCGGCCTTGCTCATGCGGAGACTGACAATGTATTCCTGAATGCTGCAGCCCACACATTTCTTGAAGGTAGCACTGAAATGGCTCCGGGATACGCCCAGAAAGGCGGCCAGCTCTCCGATCCGGATATTCCGCTCATAATGATGTTCAATAAAATCTAAGGCCTTGATCACATAATCCGGATCATCTCCATGCCTGTTGATTCCCTCCGCAAAGGAAACGCTTTCGTAATTTCGAATCAGGATGGAAAAAATCAGCATCAGATAGGCGTCCCGCCGGAGCTCACTGGAAAAGTCCATATTGCGGCAGTCCAGGATCTGGTTGACCAGGGCATAGATCTCTTCGCTCTGCGCGATATGACCCACCGGCTTTTCCAGAGAAAAGCCCGCATTGCGCACATAGGTCTCCGCCTTCATTCCTGCAAAGCCGACCCAGGTATAGACCCAGGGATCCAGGTCGTCGGACTTGTATGCACAGTGGACTCCGGGCGGGATAAAGAAGGCGTCGCCCGCACCCAACTCATAGTCATTGTCGCTGATCCGGAAGATTCCTTTTCCCGATTTGACAAAATGGAGAACATAGTTCTCTCTGGGCAGATTGTCGAAGACCCGTCCGGGCTCGTTCTGTTCATAGCCGCAATAGACCAGGCAGATATCCATAAAGGACCTCTGCAGATTCTCCAGACACCTGTAGTCTTTTTCCTCCGTATATCCCGCCACTGCTTTTCCGGGTTTTTTACTCAACACGCTTTCCCCCTGCCTTTAATGCGTCCGCTTCTGTGCTTTGCGCCTCAAGTACAAAGATGACTGCCGCAAAATCTCCGCCTGCCTCTGTCAGGCACTCTCTGTCCACCGGAATGCCCGCATACATCAGTTCATCGCCAAAGGCCTTGTAAGACCATTCCTTTCCTCCTGCCATGCAGCTGATCCTGTAGAACAAATCCTCCCGGAGGCCATCCAGATGAAAACGCAGCCAGGAAGCATTGACCTTGTTGAGCTTCTGGCAGAGGCAGGCAGCTGCCTTTGTCCTGTCTGAAGACACACAGATCCAGCCTGCCTCGTTTTTTTCAAAAGGACTGCACAGTCTGTAGAAATCGCTGTCTGTCTGGATCAGACGGCGAAGGGTCTTCATCCTCTTCACCTGGCTCTTTACGATCTCGAATTCTTCTTCCCTGAGCCTGTCCAGATCCAGCTCATAGCCGAAGCTGCCGAACATGGCCACTGCGCCCCGGGTCTCCAGAGGAGTCATCCGAAAGACCTGATGATTGGGCACTGCCGAAACATGGGAGCCGATCATGGACAGGGGATAGACCAGGCTCGTCCCGTACTGGATCTTGCATCTTTCCCAGGCATCCGTATCGTCACTGCACCAGGCCTGCGGCGCATAGTAAAGGATGCCGGGATCAAAGCGGGCGCCTCCGCTGGCACAGGACTCAAAGAGGATTTCTGGGAAGGCAGACGTCAGTCTTTCATACAGGCTGTAGACTCCCAGAATATAGCGGTGCATCAGCTCTCCCTGCCTCTCCGGTCCCAGATGGGCGCTGTAGCCCTCAGACATATACCGGTTCATATCCCACTTGATATAAGTGATCCGGGATTTTTCCAGGATTTCCGCCACCATGTCGTAGATATGATCCACCACCTCCTGCCGGCTATAATCCAGTACATACTGGTGCCTGGAGGGACTGGGGACCCGGCCCGGGGTCTGCAGGATCCAGTCCGGATGAGCCCTGTAGAGATCGGAATCCATGTTGACCATTTCCAGCTCCACCCAGAGTCCGAAATGCAGACCGATCTCCTCGATTTTGCGGGAAAGGCCGTCTATACCGGAAGGGATCTTATCCAGATTGCACTGCCAGTCTCCCAGCCCCCTGTAGTCGTCATTCCTTGCGCCGAACCATCCGTCGTCCAGAACAAAGAGCTCGATCCCGGCTTCCTTTGCCTTCCGGGCCATTGCCAGAAGCTTTTCTTCATTGAAGTTGAAATAGGTGCCCTCCCAGTTGTTTAAAAGGATCGGTCTTTCTCTGTCCCGCCAGAAGCCTCTGGCAAGGCGTCTGCGGTAGAGTCTGTGGAAGGTACGGCTCATGCCCCCCAGGCCCTGATCCGAAAAGACCATGACTGCCTCGGGTGTCGTAAAGGTCTGTCCCTGTTCCAGCTTCCAGGAGAAGGTATCCGGGTGAATGCCCATCATGACCCGGGTCATATCGTGGGTCGAGACCTCCGTCTGGGCCAGGAAGCTGCTGCTGTAGACCAGAGAAAAGCCATCGACGTCCCCTGTCCTTTCCGTCGCACCGGGCCGTTTTAAGGCAAGGAAGGGGTTCTGCTCTGCGCCGGAGCAGGTGCCGCACAGGCCCTGTACAGCCTGGATTCCCATTTCCAGGGCCCTTTCATGAATATAGCGTTCTCTTCCCCAGGCGCCGGAAAGCTGGAGCATCTCAAAGCTGCTGTCATGAAACTCCACACAGGTGCTCATGGCTCTTTCGATCCGGACCGGCCTCTCTCCCTCCTGGGTAATCCGGGTATGCCTTGTTATGACAGGTGCATTTTCAAAAAGGGTATAGGACAGGACCAGACGGGTCCCTGAGACCGTGTCAAAGAGGCTGATCTCCAGGGTAGAGGCCTCTTCCGGGGATTCCGCGTAGACAGCAGGCAGGCCCTGCAGGGAAGGCTTGCCGGCTAAGACCCTGAAGGACTCATAGGTAAAGACCGAGATCCGGCTTCCATTTTCCTGAAGAATGCTGACAGCGGGGCTTTTATAGTCCCCGGTACCGTATACCGGATACTCCTGGCCTGTGTAATGCAGGGCAAGAGAAGAAGGCTCCGGGGTCGAAAGGACCATATGGGAACGCAGGGCCTCTTCATGCAGATGGGAAAAGTCCTCTCTGTCACGGATCCTTTTTCCGTAATACAGATGCTCCAGCTGACCGTTTTCCATGATCCGCATCAGATAGCTGACATACGCGTTGGTCAGATGAAAGATTCCTGTACTTTCATGGTAAAGAATGGGCATAAGATTCCTCCTTGCTTATTTTTCTGCTGCCTGCTCCTGTCAGAGCAGATGCCGGATCTGTTCGTCCGAGAGATCGGGCTCCTTCTCCTCCCGGGGAAGGGGGGCGTCCTCATCCAGGGCCGGCAGGTATTTTGAAAAGTCTTTGATAAGCAGACTCGAAACGGTCATGGCAACAGCGGAAAAACCGATCGCAGTCCACAGAAAGGAATAGAGAGGAAGATGCTGCAGGTCCATATAGGTCCATACCAGGGGGCCGGCGTTGACAAACGCGATCAGAAGGGCCCGGACGGGGTTTTTCCCAATGAAGAAGAAGGCATTCCGGATAAGGCCCGGCAGGGTGTCCTCAAAGGCCGCCATGACGGGATAGAGGAAGGATGTCAGGATCAGAAGGATCCCCCCGATGACATAGATTCCATAGCGGAACCAGGTCAGAACGCCGCCCATATATATGCAGAAACGTATATCCAGAAGCCCCAGGATGACCAGCACCAGGAGGGCTGCCCAGTAGGCCAGGGCCTGGCGGAAGCTGCCGGTAAAGCCCTTCCAGAACTCCCTGATCGGACTGATCTCCCCGTCGGACCGCAGGGTCCGCAGCATGACATGATAGAGTCCCGCAAGGGCAGGCCCCAGGGTGATCACAGGAAGGCTGAAGATCACGAACATGAGATTTGCTCCGATCATGACCCAGAGCCGGGTCATGATCTGGCCAAAAACACTGTCATTGTTGAAGATTCTGTAAATAATCCCCTTCATACATATCTCCTGTATTAGTCAATGCCCAGGTAGGAAAGGAAGAGCACCACTGCCTCCGGATGCCTGGAATAGGCCGAAACCCCCAGCACACAGCCATCCTCATACAGTCCGTACTCTGTCACCAGGGCCGTATCCGACAGATCGATCCCCACGGGAATCTCCGTTTCCGAATAGGTCTCATCATAGGGAAGACAGTAGACGAAACGATCCCGGCAGAAGGCGAAGCGCTCCGCCCCCTCCCCTGCAGAAAGGTCCTGAAAACGGCCGCTTTCCGCCACTTTGATAAAGTTATCCTTCTCCATGACGGCAGCATCCAGCGCCCCGGCTTCGATTGTTGCGATAAAGGATTGATAATAGGCGTTGTTTGTTCCTCCCTGCCTGGTTGCATCAAAATAGCAGGCACTGTTGAAAAGAACATTTTTCTGAGACAGGTCATAGCCGCTGTAGTCGATATAGCCCTGCTGCAGAGCGCTCCCTTCGCCGGCGTCCTGCATGGAATTGACAAAGGTGATATAAAACCAGTTCTCCCTGATGGTAAAGAAGGCGTGATAGACGAAATAGACTGTAAAGAAGAGCATTCCCATCACCAGAAGAAGATGAAGCCAGTAATACTCCGCAATGTAGGAAAGCTTTTTTCCTGTGCTGTACCCTTTGAGTTTTTCTCTTTCGCTTAAAAGAAGCAGACGCAGTCGCTCCATCCGATTCCTCCGTTATGTAATCCCCTGGATAAATAAGACCCGGCATACCCTTTACGGATACCCGGGTCTTACTCATTATAATAGACGTAAAACCGTACATTTCATATGGAATAGTGTTCGGTTCCCATAGGTCAATGCACGCATTTTAGAGTTTTCCGCCGGAGGTGGCGATGCCCTCTACAAACTGCTTCTGGAAAATAACGTAGATAATAACCATGGGCAGAACGGCCAGGGTAGCCGCTGCCATCATTGTCGGATACTCGCTTCCGTACTGGCCCTGCATTTTGGCAAGACCGGCAGACAGCGTTGTCGTCTGCGCGTTGGTGCAGACGATCATGGGCCACATCAGATCCTTGAAGGCAAAAACGGCTGTAAAGATGCCCAGGGAGACCATGGAGCTTCTGGTCAGAGGCATCATGATGCGGGTGAAGCGCTGGCCTATATTGCATCCGTCGATCATGGCCGCCTC
>ODAI010014600.1_pt1 | contig 10718 bp, 6 predicted proteins | sample 1539321 | NCBI WGS metagenome assembly ODAI01 (sample SAMN02144231, study PRJEB22623) | gut metagenome | biome: sheep rumen | host: Ovis aries | place: New Zealand | reverse complement strand
GGCGGCTGTGGTCCTCACGGCGGCTAAGCGTAACAAGCCAAGACCCGCCGGGGCGCCCTCCCCGCAGAGGCACTGCCGCCCCGGCGATACGAAACCCGTGCCAAGGCTAGGCAGGCTACGCACCCTTCGCGCGCTCAGCGATCTCGGCGCGGGCGGCGTCGATACGCTCCTGGGCCCACTGGCGCACGTCCTGGTAGACGAGGCCCTCGTACTCCCTCCCCTGGAGCTGGCGCACCAGGGCACGCAGGGCTTCCACATAGTCGTGTTCCGCCCCGCGGGCGTCCTTGGTGCCATGCTTGAGCACCGCGATGTCAAACAGCACCTCGAGCAGCTCGCAACGCAGCACCACCGACTCCTGGAGCAGCTGCGGATTGCGCTTCCGCTCCCGCCTCAGGGTGGTTGCGGCGTTGTACAGGCACCAGCGCAGCGAGTTGAGCTTGCGGACACGCGTGGCGTCATCCAAACCCTTGCGATAGGCCCCCAGACGCAGCCCCATCAGGTTGCGCAGGTTGCGATGGTTGAGGTCAGGCTCGTCCCAGTCACCAAGTTCGAGCGAGCGCTCGAGCAGGAGGCTCGCCTTTTGGAGCCGTCCCTGGACAAGACCCAGCTCGTTGCCACGGCGCCATCCGCGGCCGATGCTTCCCCAGCCCAGGCGCCACCAGCTGAAGCCGGGCTTGCCAAGGGTGCGTTCGCAGTTGCGGGCCTCGGAGTCGAGCCAGCCTGCCTCACGCGTAGCCTTGATGGCACGTAGGTCCTCAGCAGCGGCACCAAGCAGCGAGACGATGCTCACGGCGTGGGGCTCGAGGGGCTCGCCCGCGTCGACGGCCACATAGTCGTCGGACACGAGGGCAAGCCGCAGGGCCGCAGCCTCCGCACGAGCATCAGTCACCTCGGCCGCGGCGATGGCGCGGTCGGCAAGCTGCCTGATGCGAGCCACGCCCGCCGCTTCGGGGCTCAGCTCATGCAGGGCGCGCACCAGCTCGTACTGGGCCTTTACCAGCGCAAACTCCTCCTGCGCGTCCTGACAGGCATCGAGGCACGCCGTCAGCTGCTGGTCGAGCGCCTGTCCGACCGCCACGTCATGCGTCTTCTTCCATCGCTGCTCCAGCAGCCGTAGTGCCTCGTTACGGCACCATGCCGCATCCTCTTGGAAGCCTTCTGCGGCAAAGTGCCGGGTCGCCTCACCGAGATGATGAGCCAGCGACGCGGGCTCGAGCTCGGCAGTCCCGCCGTACGCACATGCCTGACGCGCATAGCGCGCGACCAGCGCAGACGTCGGCTCCCCGTCCTCGGGTGCCCGCTCGACCAGGCGCCGCATGACGTCCAGATGCGCGCCGGCCATGCCTGCCGCCTGCTCTTGGACCTTGCTGGCAAGTCCGCGCTCGATAGCCACGAGCACCTCGTACGGCGCAGCGTTCTCGTCCATGCGCTCCGTCAGGGCAAGCAGCCGGTTGAGCGCATTGCGGAACTGCTGCTTCCACTTGGCCCGCTGGTCCGCATCCTGCGGCGTGAGGTCGCAGAGCACCTCAAGACGCTCCCGCGCAAAGGAGAGTGCCTCGTCGCTCGCACCGAGCTGCACGGCATGCACTACACGTTGCGCGAGGTCGTAGGCAAAGAAGAGGCCCAGGTCAGGCTGGGGGTCATCCGCATAGGCCGCACGCAGCAGCTCCGTCTTGTGCTCCCTGATTTGCTCGGACTCATCGTTTTGACCGCAGGCGGCATGGGCCTTCCCCAGCTTCGCGAGGGCCACGGCGTATTCCATCACGTTGTCGCAGACACCGTCGACCTCCAGATATGCGACCATGCGCGTTGCGTCCTCCAACGCTCCAGCCGTATCGCCCTGCTGCAACCTCAGGCGATAGCGCTGCTCATAGAGCTGGGCAAACGCGGAGGCAATCCGCCTGTCGGTTACCAACTCCTCCGTGTCCTGCGCAAGCGCCTCTTCCAGCAACGCCTGGCTCGCGGCCTCCAGGGAGGCAGCTTCCTCCGCATCACGCGCGCTCTGCTCCTGCTCCATCTTCGTCACCGCGACGACGAGGATACCGCCCACCAGCTCCGCATGCAGCTCACGCAGACGTGCGGCGTGCTTGGAATCCGCCTCTTGCAGCGTTGTTTGCTCCAAGTCGATTGCTGCGCGATAGGTGCTATCAGCCTCGTCGATGTCGCCGGCCTCCATCGCGCAGTCCGCCGCACGGCCTAGGATATCGACCAAAAGCGTTGCCGCGGGAACATGACCTTCCTCGGCCTGCGGACGCACGAAGTCGGCATATGCCTGCAAGTTTGCTCGGCGCAGCGCCAGCGCCTCGCCGCCCTGGGCAGCCAGAATCTTGTCACGATGCTCGTAACAGGACCTGAGCTCGCCGGCAAGGGCGCCGCCCTTGCCCTCGTCGAGGTCCTCCCGCTTCAGCATTCCGCCGCAGACGGCCGCACGGGCACCCTCCAGCTTCAGGGCCTCGTCGAGAAATCCCATCCGGTCGTAGAGGGCCGCCTGATCGCGCAGAGCATGCAGGTACTTGAAACCGCTGGTTACGCTCAGCTCGCGCATGTTGCGCTCGCGCAGCGCCTCGGTACGCCGCGCAAGTGCATCCAAGGCGTCATCGGTGGCGCCGATGGACTCAAAGGCATCACTCGCGATCTTGAGATAGTAGGTAAGCCGGTAGGTATGCTCGTCATCGGGCACGAGCGAGAGACGCTCCTCGAGCATCGGCACGAGCTCGTACAGCTCGGTTGCCGCCTCGGCCACACGAGCGCGATAGGTCTCCTCCGCCTCGGGGCTTCCGTCCAGCTCCCTGCGACGGAACATCAGGAACTGTACGAGGACGCCCTTCATATCGCAGAGGCGCTCAGCGAGCTCCTGAGAGGGCTCGTCGCGGAAGAGAATCCACAGCGTCTCGATGCAAGTGCGCGTCCGCTCCACGCCGAGGTCGAAGGGATAGTTGTGGCCGCCCTCGATGGACTTGCGCATGCTCTTGAGAACCCAAGGCTCCTTGGGATCGCGCAGCGAGATCTCGGCTTCGAGCATTCGCGCAAGCTCTTCGCCTATGGTGCGGTCGCGCCCGGCCGCCCAAAGCATGACCTGAATGCGCTCACCGTGCAGCTCGTTCGCACGGTCGCGGTAGTCGGTACGCTCCAAGCGCTTGCCGAGGTAGCGCAGACGACCAATCTCGCCCTTGAGCGCACCCGCAAAGACTCGGGCCACGCTCAGCGTGGGATTCTGCGCAAAGAGAAAGCGCAGGACCTCCACCTGGCGCGTCGTGACGTCGCGGGCGTCGTCGTCGCGCCCCATGTCGATGAGCTGGTAGCGCAGGTAGATCATCATCTGGCTGAGCTGGCGGGCACTCTCGACATCGTGATAGGTGCGGTAGGAGTCGTCTGCCAGATGGACGCACTCCTCATAGAGCGCAAGGGCTCGCTCATCGGACGCGCCGCCCTCGTCGTGGAGGCGCTTGGCGAGCCTTGCCATCGAAAGCAGGTACTTATTGAGCAGCGAGCGCGAACGCTCCGCACGATAGCGCTCGTCCATGACCTCGAGCATGGTCTGTTCGGTCCTGTTCGCGTCCTCAATGCGACCGGCAATGCGATACCCCTGCGCCAGCCCCACGAGCGCTCGCGTATACCACAGGAGGTTGCGCTCGGTGGGGTCTGCCTGGCGGTAGCGGTCGAGCACGCGCACCGACTCTTCACGCAGCACCAACGCGCTCGCCATGTCACCCGCATGCCGCAGACGCTCGGAATCATTGAAGAGCTGCGAGCTGTAAATGAACGAGATGCGGCTTCCGGGGTTGGCCTCGTGGATGGAGCGCAGGATGCCGATGGAGCGTTCATCCAGCTCGTCGGCGCGGTCGGGACGCCCAAAGCGCCGCATGCTGCGCGACAACCTCGTCAGCTCTTTGGAGAGCTGGCTGGCGCACTCCTCCTCGGAGAGCGGGCTGCCACCCTCGCCCGCCTGAGCCGCAACGCGGTCCGGCCGCTCCTCGTAGAGGGCGATGCAGCGGGCGACATAGGTATCGGCCAGCTCGTCGTAGTGCTTCTCGAGCGTCACCAGAATCGCCAGCTCCAGGACCGAGGAGTAGGTCACGAGATCGTCCGAGAGCACGGCAGCGCGCGCAACCTTGGCACGGTAGGCGTCGTCAGCCGCCTCGACATGCACGGCGGCGATGGTCTGGGCAAAGGCCGCATCAGGCTCGTAGTCGACCATGTGATTGAGATATCGGTGCAGGTAGGAGAGGTAGTCGTTCGCATCTGCCTGCGCCAGCTCGCCGATGAGCGCCCGGTAGGTCGCAAAGAGCTCGTCGGCGAGAGCCTGCCGTCCTGCCGTGCGCAGCCCGGCCACGTACATCCAGACGATGTGCGCAATCCAAGCGGTTACCTCGGTCGTCCGGTGTGCGTCATGGTAGGCCAGCGCATAGTCCACGCAGGCACGGAGCACCTCGTCCGCACGGGCATCGTCGCCGGCGTCGCGATAGCGGCTGTTGACGTTGCGCCCCACGTAGAAGAGGTTGCGCATCGTCGCAAGCGACCCTGCGTCCTCGTGCAACTCGCAGGCATTGCGCCACGCCTCCTCGAGCAGCGCCGCAAACCCGACCTGATCCTGACGCGCGAGGCGATACTCGGACATCTCGAAGAGCGCCCGGTTGAGGGTATAGGCGTCAGACACGCCACGGCGTGCCGCAAAGTTCTCGCGCAGCAGGTCGAGACGCTCGCCGAGCAAAGCATGACCCTCGGCGGGACGACCGTGCGAGCGCGCATATTGCGCCGCGTAGCCCAGGGCGTGCACCAGATCGCGCAACCGCTGGAAGTCCTCCTCGGTCGTCGCGTAGCTGCGGACATCCACCGTCTCGGCGCCGCAGGCAATCCGCAGCGTGCAGAGTCGCTCCGCAACCAGGCCGTAAGCCTGCGCGGGACGGCCCGCCAGCGCCAGATGCCACGCCAGACGCTCGAAGGCACCCGAGAGCAGCTCTCCTCCGCGCACGCTGCTAGCCCCCGCGCGCAGACGGTTGAGGCGAGCCATGAACAGGCGATCGGCGTCGTCGGATCCCTCGCCCCTCAGATGGCGCATCATCGCCACGGCCCACCCGATGGCATCGCCGACGATGGTCCCCGTATCGAGGGCATTCTCGCCCGGCGCCTCGATGCCCTCGAGGCTGTCCGCCAGAGAGATGAGCTCGGGAAGCAGCGCCTCGGCGAGCTGGTGGGTATGACGATTTGACCAGCGACCGCAAAGGTCGTCGACACAGTCTTTGAGAGCATCCCGCACGTCTACGTCGGGCATGCGCCGATATTCGGCAATGAGGACGGCGAGCCTTCGGGCGCTGAACGCGCAGTAGTCATTGCTCTCACGCAGGTGTGCGGCGATGACGCTGCTTTTGCACAGGCCCTCAGAGAGCACGACAGCATGGGCCGCGGAGGGATCGCGGCTCTGGCGCTCGCGCTCCACATCGAGCGCCTCCTGTGCCAGCGCCTTCGTCCTGTCATGGTCCCCCAGGTCTAGCGCCACCTGGGCAGCCGAGCGCAGCTCGCGCGTTAGCCAAGCGTCGACCGCATCGTCATCGGCAGCCGCTGCCAACCGCCTGAGCACGGCAAGCAGGTCCTGGCTGTCGCGTGCGGCCTCGCCGGTACGGCTTAGGTTAGAGAGGATGTCCCTCCTCGCCTCGAGGGCCTGCGCGAGGGCGTCGAGCATCTCGGGGGAGCTGTCGTTCTTGCATGCCTTCGTCAGAATCTCACACGCCTCTTCGAGGTAGTCAAGGGCGTCGTCGGGACGCGATGCGCTCTTCATCACCTCGGCCGCACTCACCAGACGCAACGCATATCCGCGTGCATCCAGGTCAGACTCCTCAGACGCGTAGAGCTCGCGCAGCAGGTTCATGCGCTCGGACACCGCGTAGGCCGCGCTGGCAGGGGCCTCGGCTCCCATGGATGCCTGCGCCATCAAGTCGAGGGCATGGGCAAGACTGCGCTTGAGTGCGGTCTCGCCGGGCGTGAAGGGGTCAGCCAGCACATCGGTCCTGCCCTGGGCGCGCTCCAGCACGCGCGTCAGCGCACGACGGTACCACACGCAGGCCGCATCCAGCAGGTCGACCGCCTTGTCATAGACGCCGAGGTCGACCAGATACTCGCCGTAGCCCACCTGCGCCAGCGGCTCAAAGCCGTTGCGCTCCTCAAAGTCAATCGCCACCGCATAGGTCTGGCGAATCTCGGCGTTTTTGATCTCGCCTTCCTCCTCGACGAAGGTGCGCAGAAGCCGCACCCTCATGAGCAGCGACTTGACGCCGTCGAGCACCTGGCCGCGCTCCGTGAGGACCTCGGTCACAGCCACCTGCGCACGCGCCTCGTGCGTGCGAGCGTCACGCTCGATCTCCTTGGCGTCGAGCAACTCGTAGCCCTCGCGGACGCGTCCGGCGCTGATCAGGCGAATCGCCTGGCGACGGCGGGGCGACATCTCGCGGTCGTCGACCAGCTCGTGCACATACTGGCGCATATCGGCGATGAAGCGCTCCTGCAGCGCGCGCTCCTCTGCCGCAGCCTGCTCGATGCGCTCGACTAGCTCGTCGAGCTCGGCGTTCTCGTCCTCGTCCAGCTCGTCCTCGAGCTCCTTGTCGAACAATCCCTGATAGCGCGACTCCAACGCCTCGATGCGCTGACGGGCGCTGCGCAAGGCTTCGTTGCCGCAGTAGGCAGCCGTATGGTCAAAGTCCATGACCACGTTGCCGCGCGTGTCGACGAGCGTCGTTCCCACGCAGGCGAAGGGGATGCCCGCACCTTCGCGCTCCAGATGCAGCAGCAGCTGGAACTGCACCGTGTCCACGTCCACATATCGGTTGAAGAAGTGCCCCATGGAGCGGTCGAGCTCGTCCTGAAAAGCCAGCAGCTCCTCGCTCAGCTGCTGGTCAGGTACCTCGCGGAACCACACGAAGATGGACGGGGAGCCCTCGCGCGCACCGGCGCTGAGCGTCTCGTAAGCGACGTCGAACTGCGCGCGAGCCAGCGGGGGCAGGTCCGTGCAGAAGAGGAAGATGCAGACGTCACTTTCCGCGATGATCTGGCGCATCTCGACGGTCGCCTCGTCATCCCAGCGCTCAGTGCGCAGGCGCACGCCGCGGCCCGCGAAGACCGCACGCAGCCTGCTCAGGCTTTCGGCTAGGGAGCGCACGTCGCGCTCGAGCGGTTTCTGGTCGACGTGACCGGTGAAGATCGTGACTGTCTTTCTTGTCGCCATGCTAGGCAACCCCTCCTCTATCGCCTGTCTGTCGTATCGCCGCTACAAATGCATGCAGCGCCTCTTCGGGCAGGGTACTTGTATCAACCAGCCGCTTATGGCCCACCCACACGCCGTTAGGCCGCAGCTCCAGCGGAAGCAACGGAAGTAGCACGGCGATGGTTTGGGTCATGTCTAGGAGCAGTTCCTCCTCACTGGCAAGGGGAAGCACACGTACGTCGGAGCGCTCGGCTGCCATCTCGAGCAGCTGGCGCGTGTTGGCATCGTAGGCGCCCGCCTCTGCTTCCGGACGCAGCCAGACCGTCACGCGCTGCACAGCCTGGGTCTCAGGCGCCTCGATCGCAACCTCAAACTCGTGGAGCGTATAGTCGCCGAGCGTCCCATCCACCAAAAAGAAGGCCAGCTCACAGTCGCGAATCACCTCGTCGTAGGCTTCCTGCTTGCTGCGGGCGCGTTCCATGGTGTAGCTTTCGGTCTCCCAGAGCCGTCCGACCAGATCTTCACCGCAGGCATCAAAGGCCGCGTCCGCTAGGGAGTCCATCAGCTCGGAGAAGGCCAAGCGCAGGTCACGCAGCTTATTTGATGACCCCAAAAAGACATCCATCTGCGCACCTCCCCATACTCGCCCAGCTTATCCCTACTGACATACTGTACTAAGGGCGGCTCCTTGACATTACGCAATCCTTTCATGCGCATGTGAGACTCGGAAGAAGGCAAGGGTCTCGTCACCTCGGGCGGGTGAAAAGGTCCTGCTCCTAGCTTCTAGTACGGCTCGCCCAAGGGCGGTAGCTGCTTGAGCCGTCGCCACATGACCTGCTTCTGCCGCGCATCGGAAAGCGCCGCCTCGAATCCGCCCAACGCCAGCACACGCATGCCAGCCACCTGCACCACAAGCCCCTCGGCCAGCATGGCTTCCTCGAAGCTCTCCCGCGCGGCAAGCTCATCGGCGTATGCCTCGCGCACCAAACCCGCTGCGGCCTCGTCGCAGACCACGAGCGTTGCTGGGTCAAGCGCACATACAGCCTCGCGCAGCAGCTCCACCGGCAGCTGATTGCCTGCATCATCCCAGGTGGCAAGCCCGGCCCAGTCCTGCGGCTCGTAGCCCAGCGCCTGCAGGGCCGCGCGCAGGGCTCCCCCATCGGCGCCGGTAAGCAGGCCCCCGTCGCGGTCCGCCTCGCTCGGCTCACCCTTGAGCAGCAGCACCGACGAAAATGCGTTACCCGCCATCACCACGCCACGCGCCGCCAAACCCTCGAGCTCAAAGCGCACCTTAGCGAGCACCGCCGCATGCCGCGCCTCTCTGCTTGGTCCCATGGAAACCTCCTGCACTCTCGCTCGTACGCGCTCGATTGTAGGCCAAAGCGTCCGTACGCATCAGCCATGCTAGAAGCCTCAGGCCAAACCGCGGCAAACCTAGATGCGCATACGCGTTCCGCAACACGAATTGCCGAGGCGGGGCCGCGCGCCGTTCCCCGACAACTTCCACGCGACCCGGACCGTCGCGCTTCGGTTCGCCCGATAGCAACGCATGATATTGGGTATAAGGCCTTTTAGGTCAAAACTGCGCCGTGTGTAGGCGCCGATAAGAGGAGAGATTCTATATGGCAGACGCAATCACCGCCGCTGAGTTCGATGCCATCGTCGGCGGTTCCGACAAGCCCGTTCTCGTCGACTTCTGGGCACCGTGGTGTGGGCCGTGCCGCGCCCTCGGCCCCATCGTCGAGCAGATCGGCGAAGAGATGTCTGATCGCCTCACCGTCTACAAGTGCAACGTCGACGATGAGGGCTCGCTGGCCCAGCGCTTTGGCATCATGTCCATCCCGACCCTCATTCTCTTCAAGGGTGGCCAGCCCGCGCACACCATGGTCGGCAGCATGCCCAAGGCCGAGCTGGTCGCAGAGCTTGAGGCCAACCTGTAGACCGTGAGTCGCCCTCGTCACAAACGAGCGTCGCTTGCCGATCTTGCGCACGCTCCAGGTGAAATCAGGCACAACCTGCTTGCCAACAAGCGGGTTGTGCTCTTTCTCGTAGCCAGCGTGCTCTTCTTTGCCGTGCTGCAGAACATGCTTGCCGGCGACATCTTGCGTCTTGACTACTATGCCTATCGCCTACTGGTGGTGCGCCTGAGGCGCTCGTGGCTCACACCCATCATGCAGAGCATATCCGAGCTCGCCCTGCCCATCGTGCTTGTGGTGATGCTGCTGGCCGTCCACGCCTTTGCGCCGGGACGAAGCCCCGGTCTTTGCGCTGCCTGCAACCTAGTGGGCGTGGTGCTTCTCAACCAAGCGTGCAAGTTCATCGTGCAGCGCCCGCGCCCCGAGGGCTTTCGCCTCATCGCAGAGAGCGGCTACAGCTTCCCCTCGGGACACTCCATGGTGGCCATGGCCTTCTATGGGCTTCTCGCTTGGATGGCGTGGCACTACGAGCGCGACCCCTTCGTGCGCCGCGTGAGCGTGGCGGGCTTTGGGCTGGTCGTGGTGCTCGTGGGAATCAGCCGCGTGTACCTAGGCGTGCACTACGCCTCTGACGTCATTGCCGGGTTCTGCCTGGCCGCCGCGTGGCTGGCGGTCTACACGACCATCTTTGCGCCCATTTTCCTGCCCGAAGAGAAGACGGGGCTCGGCGCGGACGAGACCTCTCTCATGGGCAAGCTCGAGGACTAATCGCCCGAGCGCCACGGTCTCGCATGTGCAGCACAAGCCCGCTGCGCGGCGCGCAGCGGCTCCCCTAGTGTCGTCCACGCAGCTGGATGATGCGCACCTCGCTGATATAGCCCTTGTCGGCAATGATGCGCCCGATGGTCGGGCCCTTCGGCGTGCGCGGGAAGGTAGGGCTTCCGGGGTTCATCACCAGTGTGCGCGTGCGGGCATCCCGCTCAAAGAACGGTCGATGCGTGTGCCCGCATATCGCAACGTCGCAGGTCAAAAGGTCGAGTCGCTCCTCGTAGTGGCAGATCTGCCAGCGTAGGCCCGCCGCAAAGAACTTGGTGAGTCGCTTGACGTCAGGCCCATAGCTATTGCCCCAGTCATTATTGCCCAAGCACATGTGAATGGGGGCAATGCGCGCCAGCCGATGATAGTCCGACTCAGAGCAGATGTCTCCTGCATGCACGATGTAGTCGGCTCCCTCCAAAGCCTCGAGCAACTCCTTGGAGAGATAGCCATGTGTGTCGGAAACGATGTCAAAGCGCACGTCGCACCTACAGCCCCAGCGCGCGCTTAAGCGCAACCACACGCCGGCGCGACACGGGGATCTTCTGATCCTCTATCCCCTTGAGGCCCAGCTGCAGGATACCGCTCGAGATGGTGTCCACCGACTCGACGTTGTCGAGGTTAACGATGTAGCCACGGTGCACGCGGAAGAAGTTATGCGGGGCAAGCTTCTGCTCGAGCTTGGCCAGGCTGATAGTGGAGAGGTAACGATCGCCCTCGGTGTAGATGCAGGAGTAGTCGTCCTTGGCCTCGATGTAGCGGATCTGGTCGATGGGGACGAGCACCTTGCG
>ODAI012905784.1_pt1 | contig 10719 bp, 6 predicted proteins | sample 1539321 | NCBI WGS metagenome assembly ODAI01 (sample SAMN02144231, study PRJEB22623) | gut metagenome | biome: sheep rumen | host: Ovis aries | place: New Zealand | reverse complement strand
CATCATAAAGTTCAAGGTCGAAATCATCTGATGGGATTTCTTCCTCGGCGGCAGGGGCCACGGTGTCCTCGGAGATCTCAGTCTCCAGTTCAGTCTCGGCGAACTCAGGTTCTGCAACCTCGGTCACAGGCTCTTCTTCGACTTCCGGTTCCTCAGTTACTTCCGACTGCAAATCATAACCGGCGAGTTTTTCTTCTACCGCTTCTTCAACAGCCTTTTCGACAGACTCCTGAATCATCTTTTCATTTTCCTGCTTGAGTTCATTTTCAAACTCTTTCTGCTGGAGCGCAAGTTCACGCTGCTGAAGTTCAAGTTCTTTCTGCTGCTGCTTTAAGTCATTCATCATCTGCTGAGCTTCTGCCATATCTTCTTTTGAGACAGCAGGAGATGATTCTGTGACTGTGTCTGGTTCTGCGGTGGTTTTCTCCGGACTCTCCGGCTCAGGCTCAGCAGCTACACCGGCAGGTTCTGCAACAGTTCCCTCAGGTTCTGTCATCGCACCTTCTGCCTCAGCAGGCACAGCCTCACCGTCAGCAGCAGGCTCTCCGGCAACTTCACCGCCCGCAGCCGTTGGCGCATCCTCAATCGGACCATTAGCACCGGCATCTTCAAAATCACCAAAATCAAAATCATCAGAATCTTCTGCAAGCCCGCTTTCAAGACTCGGACCTTTTTCTGCAGCATCCGGAGTCATCATAGACATGAGGTCAGTATTTTCTTCATTCTCGTCGTATGGATCTTCCTCTTCTTCAACAGGGCGCTCTGGGGCATCAGGATCATCATCAAAATCTTCCCAGAACTCACCGTCTTCACCAGTGAGCGCCTGTTCAATAGGAGGAGTTGCTTCGAAACTGCCAATATCTGGAAGTTCATCTTCTTCATCACTTCCGCTGGCCATCAAAGCGTCTACCTGATCATCTGTATTTTCATCATTATCAATCAGATTGTCCTGCTCCTCAGAATTTGTAAGGTTGCCGCCTTCTTCCTCTGTAAGATGGTCTGCATCAACTTCAATCGGCATTTCAGTGTCATTATAAATCTGCTGATTAGCCGCCATCTCTTTATGAATTTTCTCAAGCTGCTTAACAGCATAAACATTAGGATTCTTTAAAGAGATTCCCTTTTCATATTCTTCCTTGGCTTTGTTCAATTCACCGCGGGCAGTGTTAATTGTTCCAAGAAGATTGTAGCCCTCCGGCATATTAGGGCGACTCTCAACAAACTTGCCGGCCATTTCTTCTGCCTTCTCGTAATTTCCAGTTTGAATATAGCGGTCGGCAGCATTAATCATATAATCCTTGTAGCTATGATCAAGTTTTCTGATTTTATTGAAATATGCTTCAGCTGCTTCTTCATCACCACGGCAAACAAAATACTGTCCGTAAAGATCGAGAATCTGCAAATCTTTTCCGTCGGCCTTTTCATCAATTGTCTGAATCAGATCAAGCGCCTTATCATACTTCTGAGCAGAAAGAAGAATATGAGCATACTGCTTGCATACATCAAGATTTTCCGGTTCAAGATCAACTGCATCCAGAATCTTTTCCATAGCCGGCTCAATCTTCATTCCCTTTTCAAGAGATTTTGAAAGTCCGAGCAGAATATTGATATCGTTGTTCTTAAGATCTTCTGCGCGCTTAAAAGTCTTTGTGGCATTATCATAATCAAACTGATTCAGATAGATGCGGCCAAGAATGCACAGAAGTTCAACATCATCCGGGTGAAGTTTAATTGACTGTTCAACAAGCTCCTGAGCCTGCTTTGTATCCTGACAGTGAATCAGAAGTTCACTGAAGTCACGGATAGCTTCGAGCCAACCCGGACGAGTTTTGAGAGCTACTTCATAACAGCGAACAGCTTCCGGATAATTTTTCATCTTTTCATAAACATGAGCAAGATTGTAATTTAGAATCGGGTGATTCTGATCTACCTGAAGTCCACGCTTATAAGTTGAAATTGCTTTCTGATAATCTTTCTGAGTGAAATAGATTGCGCCAAGGTGATTGTGAGCCAGAACGTCGTCGGGGTTTCGGGAAATAACGGATTCAAAGGCATCAATGGCATCATCATAGTCGCCCATCTCTTTGTAAGTAAAACCAAGGCTATAGCTTATTGAGGCATCGTTGTTAGAAATATCCTGCGCCTTATGCAGAATGTTTACAGAATCTTCGTAGCGCTTAAGGCGGCGGAAAATTCCTCCAAGGCTTACCATTGCCTGAGTATTGTCTGGATTAAAAGTAATTATCTGCTCATAATAAGGAATTGCTTTATCATCCTGTCCTGCACGAACATAGATGCTTCCCAGCTGCGAAAGATATTCTACATTGCCTTCGTCGCCACGCAAAAGCTGCTTGTACAATCTAGCTGCGGTAGTCCAGTCGTGAGCAGTAATTGCATTCTGTGCCTTCTTTAAGATTAAACCATTAGCCATAACCCGTTCCCCTCTATTTCAATCTTGCTAATGGGCGTGCAAAAACTTCTTTGGAAAGATTTCCCACAACCCTCATATCGTAAGCTGACCATGCAGCTACGGCAAAATAATATATTTTTCCATTTTCCAGTCCCGTTACTGTAAACGAACTTATATTTCCTACATTGATTGGCGATTCACCTTCTATTGCAACACGGCCAAGATATTCTCCAGGTCTTGTTCCGTAATATAAATAATAACCGCCAGCAGTATCATCTACTGAATAATTCCATGATACGGTCACACAGCCATTTCCTGCAACTGCTTTAACAACAAAAGGTGGAAGTGGCTCTGGGAGCTCGGTAAAGTCAAGTTTGATTGATGTGATTGCCGGCGTTTCTTCTCCGTTTCCGTCCGGCATAAGCTCTGCCGCAACCTGGAAATAAAGGCCGGTAATTCCGCTGAGTTCTTCTCCACTTTCAACCGGTTTCCATTCAGGATACTCATCATCCCAGCCGTAAAAGTTTTCGCCTGAGCGAACGTAGTAGCACACTGCTGTCTGCGAAGGAACGCTCATCTCTGCTTCAAGCTTGTTGAGCAGAGAACCTGTTGAGACCATAATTGGCTTTGTAACAAAACGGCCGCCGCTCGGCAGATACTGGGTGTGGCCGATGCGTCCGGCGTTGTCGGCAGACTGGAAATCTGGCGGCGTATAAGGACGACGCAGAATTCTAAAGTCGTCCATCTTTCCGGTGAACTCAGAACAGATCTGAACTTCAGAAGGTGTTCCAAGATAAACAAGGCTGATGTCTCCACCTTCCGAACGAGTGGTAGTTATGTATGTAAGATCCTCAGTAATTCCGTTTACAATATATTCAAGGATTCCTGTTTCGCAATCGAACGAAAGTACGTGGTAGCTCCATACATCAGGAATGATTTTTGAAGAGCCCTTCAGTTCAACTTCATTCTTGCCTGCAGCATTCACATACATATCAAAAAGATTATTCAGTTCCCATTTGATATGACCTTTATCAAAAGTACCGCTGATTACCTGGAAAACAAGATGTCCGTCTTCATTTCTTGAAGATTCCCAGTTCAAAACAATTTCACCGTTTTCTGCAATTGAAGGACAAAGCCAGAACTCAATTGAGAACGAGCCCATAAGTCCCTCTGAACCAAAGAAGGTTCCAGGCTTTCCGGAAATGCTCAGGCCTCCCATATTACGGCTAAGCCCTGCACTTTTTTCATTTTTTGTCTGATTTGTGAGCTGGAAATTATTTCTATTAATTGTATAGTCACCGTCAGAAATCGGCATCTGTGCATCTTCAAAATCAATCAGAAGATCTGTATATTCATCAAAAACAAAGGAATTGGAAGCAAGCTGTATACAGTCATATCCGTAGCGGCCTTTACCAGTTGTGATATTTTCCTGCTGCTGGAAAACAGGCCAGCCGTTCTTTCCGCCAAGAACATATTCTTTGGCAAAGAGCGCAGCCATGCTGCCACAGGAAATCACTGCGGTTACGGCTATAACAAGAAGTCGTTTTTTGATACAATTTTCTAACATAACATGACAACCAGAACGATTCTGCACGAAACAGCTCTGAAAGCTCCTCAATCTAGTGGCGTCTACCTGTGGCGTAACGCAGAAGGCACCGTAATTTATGTGGGAAAAGCAAAGAGTTTGAAAAGCCGTCTGTCTTCCTACTTTTCGGGACAGCAGAGCGTCAAAACAAGACTTTTAATCTCCCACGCCAATTCTATTGAATATATCACAACAGCCAATGAGTACGAAGCTCTGCTGCTGGAAAACAACCTTATTAAAAAGTACAATCCCCGCTACAACATCTGTCTGAAGGACGGTAAATCATACCCTGTTTTGAGAATCACAAATGAGGATTTCCCAAAAATCTTTAAGACCCGTCGCATTCTTCAGGATGGTTCAACTTATTTCGGCCCATTCCCTGATGTTACGGCCCTGGAAACCTTTCTTGAAGCAATCTTCAAGCTGTATCCAATTCGTCATTGCAGGACTCTCCGTAAGCGGGATACCCCTTGTTTATATTACCACATGAAGCAGTGTCGTGCTCCTTGTTGTGGCAAAATTTCTAAAGACTCCTACAATTTATACATCGGTGAAATCAAAAGACTACTTGAGGGAAAAGGTGAAGAAACTGTAGAAGCCATGAAAGCCGAAATGAAGGCAGCCGCCGCCGCTTTGGACTTTGAAAAAGCGGCCAGATTGCGCGATGGCATTAAAGCTCTCATGGTTTTACAGAATCAAAATATAGTAGAAAGTTTTGATGCTGATGACCGCGATTATATTGCGTATGCTTCGGAAGGCGAACTGGTTAGTTTTACTGTTCTTAAAGTTCGTGGCGGCAAGCTGCTTGGCCGTGAAAATTACCGCGCCGAGTCATTGAATGATGATGATGATTTGATTGCCGAGTTTATGGCAGTTTTCTATGATGATGTTGTTACAATTCCGCCGCAGATTTTTATTCCTGCAACCGAAGAGTTTGACCACATTGCCCGCTGGCTGCACGAAGAAAAGAAATCTACCTCGCAGGTAATTATGGTTTCGTCCCATGATGCACCGCGCGATGTTGCAGCGCTTCAGATGGCAAAACACAACGCAAAAGAAGATATTGTCCGCCGCCTTCGTGACCGCGGTGACACCCCTGCCATGGAAGAACTTAAGGAAAAGCTTGGCCTCGACACTCTGCCAGTTCGCATTGAAGGTTTTGATATTGCGCATATCGGTGGTAAGTGGCCGGTTGCATCGCTTATCAGTTTTTACAATGGTAATCCGGATAAAAAGAATTACCGCTACTTCCGCCTTAAAACTACAGATGGTTTAATAGATGATTTTGCCTCAATGAAAGAAGCAGTTTCCCGCCGCTATACCCGCCTCTTAAACGAACAGGCCGAAATGCCAGACCTGCTTTTGATTGATGGTGGTATTGGTCAGGTAAATGCGGTTGAAGAGATTTTGAATTCCCTTGGCCTGGATATTCCGGTCGCCGGTCTTGCAAAACGCGATGAAGAGATTTACCGCCCGGGTAACAGTACGCCAATCTGCCTGCCAAAAAGAAGCGACGGTCTCCGCCTGCTCCAGCGCGTGCGTGACGAAACTCACCGTTTTGCCACAAGCCGTAACCAGAGGCTCCGTACTAAAGAAAATACAAAATCAATATTCCTTGAATTGCCAGGTGTCGGCGAAAAACGCGCGCTTATGCTGCAGCGTCAGTTCCTTACTCTGGAAAATCTTGCCGCTGCCGAAGAAAGTGCAGTTGCACAGTGTCTTCATATAAAAGCACCGGAAGCCGCAGATATCTTAATGAAGGCCCGCGACCTGAACGCACAGCGCAAAGAAAAAAAGGATTTGCAGAAACTTTCATTGGGCGCTGCCGGTACCACAAAGGAAAAGGCCGCAGAGGCACAGTACATTTCAGACCTGGCCGCTCAGGCGCTTGCCGCCGCCGAGACTCCCCCAGATTACGGTGAGTAGACTGAAAATACGGTGGTTGCGGTTCCTGAGCCTGTCGAAGGGGTCGAAACCACCGCAGAACACGGTTTTGTTTTAATCAATATCCTGCACCACAGTTGCCGGCGGAACTTCCAGCAATTCCGGATTCTTCAGATATTTTCGAACCTCGTGCAGTGCTTCTGAATAATATTCACCGTCGCAGATTCTATCATCAACAGTAAAATTAATATCAAGATAATGCTTTCGGATTACCGAACCATCTTTCTGCAGTTCGTTTTCGTGACGCTTTGTACTGAAAGTAATAAGCATCGGAACATTTCCAAAGTTATAAAGATGATGATATACAGAAGAAATTCCAAGCGAGCCCATTGATGACATTACCATCGAACCGTGGAACGGACTGATTGCAAGAAGTGAAAGCGGAATCCATCCATGAAAATCAAGCCAGTAAAGAAGCTTCATCATTCCGCGAAGCATCCAGCGCGGCAGTCTGAAAATAAACTTCAGAAAGGCATCCATGTCATTCAGCTCGTCTTCTGTGCTGTTCTTATATTCTTCAATCTGGCGATGCATTTCATTGTAAACTTCGGAAATTGTATTTTCTGGCTGAAAAGTAAATTTCAGCATGGTTTCAGGAGAGTTCAGTTTAACTTCCTTTTTAACCATCAGACTTACTTCAATATTATTTCTTGCGTAAATTCTGTAGCCGTTTATAAATCTGTTGATTCCAGGCTTCTGACTAACTGTTCTTACATAGGCTGCAGCAAGAACATACATAACATTAAAATCTTTTAACCCTTCATTTCGTTTTTTATGAACGTAACGGTTTATTGCCTCAAGATCTACACTTTCTGAAAGATAGTTGTTCGCATCATTGCGAGTTTCCATTATATACAGAGCAAAGAAGGCCATTGGCTCAAGCGAGCGAAGCAAACGACCGTCTTTTCTGTCACCACGACGTCTTTTATTTCCCATAATATGTTAATTGTACTACAACCTTTTTGCTAAAACAATCTAAATCCTTTTATGGTTTTTACCGAGCGGCGTTCAATAAGTTCAGGTTTGCAGCGGATTGTTTCTGGTACTGTTTTTCCATCAATCTGATCAAGCATCATCTGTGCTGCAATATTACCAATTTCTGTTGCATTTTGAATAAAGGTTGTAAGGCCTACATACTCAGAAGCAAAATCATCATCAAAACCAATTACCGAAATATCTTCTGGGATTCTGATATTGTGGTCGTGCGCATAATCGTAAACACCAAAGGCAAGCTGGTCGCTGGTCGTAAAAACTGCGGTGATGTCTTTGCGGCGTTTTATGAGACGGCCAAAAGCTTCGTAGGCGCTCTGCTTGTCCCAGCTGGAACATACTTCATACAATTCTTCATCAAACTGATTATGAAGTTTGAGTGCTGTCTTAAAACCTTCGTAACGTTCTGTAGGTGCAGAAGAAATACCGTCAACAGGGGCCGAAATATAGGCAATTTTTTTATGCCCATGTTTGATAAAATACTCTGCAGCCGTAAATCCCCCCTGCTCATTTTCTGTAATTACTGTACAGATATCTTTAAAAATCGAGTTTGTTGAAACTCTCGGAAGCTTTGCTTTTATAAAATCATCAAAATCAGCTGGATTATTTGTCGCAGGATTAATAATAATCATTCCATCAATACAACGGAAATTTGCATGCGAAAAATAACTCATATTGAAATGGCGCGAAAGGAAGATGATATCATAACCAGCGGCTTCTACCTTATCGCGGAAACTTGTCAAAATTGGAGAGAAAAGAGGATGAGAGAACCCCTTGTTCATTCCTGTATCATCATAAATAACACCAATCAGATTTGATTTTTTTGTGGTAAGGGTTCTTGCTGTAATGTTTGGCTCATACCCCAGTTCTGTTGCTTTATCAAGAATTTTCTGTCTTGTTTTTTCACTTAATGATCCAAGCCCGTTCAGTGCCTTTGAAACTGTAGGAGCAGAATACCCCGTAGCTTCGGCGATGTCATAAATCGTAACCATAAAACCCTCAAAAAAATGTCAAACTAAAAAAAACGCCGACCTAAGGAATACGGCTTTCCCAGGTCGGCAAATAATCTCAAATTGCAGGACAACAATACAGGAGGAACCCGCAAATATGAAAAAATAGTTTTTAGGCAACCGGTTGCCTAAATCTAGTATACTCTACATATTGAACCTCGTCAACTTTTCTGATATTTTATTCGAAGATTTTACGTTTGAGATGAACGAACCAGACAGAGTCCATAGAGTCCTGCATTACCGGCGACGCCACGGCGCACCGCGTATCACATCTACCAAGTAATTTACTACACAAATCACATTTTTTTATTCTCACAACCCCGGTGGTTGAGCCTGTCGAAACCACCTTTTAGGAGTATCTCTATGAATAAGTATGCCAAGCGTTACTTAATCGACGCTATGTCAGGTATGGCTCAGGGACTTTTTGCATCCCTGTTGATTGGTACAATTATCAAAACATTAGGTCAGCAGCTTCTTCGCCTGAACCAGAATGTTGTTTTCCAGTTCCTCGTAAACGCTGGAAACTTCGCAACAGACGCTCATGTAGTTGGAGCCGCAATGGCAATTGGTATTGGTTTTGCAATGGGAGTTCCAGCTCTCGTGCTTTTCTCTCTCGCAGCAATTGGAAGTGCCGCTAACGTAACTGGCGGTGCAGGTGGTCCACTCGCAGTTCTTTTCATCGCAATCATCGCTGCAGAAATGGGCTGCCTCGTTAGCAAAAAGACAAAGGTAGACATCATCGTAACTCCAGCTGTTACTATTCTTGTTGGTGCCCTTCTCACAGTTTTGACTGCTAAGTACATTGGTGCTGCTGCAAGCTCTGTTGGTAAATTCCTCGTTTGGACAACAAAACTTCATCCGTTCTGGATGGGTATCCTTGTTTCTGCTGTAGTTGGTATTGCCTTGACTCTGCCTATTTCTTCTGCTGCAATTTGCGCTGCTTTTGGTCTTACAGGACTGGCTGGTGGTGCTGCTGTTGCCGGCTGTTGTGCACAGATGGTTGGATTCGCCGTTCTCAGCTTCCGCGAAAACCGCTGGGGTGGAATCCTTTCTCAGGGTCTCGGAACTTCAATGCTCCAGATGCCAAACATCATCAAAAATCCAAAGGTATGGATTGCCCCAATCGTAACTTCTATGATTACCGGCCCAATCGCTACCTGCCTCTTCAAAATGGAAATGAACGGGGCCGCAGTAAGCTCAGGAATGGGAACTTGTGGTCTGGTAGGCCAGATTGGTGTAATCACAGGCTGGTTCGAACCAAGTGAAGTAGCAGTTGGCCACGGCGCAGTTGCAATTCAGCCAGGTTTCGTAGACTGGCTCGGCCTCGTTATGATCTGTATCGTTCTCCCTGCCGTTCTGTGCTGGGCCTTCGGTCTTCTTTTCCGCAAAATCGGCTGGATTAAAGAAGGCGATCTCGCTTTGAATTAAAAAAAGACGCCACCAAGGCTTTTTTCCGTCAAAATCCCGAACTTCTCTGATTTTGACGGAAGAAATTAGCTTTCCCCAACACATCAAAATCCAATTCTTCCGTCAAAAACGCAAAACCTTACTAATTTGACGGAACAATTCACATTTCTCCCTGCAACACTCCTGAAAACCTTCCGTCAAAATTACTGCACTCTTGAGTTTTGACGGAAAATTTCACTTTTCGCCCCATAACACGCGCAGCTTACAGCAAAAACTCCTTAATCATTTTTTCCACCACCCTTGTATCCAGAGACTCCACCCCAGATTCCATGGTAAAAATCAAATTACGACCAGGAAGAAAACCGTTACCTGCATACAAATTAAGCTTTCCTACTATATTGTTTTTATAATCCTCATCATCCATCATTCCAAAGTGCTCCCAGTAAAAGTCACCACGTGTTCTCACATTCAAGCACAGAAAATCAGGATGAAAAGTCACATTTCCAGACTCACCAATTCGTTCCAATTTCAACGGCACTTCATAACAATAAGGCACTCCATTTCTTAAAAGCGTATCAGCTATAATCACCTCAGATTTAGAACGCACACGTTCGCCATTCGCTGTGTAATACTTTTGTGAATCCTCCGCAAACGGCCGCCCCTCCCCAGCCGCTTGCAGCATCTGCTTCTTCCATCGTTCAGCATACTGTTCATCACTCAAAGTCACCGGTTCAATAAGCGATCGCCTGGTGGGACATAATCTTTCATATAAAGCCTTAATAGACTGCCCATGCTCTGTTTGCTGCAGATACTTCTCAAGCGTCACAATTTCACGCTTTATAAGTTCTGTAATCTTCAAATCATAATCCTTCTGCGCAAGTTGTGCGGCAAAGTCCCTCTGAGCCACCGAGATATAACGTCCCCGCGAACTCCCCCGCTCCGTAATATGATAAAACTCCGGCCGCCCATGTTTATGTGTAATCTTTAGACGGCCCGATGGCTGCCCACATGACTTTTCCTCGACCGGATTCCCTGTCTTTTTTTGTAAAACCCTCAAAACACTCTTTAATTCAAACAGTCGTTTTTCCAGACTTTTCATCTCCTGCATTGGAAGCAACTGTTCCAGCTTCATAAAAACCTCCATTTTCTACTGCTTTTCTCCCTCACCACACTAAAAAAAACTTATATATATAATTGTGCAAACCATCACAAAAAAGGAAGTTTTTTGCTAAGTCTATCCCGATTTTTTTCTTAATCATATTTTATAATCACTAGTTTTCTGCTATAATCATCGGTTGCGATGAATTATGAAAACCCGCTGATTGTTCAGGGCGACCGCTCGCTTTTGCTTGATGTGCACGCCCCTTTGGCTG
>ODAI013077755.1_pt1 | contig 10720 bp, 9 predicted proteins | sample 1539321 | NCBI WGS metagenome assembly ODAI01 (sample SAMN02144231, study PRJEB22623) | gut metagenome | biome: sheep rumen | host: Ovis aries | place: New Zealand | reverse complement strand
TCGGATGCACGCAGATGCTATGGCGAGGCTATAGGCTTACTGGATAAGGACAGGGATGACTACGAGCAGATGTCGGAACGATCGAAAGTGCTCGACGAACTGGTGCCATACACCGACGCCGTGCATCTGCAAGACTCATTGCAAGCACTGGCGAAGATGAGTGAGAAAGACCGCCTTGCCGCCATCGACCGCGTAATAGAAGCTTTGAAGAAGAAGGAAAAGGAGGAAAAGCGAAAGGAAGATGAGGCAAAGGCACAACAGACTATGCAGCGCAACGGTGCCATGGGCAACCGCAACAACGCCAACACCCAGCGCCCGGCGACCACCACGGGGCAACAGCAGGGCGGAAAATGGTATTTCTACAACCCACTGGCGGTGCAGCAAGGAAAGCAGGCGTTTGAACGGCAGTGGGGAAAGCGCGAGAACGTGGACAACTGGCAGCGCGTGAACAAGACCGTCGTGGCAGGAATGGGCGACGACGCAGGAGGGATGGGGGAGCTGACCGAAGAGATGCGCGACTCCATCATGCGCGCTGAGGCTGTAGCCGACTCGTTGGAACAAGTGAACGACAGTGCTCAGAACGACCCTCACAAGCGTGAATACTACTTGGCACAGATTCCCTTCACTGAAGAACAAGTGGCAGCCAGCAACCTGGTGATTCAAGACGGACTGTTCAACTCGGGCGTCATCTTCAAAGACAAACTCGACAACTTGCCGCTTTCGGAAAAAGCCCTGCGACGCCTCACCGACACGTTCCCCGAGTTTGAGCAGATGGCCGACGTCTACTACCACCTCTTCCTGCTCTACTCGCGTATGGGACTCACGGAGGTGGCCGACGGCTATGTGCAACGGCTGAAGAACGACTATCCCGACAACCAGTGGACAACGATATTGACCGACCCCTATTTCGCAGAGAACGCTCAGTTTGGCAAGCATATTGAAGACTCGCTCTACGGAGCCACATACGACGCCTTCAAAGCCGACCGCTTCAGCGAGGTGAGGGGTAACACAACCATCTCGGAGACACGTTTCCCGCTGGGTGCTAACCGCGACAAGTTCATCTTCATCAGCGGACTGAGCAAACTGAACGACGGCAACGGCGACGGATGTCTGGCCGACATGAAGCTACTGTTGGAGAAATTCCCACAAAGCAAGCTGGCCGAAATGGCGGGCATGATTGTTAACGGCGTGAAAGAAGGGCGTCGGCTGCACGGTGGTAAGTTCGACTTGGGCGACGTGTGGAGCCGCCGAAGCGTTGTGCTGAACGACAGCGACTCAATTGCAGCACGCAAACTATCGCCTGATCCCAACGCCAACTTCGTATTTGTGATTGCCTACCAACCCGACTCTGTAGACGAGAACAAACTACTCTTCGAATTGGCACGCTACAACTTCACCAGCTACATGGTGCGAAACTTCGATATCAGCATCGAAGACGTGGAAGGCGTCAGCCGCATGCAAGTGGCAGGATTCCGCAATTACGACGAAGCCCTGCAATACGCCCGCCAACTCTATCAGCAAGAAAGCATCACCGCCAGGCTGGAGAAGTGTCGCACGATTATCATCAGCGAGCAAAACCTGCCGCTGTTGGGACAACAATTCAGCTATGACGACTACGACGAATTCTACGAAGAACACTTCACACCTCTGAAAATCAGCACAGCGCCCCTGCTCTCCGAACCTGCCGAGATTGGATATGAGAAAGAGCCAGAGTTCGCCTCGCCCGCAACCGATGAAGAGGAAGGCGAAGAGAGTGATAATGAGGGCGTGAACAACAATGAGAACGTTGATGACGAACTGTTCCCCTCTGACAATGCAGAAGGCGGGCAACAGGCAACTGAAGATGACGGTATCGTGATTGATGACCAACAACCGACATCAACGCCCCAGCAGCCAACACCTGAAGACGACGGCATCGTGATTGAAGAAGAAGCAAATCCTGTTCAGAATGAAGACAACAACTTCGTGATTGAAGATAACGAGCAGTCGGCCTCTCCGACGCAAGACGATGATAACATTGTCATCGATGACCAACAGCCAACAACCAACAGGCAACAGGCAACACCCGATGAAGACGGTATCGTCATCGAAGATGATGAACAGCCAACATCCGAAGATGACGACGACGGTATTGTGATTGAAGACGATGAACAGCCAACCAACCAACAGGAGGACGATGAAGTCATCTTCGACGACGATGTCCCTGCCGGTTCGCCCCAACAAAAGGAAGACGCCACGGAGTTGGAAGACGAATACTTCGACCTCGACGGATTCTAAGCTATCGGCTGCGCACAAGTTTTCAGTCGTTTTTTTTGCTGTTGCGTTTTTTTTGATTATCTTTGTTGGCAAAAGATGAAAGGAAAGCAAAAGAATGACAAACGGACTGATTCTTTGGGTCGATGACGAGATTGAACTGCTGAAGGCCCACATCATTTTTTTGGAAAAGAAAGGCTACGAGGTGGTTACCGTGAGCAACGGCAACGACGCCATCGAAGCGTGCCAGCAACGCACGTTCGACCTCATCATGCTCGATGAGATGATGCCGGGCCTAACGGGGTTGGAGACGCTGCAGCGCATCAAGGAAATCACGCCCGCCACACCCGTGGTGATGTGTACGAAGAGCGAGGAGGAGAATATCATGGACCAGGCCATCGGCTCGAAGATTGCCGATTACCTGATTAAGCCTGTCAACCCCAGCCAGATATTGCTCACGCTGAAGAAATACATCCACCGCAAGGAGATTGTGACCGAGGTGACACAGACCGGCTATCAGCAGAACTTCATGGACATCTCCATGCAAATCGGCGATTGCAAGACGTTTGACGACTGGGTACAGGTCTACAAGCGGCTTGTGCACTGGGAACTGGAACTCACCAGCGCCGACAGTTCAATGACTGAGATTTTGGCCACGCAGAAAGAAGAGGCCAACATCGGATTTGCCAAGTTCATCAAGCAGAACTACCTGCAGTGGATTGAAGCAAGAGGACGCTCGCAATCAGCCCACCGCACGTCATCTTCCTCCCCCATTGGAGGAGGTAAAGAGGAGGCTCCCCTGCTCTCCCCCGATGTCTTCAAACGGAAAGTGTTCCCGCTATTGGATGAAGGCCAAAAGGTGTTCCTTATCGTCATCGACAACTTCCGCTACGACCAATGGCGTGTTCTCGCTTCCGAGGTAAACGACCTTTTCGACATCGACGAGCAACTCTACCTGAGTATTCTGCCCACTGCCACGCAATATGCCCGCAACGCCATCTTCAGCGGACTGATGCCCGACCAGATTGCGCGCATGTTCCCAGACCTGTGGGTGGACGAAGACGAAGAAGAAGGTAAGAACCTCAACGAAGGACCGCTTATCGGTACGCAGATTGAAAGGTTCCGCCGCCACGACGTCTATTCGTACAACAAAATCAACAACTCGCTCGATGCCGAACGGTTCCTCGCCCAACTCAACACGCTGAGACAGAACGACCTGAACGTCGTTGTGTTCAACTTCATCGACATGCTCTCACATGCCCGTACGGAGTCGAAAATGGTGCGCGAACTCGCCAACAACGAGTCGGCCTACCGCTCCATCACCCTCTCATGGTTCCGGCATTCTGCCATGGCTGAAGTGCTCAAGGCATTGGCGCAGACCGACTACAAGGTCATCATCACCACCGACCACGGTAGCATCCGCGCCTCGAAACCCATCAAAATCATCGGCGACCGCAATACGAACACCAACCTCAGATACAAACTCGGCAAAAACCTCAGTTACAATCCCAAGGAGGTGTACACCATCAAAGACCCCGCGAAGGCACAGCTTCCCTCGCCAAACCTCTCAACCAGTTACGTGTTTGCCACAGGCGACTCCTTCTTCGCCTACCCCAACAACTATAATTACTATGTCTCCTACTATCGCGACACATTCCAGCATGGCGGCATCTCAATGGAAGAGATGATTATCCCCATCGTTACGCTGACATCAAGAAAGCGATGATTTCTAAGTTAGGAATTAGGAGTTACGAGTTACGAGAATGTTCAATAGTCAATCTTCAATGTTCGAAATGGAAATAAGAATAGACTCTTTAGATAATATCAACGCTGCTGCACGACAATTCATCAACGAAGTCATCAGCCAAACGGCGGCCAACGTGTATGCGTTTTACGGGAAAATGGGCAGCGGAAAGACCACTTTCATCAAAGCCTTGTGCGAAGAACTAGGCGTGGAGGATGTCATCACATCGCCCACCTTCGCCATCGTGAATGAATACACCATCCCCCAACAGACTCCTCCCCTATCGGGGGAAGCAAGGAGGGGCCCCGTCTTCCACTTCGATTTCTATCGCATCCATCGCATCGAGGAGGTCTACGATATGGGCTACGAAGACTATTTCTACGCTCCTGGCGCACTCTGCTTCATCGAATGGCCGGAACTCATTGAGGACCTGCTACCCGACGACACCATCCGCGTTGACATCACCGAGCAGGGCGACGGCTCACGACTTTTGCAAACAAAATGAAAGGCGAAGGTTTGAGAATCATCTCACTTGCAAAGATACAAAGAAAATCTGTAACCTCCAAATTTCCCCCCCGCTGGCGTGCAAATTTTTGTTAATCGCCCATGATTCCTTATTTAATTAGGAAAATGTAACAATGTAACAATGTAACATTGTAACAATAAGGTGGTTCCACTTTTCCCAAATGAAAAATGGGTTGAAAATTGAAAGATTTATAGGGGTAAAAAATAACGGAGTATAATAATAGTATTTTTATTATAATATATAATATAATATATTATATATTATAATAACTTATGGTCGAGGAGCACGTTTTGTACATGTGGAAGGTGCTTAATGTTACAATGTTACAATGTTACAATGTTACAAATGCACCTCTCCCTCATATTTATTAACATATCTTCACAAAGCATTCGTTTTTTCGCCCTCTTCTGGCCGCATCGCTTCGCCAGTGTCAAAAGCCACAAATGACGGGCTCATTGCATTGCTTTGACACGCTCAAAGATGGCCTTTGACAGCCTCAAAAACAATAAATGAGAAACGAGGAATGAATTAACAAATTTTCACGAGCTAGAGAGGTCGAAATTTGGAGATATGACAATTTATTAGTAACTTTGCAGCGGCAAAGGAAAAGAAAGGAGTTGACAAATGAAAGCGAGGTTTATAGGAATGGTGGTGATGATGGCAGTTTGCGCATCGTGCGCAATGCAACGACTGACTCCCGCCGAGAAAGAGGCACGCCAGCAACAGGTGGCACAGATGGTGGCCGACTCACTGGAGGGCGCACATTTCAAAGTGGTGTTCGACTACGTGATACCCACGCGTATGCAACCACGACATCTCACGACGCCCTACGAGGTGCGTGTGAAGGGCGACACGCTGAATTCGTACCTTCCATATTTTGGAGTGGTCTATTCGGTGCCATACGGAGGTGGCGAGGGATTGATTTTCGATGCCCACATCGATGGATACCAGTGCCATAAGGTGAAGCGCGACATGTATCGAGTGGAAATTTACATGAACCGCCGGGAAGACAGCTACGTCTACACCTTCGACATCTTCGACAATGGGCACGCGGATCTGAAGGTCAGCTGCCGCAATCGCGACTTCATCAGCTACAGAGGGCAGATGGACGTGAAACTGAAATGAGCCACAGGAATTGAATAGGTGAACGAAATGGTACATGGAATGAAATGGATATCGACTGCTGTCGTTGTGCTGCTTCTGAGCAGCCTGTCGGTTGCTGCGCAGACAGTGACGGGCTACTGCATGAAGTACGACCAGCGCCACTGGCTCTACCAGAAAGACGGCCAAGTGAACGTGATTGACATGGATATCGAATGGCCTATGGCGGCTAGCAACGCAGACATCACACCCTTGCAGACTTTCCTTGCCCATGAAGCGTTTGGACTCGAGAGCAAGAACTACAACGATATACTACCAAGTTTCCTGCAACGTTTCGGCGAACCTGTCACGAAGAAATTCGAAACCATTCCTGACGACAGCGCTTTCTGCTATGTCAACGTCAAGACCACGCTGTTAGGCTATCAGCCAGGACGATACATCTCCATGTGCGCGGAGTACGACTGCGCCCCTCAACCTCGCTCCATACAGAAGAAAGAAAACCGGACGGCGTTTGTCACTTACGACATTGCTCAGGGAAAACTACTCCTCATGAAGGATATCATCAACCTGAAGAAACTGGACCAGACACGACGTGGGGAACGGATTTTCTATATGGTCGACGATTACGGAATGACAACCATTATCGTCGTTCGTAACGCTTGTTTGGGTCAAGGCGACATGTATGTGAGTTCCATCGACGGCACCTGCTACAATTTCGAATGGTCTTTGATGCACCAATATGCGACAACGGCAGCACGCAAGTTGATGGAAAAGAAAGGTTCAGCAAATGTTTCACCTGTCAACTATACGTTGGACAACATTTTCGAAGGCAAGCCCGTTTACGAAAAGGCCGACCAGCCCGCCACCTTCTTATCCAACGGGATGAACATCAGGAGCTATCTAACACAGCATTTGCGACTACCAGAAGAGCCTGGTGAACACAGCATCGGCAGTCTGGTGAAAGTTTCAGTCATTATCGATGAAAACGGACAAGTGAACGACGTGGCAGTCGTAACACCATGCTCCCCCGGCATCGACCGCGAAGTGGTTCGTGTAGTCAAGACAATGCCTCTATGGACTCCAGCCACTGTCGGTGGCCAGAATGTATGTTCACGACTTATTCTCCCAATTGAATTTAAATAATAAGATTAATAATAATGAGCGATCAACAATCAAATCACAGTTCGGGGAACAGCCATAGTTCCCAGCATCATCACCATCATCACCACAATCATCATCATCGCAGCAGTAGAAGGAAAAGGGAACAAAGGCAGAAGTGGTTGACTTGGATAGGAATCATCTTGGGCGTAGGCGTCTTGTGCTTCCTCCTCATGGTATTCCTCATGCCGCAGAAGATTGACAGTTGGTTCGGCACCAACAAGCCTCATTTCACGTTTACTCAAGCTGCAAACTACAACGGCATCGATGTCTCCCACCATCAAGGAAACATCCGATGGGACGTGGTGGCTGGCGATACATGTATCGAGTTTGTCTACATTAAAGCCACTGAGGGAAGCACATACGTGGACGTGAAATACGACACCAATGTCTATGGCGCAAAAGATGCCGGCTTGCTTATCGGCTCTTATCATTTCCTGACATCGGCCACTTCGGTGGAAGAACAATACCGGAACTTCCGCAACCATGTGGAGCCGTCTATGCAAGACTTGCTGCCGATGGTGGACGTGGAATGGAGCGGTGTGGAAGGCTGGACGAAGGAACAACTGCAAGACAATCTTGCCCGCTTCTGCAGCTTGGTTGCCCGCGACTACGGACAAGAGCCCCTCATCTATGCCGACACAAAATTCTACAACATGTATCTGTCGCCCCGTTTCGACACCTATCCTTTGTTCATCGCCCACTACGACGAGCTGGAACCACAAGTGAAAGGTGCCCACAAACACTACATCTGGCAACGCGATGAGCATGGACACGTGACAGGCATTCCACACGAAGTGGATTTGGACGCATTTGCAACGGGCACAACCCTCAATGACATTCTTCTGCGAAAGAACTAAGTTTCAATGAATGTGATTATCTATCCGCAAAAAGAATAATCAACTTTTGGACTAAAGACATAAAAAGAGGCGGACATCTCGCATTTGTGAGGTATCCGCCTTCTTTATATTCATATATCAGAGCCCAATCTTACTCGTCTTTCAGTATCAATTCAACGGGGCAATGGTCACTGCCCATCACATCAGTATGGATGATGGCATCAGCCATACGCTCTTTCAAGCGGTTTGAAATCAAGAAATAGTCGATACGCCAACCAGTATTCTTCTCACGCGCACGGAAACGATAAGACCACCAAGAATAAGTGACTTGCTCGGGATAGAGCGAACGGAATGTATCGGTGAATCCACTATTGAGCAGAATGGTCATCTTCTCGCGCTCCTCATCGGTGAATCCAGCATTGCGGCGGTTGGTCTTGGGATTCTTTAAGTCAATCTCCTCATGCGCCACGTTCAGGTCGCCACAAACAATGACGGGCTTCTGTGCATCAAGTTTCAACAGATAATCTCGGAAGTCATCCTCCCATTTCATTCGATAATCAAGGCGTCGCAGTTCGTCTTGAGAATTGGGCGTATAGCAAGTGACCAAAAAGAAATCGGGCATTTCCAATGTGATGACGCGTCCCTCATGGTCGTGCTCTTCTATCCCAATGCCATAACTCACGCTAAGCGGTTGGTGCTTCGTAAAGATTGCCGTTCCCGAATACCCCTTCTTCTCGGCGTAATTCCAATAAGAAGTGTAATCGGGAAATTGTAAGTCCAACTGTCCCTCCTGCATCTTAGTCTCCTGCAGGCAGAAGAAATCGGCATCTAGCGCCTTGAACTGTTCGCTAAAACCTTTGCCCTCACATGCACGAAGGCCGTTTACATTCCAAGAAATAAACCGCATATGTTTTATGTTAATATCATCTTGAACCAAAGGAAAGAACTATCAGATTCTTTTCGATTCTCCACGCAACAAGTTCATGAACTCCTCGCGCGTCTTTGCCTGATTAAAAGCTCCACTGAAATCACTCGTTGTCGTGATGGCATTCTGTTTCTCCACACCACGCATCTGCATGCACATGTGCTTGGCCTCGACAACCACCATCACTCCCAATGGCTTCAGCGTATTTTGGATGCAATCCTTGATTTGTTGTGTCAGACGTTCCTGCACCTGCAAGCGGTGGCTATAGATATCGACCACACGGGCAATCTTCGAAAGCCCGGTGATATACCCATTGGGGATATATGCCACATGAGCCTTCCCGTAGAAAGGCAGCATATGATGCTCACACATCGAGAAGAAATCGATGTCCTTCACGATGACCATCTGATTATATTTCTCCTCGAAGAGAGCATCTGTCAGCACCTTATGGGGATCTTGCGTATAACCCCTTGTAAGAATCTGCATAGCCTTTGCCACACGCAAAGGAGTCTTTTGCAGACCTTCACGCTCGGGGTCTTCACCGAGCAAAGTGATTACTTCTTTATAATGAGCCGCGAGTTCCTCAAGCCCTTCGCGGTATTCTGTTTCCGGATTCATTGATACTGTCTTGTTATATTAATATTGTACGGTGATCTGCCCTGAGATGACGCACGCTTGCTTAAAACCCAAGTTGCGCACATTACGCATCATCCGGTTAGCCTCCTCGAGTGTGCGGTAGTTGCCCACCCGGCACACCCATCGCGGCGAATAGAAATGCACATAGACGGGTTCACTGGGATACTTGCGCTTAACTGTGTTTCCCGCTTGCTGAGCCTTCTCCTTGTCGGCTCGTGAGTTGCCGCCTGCAAACACCTGCACGCGATAACCTTTCACTTTGTGGCTGTTTCGCATGACTTTTTTGTTCATGTCCACAACAGGGGCGGTCTCTTCACTATCTGTATCCGTTTTCTTTGTGATGGGCACTTCAGGTTTGTGTTCCTCCTTCTTTTCCACTTCGTCTTTCTTTTCTGACTCAGCCTTCTCGTTCTGCTTAGCCAGGTTCTTGTTCGCGTCAGCGTTTGCCGCATTCCGCTGTTCTGCAGTTGCAGGCTTGCCCGTGTTTGCTTTTGGAGCAGGTGTCGCTGGTTGTTGCACCTGACTGCTGCCATTGACCAAGTCGTCGATTTCTTTACTCTGGGTCACAGTGACAGTTCCCTGCCCCTGAGCATTCTGCTGCAGGTGGTCAAGGTAGTTTTGTGCGTTGGCGGCAACAGCAGAGCATAGCGCAACAAATAACAAGGTGACGAATTGTTTCATTTTGATTTCTTTTTTAGTTTAGGGTGATTTCAACGAAGCGAAGGGCGGTGGCCAAACTGTTCTGTTGACCGCATGGCCACGCGCCAATTCTTTCGCATAAGTCATTTACTTCTTCCAAGCATCGATGATGCCCTTGAAGTCGGCAGCCTTCAACGAAGCGCCACCAATGAGTCCACCGTCGATGTCGGGCTTTGCAAACAGCTCAGGAGCGTTGCTTGCCTTGCACGAACCACCATAGAGAATCGTGGTGTCGTCGGCAACAGCCTCTCCGTATTTCTCGGCGATGATTGAACGGATGTAAGCATGAATCTCCTCAGCCTGCTCGGCAGTGGCGGTCTTACCTGTACCGATAGCCCAAATAGGCTCGTAAGCGATGACAATCTTGCGGAAGTCCTCTTCCGAAAGGTTGAACACACTGCCCTCGAGTTCGGCTTTCACCACCTCGTTCTGCTTACCAGCCTCGCGCTCTTCCAAGCTCTCGCCGATGCAGAAAATCACCTTCAGGTCGTTCTTCTGAGCCAGCAGCACTTTTTCGCGAAGGATCTCAGGAGTTTCCTTGTAGTACTCGCGACGCTCGGAGTGGCCGAGGATGACATACTGTGCACCCGTCGACTTCACCATCTCTGCCGACACCTCACCGGTGAAGGCACCCTTCTCCTTGTCGGCGCAGTTCTCAGCACCCAGGCCGATGATGTCCTGGTCGAGGAACTGTGCGATGGAAGCCAGATGGATGAACGGTGTGCAGATTACCACGCCGCAGTTGGGCTTGTCAGCCTTCAGTGTTTCGTTCAGCTCCTTAGCCAGAGCAATACCGTCTTGCAGGTTCATGTTCATTTTCCAGTTGCCTGCTACAATCT
>ODAI013333980.1_pt1 | contig 10721 bp, 10 predicted proteins | sample 1539321 | NCBI WGS metagenome assembly ODAI01 (sample SAMN02144231, study PRJEB22623) | gut metagenome | biome: sheep rumen | host: Ovis aries | place: New Zealand | reverse complement strand
ATAGCACATAATCATACCATCTTTTTAATCGCGGATATATGGCATTGTAGCACCGTGATATATAACACTTCGCACCTATCTCCACCAACCTTTTTTCCATTTCACCGTGGAATGGAACAACAACGATGCATTCGACTCCTTGGGCTACCATTCCGCGCACTATGTTGATTAGTGCAATTCCGGCTCCTTGGAGAGACTCACTATGTGCCAGGTATAATACTTTCATTGAAGAATTCTCTTTAGATAGTTCCAAGATGAATCACGCAGGGCTTCTAACTTCTCTGTTACGGGGCTATAATCAATATCAGGTTCAAATGAGATATCATCATCAGACTTAAATCGATTTGCTAATTGAAGTTCGGCCAAAAAAGAAATAATCCTGTCATTATCGTTTGTCAAATCCCCTAAAGCAACAGTTCGCTTCGCGAATGAATAAAAGTTACGGCCATAGTTTATGCTAGAAATACTACCATGGAATGAATCTGTCACTATATATGAAGCTGATTTGATATAACCTATAAATTCTTGGGGACCAACCGAATCCAACACATGTTCTTTACTCAAATATTCCGGTCTTGTTAAGATATAATAAACAGGAAGGCCTTTTTCTTTTCCCAATCGCTCAGCGTAATCAGAAACACACTTCTTTACTCCTAGAATATATGCAAGAATATATCCGCCTTTCATTTCTGGAAATATGGAGATTGTATCCCAATCCGAAGGGCATAATAACAGAGTAGGATCAATCACATATTTGACTTCTCGTCCCAGTAAAAAGGTTAGATATTCACAATTTTCTTTTTCGCGGCATGAGAGCGATTCAAATCCTGATAATTCTTTAATAAGACGGCTTAGAAATTCTTTATCATCAATATGGGTACTACCAATACTAGGTGCATATGACTTCTTTTTGGACTTTTCTTCAACGAAAGGAAGAAAGTTAATAGAAGATGGCAAACGATTCATGTATCGGCTCCATGTTTGATCGCTGCCAACAATAAAGCTGTCATATCGTTCATTCGCTTGTTTAATGGTATCAATACAATATTCTATTGAAGAACACGGTATAAAATAGCGATGAAAATCCTTAAACCGTTTGTAAATTGAAGAAAACTCTGTTGTTTGAAAAAAACCAAATTCTTCTTTAGGTGGACGTATAAAATGATAGACTTTTGCCAAAGTTATATGAAGATAATACTTCAACCAAGGCTTTTTTGATACTCCTCTATATTGAATATACTCACACTTAACCCCAAGCTTATCAATGGCTTTTGCCAAAGCATAAGCCTGCAACATGGTACCATAGTTGGGCTCTCTGTGATATGAAACAATTCCAATCATAATACAATACTTATATACTCAAGCTTTATATCATAAAAGAGTTTAAACTAACATTTCAATAACTTGTATATATAGGATAATCCAAGTCTTCTACCTATCGTCTTTAATAATTCAAATACTTTCTTACGTCTATCATCTTTATTTAGTGTTCTACTTATTAATTCAATAATGGAACGATTGGCATCATACTGAGAATAAAACTGCGTCCGATAGGGATGCGGCGGTGTTGATGTTGTAATTGGTGCATGTGCGGCATGCTCCTCTACTTCATCATATGATATCTCTTTGCTAAATAAAGAATCGACACAACAATCATATAACTGTTTACCTTTATCGGAAAGGATAATAGCCACCGACATGCCTGTATTATCATCAATGTCAGGGTGATACTTTTCTATTCTCCAACAGTCGCCTAATAAAATATCGCTTTTTGAAGTATAATTGCGAGCAGGACATGATGAACAACTCGGCCTAGTATAAAGGTCTTCTAAAAAACCCCTCATATAGATATTCTCTTTATGCGTGCCGCGTACAAGCACAAATGAATCATTCCCAGGATTCGAACCTTTAATCTCAAGTCCATACGATCTCCATCCTTGTGACTTATCTTTGAAAGTAACAGAATTAACGACAGTTCCTTTGCTTATCTCGTTCAAATAATCCTTCCACACTTTAGGACTCGCTATGCTATGACAGATTATATCAATTGTAGTAAGATTTCTGTATGGCTTCTTTAAAAAATGATTAAGTCCTGCTACCTGACATGGGGTTCCAGAGAACAAAACCTCTCGGCCTTCTTTCAGGAAATCTTTCACCTTGTTAAAGGAATCTCCTAAAAAACTTTGGGCGTATTTTGAGCCCTTAAACTTATTTAATTCCTCAAAGTTCTCTGCGTAATCATGTATTACTCTCCAAGTAGAGTCAAAACACGCCCCAAAGACTACTCCACCTTTTTCAATTATTTTTGATGCTAAAATATAGAAAACACCACCGGAGGAACTTGTTTTAACTAATTCATTATCTAAAGACTTTGCCGCAAAACTCAAATGGGGAGAGGAATAAGACTCAAAAGGGTGCAATACGGGACATACACTATCACATAATCCACAAGAAACGCATTTCAACTCATCAACAGAAGGATATAAAAAACCTTCCGAATCTTCTTTCATGTCGATACATCGTTTGGGACATATTTGTTGACATGCTGTACAGCCACAACAATCTTTTTTCTCTTTTAAATTTATCATACCGCAAGTGCTTTATTCAAGAAACTGTATGAATCTTCTAAACATTTCTTATAGATACCACTCAAATCTCCATTAGATTGTAAAATAGTATAATTAGTCTGTGATGAATCATCCCATGAGATAGTATGCTTAAATGGGTCTATTGCATTTATCAAATCGGTTATCCGGTTATTTGTTGCAACACCGTTCTTAAGCAAAATTTGAGTAGTTTTATTAAAAATTATCCCAAAAGCAGAACCGTGAAATGAGTTTGTTACAATAGAATTAGCATTATCCATAAGCCATAACCATTCCGCTGGCCCTATAGAACTTAGCTGCTTTGAATTTTTCTGGTCATAAATTCTATCTTCAGAAAGAACATAGTATAAATTGAGGCCCTTTGCCTTAGCTTGACTACTAGCATATTCTATAACCGTTTCATCATATTTCAGCATATACGCGAATACATATTTACCAGGTACTATTGCCTCCACACTATTCATGAACTTTTTCCAATCATCGGCTGAGAGTAAGAAAACAGGATCTAATACGACTAGTGGCTTCTTCCCAGTCAATTTCTCTACAATCTTTGCTCCGCTCTCTTCTCTTGTAGATAAAAAGCTATACTTCGATAACCACAAGGAATAATTATTTATATAATCTTCGGGAATATAATCTATCCCAAAACTTGAAGCATATGCTATCCTTCTGGCCTTATTAGGTGTGAAAGTTAAAAAATATGGATCGTTGATAAAAGGCATCCTGGGATTCCATACCTGATCAGAACCTGTTATATATGTGTCATAATCTAACTTAGCACTATAAAGGTCTTCAACACTACAAAATTCTCTTGAATACTTTGGCAGCCTATTAAACGTTTCAAATTTAACTTTCTTTTCCTCCAAACAATTAGTTGTTCTGTTTCGTTGTAGGAAAAAACTTAGTCGATCTTTTATATTTTGTAATATAGGCTTTTTTTGTTCATGAAATGATGGACTCACTCTATATCCAGAATGACATGGACGGAGCAAGTTGATAATTTCACAATTATAACCTAAAACTGAAATATACTTCCATAACGCAAAGCTTTGCAAGCAGGCGCCATAATTTACTTCAGACTTATGTATCGTAATAATACCTATTTTCATCATTATTTAACCAATCAAACTTGTTATCGTTTTCTCAAATTGTTTCGCTTTATTTCAATTTCAAAGTCACTGTGTGTGAAAAGAAGTTTATGAAGTTTGACGTATTTCCAAAACAGCTGATGAGATTTGTCATCTCGCCACTGATACCAGTTCCATGTTCGAACATATGGTTCCACATCAGTAGCTCTTAACAGGACAAATGTCAGATGATTACGCTTTTTAATTATAGATTCTTCAGTATTACCTTTTAACTTTAAAAAGGTACCATATATCTTACCTATTGCATTTATAGAATAACCAAGAATAGAAGAATGGCCACTATTAGCAAATATACTTCCAAGGCTATTCACTGGTTCTGGTTGCACGGAAATTCTCTTACTATGGTTTGCCTCTGCTTTCTTTTTTAACGATTCAGAGTCTCCATTTATAATCTTAAATTCAAGCGAAACAATTATTCCTTTCTTCTCACCCCTTTTTAAAGCGGAAGAACGTTTCTTAAAATCAAACCATTCAGATTCAACCCTCTCAATATTACCATTGGATGTAATTATCTGGGCCTCCAGAAGTAAAGAGCTAACACTGCTGCCAAAACAACCTGCATTACCATAAATAGCACTGGCAACAGTACCGGGTAGATCTATCAAACCTTCAAAACCCTCATAACCTTTTTCAATCATTTCACGGGCCAATCTTTTAACTGGCACTCCGCAATCGGCAATAATCCGATTATCCTTTAAGACCCAATTCGTAAGCTTCCTAGTGGAAATCATTCTCTCCACAGAATAATCAGGCATAAAATATATGTTTGACGTATGGCCAATTAAGTCATAATCGAGGCCTCGTCTATTAAAGTTCTGACATATTTCTATGAACTCTTGAATACTCTCAGGCTCGTAGAATTCATTAATCCGGCCGCCTCCTGTCTTCGGATATGACAACCAACTAATTTGAGATACTAGTATATCCTTTTTTTCTATCATATTTTGATCTGTATTATTCTATACTTGTCTCTTTAACAAACCTGGATTATTACGTATCTTCAAGAAGAATAAAGCAACATTTCCAAGAAAAAACACCAAATAACTGGCTACGATACCCCATGCAGCCCCGTACGCGCCAAATCCATTTATAAGGATATAATACAGCAGAATGCACAACGCGCCACCTATGCCTTTGTTTATCAATGTTATACCCGTAAAGCCCATTGCAATGGTTACCTGACTGAAAGAGTAATAAAGCATTGAAGTTATTGAAGAAACTGACACTATCATTGCAAATACAGCAGACTCATTATATCTATTTGCTGTGAGTATTTTTATAAGAAGAGGAGCTGCAATTATGAAAGCGACCACAACTATACTTATCAAGGCAACTTTAACCATTATTATTTTAGCGCAACGTTTAAAATCTCTTGCTACAATAGACTGGAAAACATCGGGTTGAAAAGTATCGTTAATTGAATTGGTAAATACATTTAAGTAGGATGCGATTGACACACCTACCACATATATACCCAAGGCATGTAAATCTCCAGTTCGTTCAAGTATAATCTTATCGTAACCTCCAGAGAAAAAGCCAAGCATAGCGGCTATCACCAAAGGAAAGCAAAAAACGACTGACTCCTTAAAAATTCTTCTATCAAATTTATAATTAACAAAATCCCTGTTCAAATACAGGCACCATAAGAAAATAATAAGAGACCCTGCAATTGTTGACAGCAGCTTACCTGAAGCTCCCCATTTAAACAACACAACCATTAGCAAAATAAAAAATGCATTAAGCAGGCCGTTAGCAATTGAAATCCAAAAAAACTCCTTGCTTTTCCGCTGCATTCTATACTCTACTAGTGTTAATGAGTAAATGCCCGTCAACGGTAATGCAAAAACCGCCAAAGGAGCAAATGGCAAAAAGGGAATTTCAGAATTAGTATTAAAAAACACGATATAGCCATATAAGCCACAAAGAAGAACACCAGCAACTATAAAGGAAAAGGTAATCAAAGATATCAATATAGTAGATTTTAGATACTTTCTCCGTTCATCCGACAATTCAAAAAACTTCTTCGTATAATAGTGGGTAAGATAGAATGTTACAACTGGTGTAAATAGTGTATTAAATGCAGTATAATAGCCCACTATAGCAAAATCTTCAGCTGACATATTCAATGCTATTAGGGGATTAATAAGCACTGACAACATCATCGGAATCAATGATGCCAGAAGGTAAATACTAAGATTTGCAGCCTGCTTTTGATATCTATTAATAATAGTCATTTATGCTTTTGAGCAATAATTAAATTGATTTCACATGTGTTTATACTATGCTGCTTAGTTTAGACTTAAAGGCATCTCAAAATAGAAGGAAAGAACTATTGTTAGTAGTGAGTTACTTGATACTATCTACATTTACTCTATTGTATCAACCACTTCTTGGTCGGATAACCGTATTCTCGAAATGGTTGCCTTGTGGTCTATTTTAGAATTAATTCCTTTATGAATAAAATCTTTATCTCGATTGCTAAAATTATAACCACGTACATCTATCACAGCATTTGGCCCCTTCCTACATAGATAAGCCTTAGGTAGCTTTTCACTAATGTATCCGTTATCAAGACAATTGACGATCTGAACATAATCATCCCCTTTCAAATCAACAATAGTTCTTGTATTAGCAAAACGAACGTTCGATACAGAGCAATTAATGTTATTAAACCAAAAGACAGCAGTATTTGAATCATTGGCTCTAACAGTTTTGCCATCTTTACTATAATAAATCCCTTCAAAGTATCCTCCATCCACATTTACGCTTCCTTGCTTTCCTGCATTATTAATATAGAAAGCATATACAGAAGATGAGGAATATGATTCATCATAGGCAGGTCCGTAGCCTACATTTGCAAACATACAATCTCTAAATGTTTGGGAATTGATGGCCCTACTATGCATATAAACCCCTTTTTCTTTTATGTTGAGAAATGATGTGTTATAAAAATTATTGTAAGTCAAATATTGCCCTTTGTCCCTATTCATTTCAAATGATATTCCTCGGACGGCACTACGAACTACCACATTCTCCCATTTACACTCTGAAACACCCTTTCCTTTCTCCAAGACAGAATAGATTGCATAATGAGTGTTACCGATAAAGACATTGTTCATATTAAAACCAATACCTCCATTCTTAAGATGTATACCGTTCACATTATTACTACTACATACCAACATTAAGTTTTTAATCTCGACATGATTACCAACTACTGTAATAATATCACCTTCCGAAGATATGTTGCGAATAACTGTTTGACCTTTTTGGTTATTTGCGCCAACTTGACCCACATAATCTCCCATAAGTAAATCTCCTTCTCTAAGTTCTAGGGCGCGTGACGTGATATATGTCCCCCTTGGAATTCTAAGAGGAACAGACAAGTTATGGGCTGATTTCAATGCAAATTCCAACTGTACAGTTTCATCTTTATCGCCTTGTCCAAAACATCCAAACCATCTTGAATTTAGTTCTTGCAATGACACTTTCTGGTCTTTCCTCAAAGAATTGGAGTATAACTCAACCATATCGAAAATGCCATTGCGACCAACTATTTCATATGTATTGGGGCTCAGACAAACTTTCCCATTCTTTATATAAGCACCTTCAGCAAAAATAATTCGTTCACAATCTGGGAATGAAAAACTACCTCCAGCTAAATCAATATGCTCTTTATATATATAATCGCCAATTGATGAATCAGCGGTTGCATCGAGTGCATATGAAACATCATTCGTCCCGTGCCCCTCCGAGAAAAGAAGTAAGCTTGTCGATATAAATATCAGTATAACCACAAGAACGAACCTTTTCATATTACATCATACTTTTGATTTATTCATTTCGTATGCAAAACCTGTTATGAAAACTACATGTTTCATAACAACTACCCATTAAAATTCTTAATGCATGCCTTAAGTGAATCAGTCCAATATGGCACATCGATACCAAAAGTCTCCTTTACTTTTGTTTTATCTAAAACAGAATAAGCAGGACGTTTTACAGGAGAAGGGAATTCATCAGAATGACATGGTTGAATATCGCAACTGTTGTTTCCTGCGTATTCAGCTATCATCTTGGTGAAATCATACCATGAACAGACTCCTTCGTTGCTGAAATGATACATTCCTGTTTTACTGTATGAAGAAGCATTTTCCTTTTTATAGTCCTCAATGATTGTTATAATAGCATTTGCCAAGTCAAGTGCATATGTGGGTGTACCTACTTGATCAAAGACCACCTTCAGTTGCGGTTTTGTTGAAGTGAGATTCAACATGGTCTTCACGAAGTTCTTACCAAACTCCGAGTACAACCAAGCTGTACGCAGGATTACGTGATTGCATCCCGTGGCCTGTATCTTTTGTTCTCCATGAAGTTTTGTGAGTCCATATACACCTGTTGGTGTTCCTTTTTGGTCCTCCTTGCAAGGAGTATTATAGGGGTCACCGCCAAATACGTAATCTGTTGAAACATGAACTAGGAGTCCATTCACCTCCTTCATGGCTTTTGCCAGATTCTCAGGAGCGGTTGCATTCAATGTTTCAACAATATCACCTGCAGTTTCTGCAGCATCCACATTCGTCCATGCGGCACAGTTGACAATGCACTTTACTTCATTCTCCTTTACGGTTTTGCGAATAGCATCTAAGTCGGATATATCCAGCTTTTCATAGCCATCACATACGTCTGTAAATATATATTTGTCGCTACTTTGTTTAGCGACTATCTGCATTTCATTGCCAAGCTGGCCATTAGCTCCAGTAACAAGTATTGTCATTTTAATACAAGTTTACGTTAATATCAAACGGCGAATCGAAGTCCTTCAATAATGCATGCTTCGTGTCTTTCTCGCTCAACAAAGCTTTTTCTGTAGGAATCTTCCAGTCTATAGCCAGACTATCATCCAAAATGTTGATGCCACCATCAGCCTGGGGCGCATAAAAGTTGTCACACTTATACTGAAACACTGCCGTCTCGCTCAATACAGCAAAGCCATGGGCAAAACCACGAGGCACAAAGAATTGGCGGTGGTTGTCCTCAGTCAACTCCACAGCCACATGTTTGCCATAGGTAGGACTACCCTTACGGATATCTACTGCCACATCCAAAACAGCTCCCTTTACGCAACGTACCAGTTTACTCTGGGTGTAAGGAGGATTCTGAAAGTGAAGCCCACGCATCACGCCATAGGATGACATACTTTCATTATCCTGAACAAAGTTGATGTTCAAGCCTGTCTTCTCTGCTAATTCCTTGGCATTAAAGCTTTCCAAGAAATAGCCTCTAGCATCACCGAACACTTTGGGTTCAATGATGAGTACGCCTTCTATATCTGTCTTTTTAACTTCTATCATCTGTTTTAAAATTCATCTATTTTACCTGCCCCATTTTTCTCAAACTCGTCAGCCATCTTCATCAAATACTGGCCATACTGATTTTTCAGCATGGGTTTAGCCAACTCGCGCATCTTGTCAGTGGTAATCCAACCTTTACGCAAAGCAATACCTTCCAAGCAGGCCACTTTCAAACCTTGGCGTTTCTCAATAGTTTCAATATAGTTGGTGGCCTCAGTAAGGCTGTCGTGAGTACCTGTATCCAACCAAGCGAAGCCACGGCCAAGAGTCTGGACTTTCAGTTCTCCATCCTTCAAGAACTCTTGATTCACAGTAGTGATTTCCAATTCTCCACGGGCTGAGGGCTTGATGTGCTTAGCTACATCCACCACTTTATTAGGATAGAAGTACAAACCTACAACCGCATAGTTACTCTTAGGTTCCTTCGGTTTCTCCTCAATGCTCAGGCAGTTGCCTTCCTTATCAAACTCTGCTACACCATATCGCTCTGGATCATTTACCCAGTAGCCAAAAACTGTTGCTTTCTTATCCTCTTCTGCTGTACGAACTGATTCCTTTAATAATGCACTAAATCCTGCACCATGGAAGATATTATCTCCTAATACAAGGCAAGCGCTATCTTCACCTATGAACTTTTCTCCAATAATAAATGCCTGCGCCAAGCCATCAGGTGAGGGCTGCTCAGCATATTGGAAATTAACTCCATAGTCGCTACCATCCCCCAACAGGCGCTTAAACCCTGGGAGATCGTAAGGGGTAGAAATAATCAAAATATCCCGAATCCCGGCCAACATCAGGGCAGAGATTGGGTAATAAACCATTGGTTTATCATAAATAGGAAGGAGTTGCTTTGAAACACCTTTTGTAATTGGATAGAGGCGTGTGCCTGATCCACCTGCTAATACTATACCCTTCATAATCAATAAAGGTTTACGTTAATATCAAATGGACTTTCGAAATCTTTAAGCATTGCATGCTTTGTGTCTTTCTCCGACAACAAAGCCTTATCTGTAGGAATACGCCAATCAATGCCAAGACTATCATCTATGATGCTGATTCCACCATCTGCTTCTGGATGGTAGAACTCATCGCATTTGTATTGGAACACGGCTGTTTCACTGAGCACTGCAAAGCCGTGAGCAAAGCCACGGGGCACAAAGAACTGGCGATGGTTGTCTTCAGTCAGTTCTACAGCCACGTGCTGTCCGTAAGTTGAACTACCCTTGCGAATATCTACAGCTACATCCAAAACTGATCCTTTGACACAACGAACAAGCTTGCTCTGTGTATATGGCGGACGCTGGAAATGCAGACCTCGCATAACGCCATAAGAAGACATAGATTCGTTGTCTTGGACAAAACTAATTGTATGTCCTAGGATGGGGGCAACCTTTTCATCAAACTCTCTTTGCGAGAAACTCTCAAAGAAGTAGCCTCTCTTGTCGCCAAATACTTTTGGCTCAATAATAATGACTTCGTCAATATTTGTTTTTATTACGTTCACTTTATATTACTATTTTGCTTGTTTAAAAAAGTGGGGCAAGATTATCAGGTTATTGAACCTTTTGTCTTATGAGAGACCCGGATAAGAGCCTGCCCCATCATAACGAGTT
>ODAI012537541.1_pt1 | contig 10721 bp, 4 predicted proteins | sample 1539321 | NCBI WGS metagenome assembly ODAI01 (sample SAMN02144231, study PRJEB22623) | gut metagenome | biome: sheep rumen | host: Ovis aries | place: New Zealand | reverse complement strand
GGCTTGATTCTCCCTACATTTTCTTTTATGATAATTATCGTAAATGGATTTACGATAACCCCTCCGGGGAGGGATCGCAAACTATGCTTCGCATAGTTTTTGCCACGGATTGTGAATGCATCGCATTCACAAAGGAAATATGTTGCTTCGCAGCCCGCGGCCGGCGGGGGAAACGAATTACAGGCACTTAGTTCGTTTCCTATTGTTAATGATCAGAGCATCAAAAGGTATGATCCCATTTGTTTATACGGAAAGGAAAACAGATAATGGCGGAGAAAAAGCTGGTGGAGGCGATCACCTCCAGAGATAAGGAATTTGCGCAGGGGTATACAGATATCGTGCTGAAGGCCGAGCTGATCGACTACACCTCGATCAAGGGCTGTATGGTGATCAGGCCCGAGGGCTATGCGCTATGGGAAAGAATTCAGGCTGAGCTGGATCGGAGATTCAAGGAAACGGGAGTGAGAAACGCGTATCTTCCGCTGTTTATCCCGGAGTCTTTGCTGGAAAAGGAAAAGGATCATGTGGAGGGCTTTGCCCCCGAAGTGGCCTGGGTCACCCACGGCGGGCTGGAGGAGCTGCCCGAGCGGCTCTGCGTCCGCCCCACTTCAGAGACGCTCTTTTGCGATTATTATAAGAATGCCGTCAAGTCCTGGCGGGATCTGCCACAGAATCTGAATCAGTGGTGTTCCGTGGTACGCTGGGAAAAGGAGACGAGGCCCTTTCTGCGCAGCAGGGAATTTCTCTGGCAGGAGGGGCACACCGCCCATGCCACTGCCGAGGAGGCCGAGGAGAGAACGATCCGGATGCTGAATGTGTACGCGGATTTTCTGGAGGAATTCCTGGCGATCCCCGTGGTGAAGGGGAAAAAGACGGATAAGGAAAAATTCGCCGGCGCTGCCGCAACCTATACGGTGGAGGCGCTGATGCACGATGGCAAGGCGCTGCAGTCCGGCACCAGCCATAATTTCGGCGACGGCTTCGCAAGAGCCTTCGGCATCCAGTATGCGGATAAGGAGAATAAGCTCTCCTATGTACACCAGACCTCCTGGGGAATGACCACCCGGGTCATCGGGGCGCTGATCATGGTTCACGGCGACGACGACGGACTCGTGCTGCCTCCTGCGCTGGCGCCCACGCAGGTTGTTCTGATCCCCGTGCAGATGCAGGCAGAGGGCGTGCTGGAGAAGGTCAGGGAGCTGGCGGAGAGACTGAATGCCGCCGGCATCCGGGCAAGGGTTGATGATTCAAACAAGCGCCCGGGCTTTAAGTTTGCGGAGCAGGAGATGCGCGGGATCCCCTTAAGGCTCGAGCTCGGGCCGAGAGATCTGGAGGCAGGGAAATGCCTGCTCTGCAGAAGGGATACGAGGGAAAAGCTGGAGGTTTCCCTTGAGGAGGCGCCGGCACGCGCCGCGCAGCTTCTTCCGCAGATGCAGAAGGAGATGCTGGAGCGGGCAAGAAAGCATCTGGAGGAGCATACCTGGACAGCCCGGGATTATGAGGAGTTTAAGCAGATCTTTGCGGAGAAATCCGGATTTGTCCGTGCCATGTGGTGCGGGGAAAGGGCATGCGAGGATAAGATCAAGGAGGAGCTTTCCGTGACCAGCCGATGCATCCCCTTTGTGCAGGAGGAGCTTTCGGACACCTGTGTATGCTGCGGGAAAAAGGCAAAGCACATGGTGTACTGGGGAAGGGCGTACTGATCCATGGCGGAGGGTATCGCGCTTGCGGAAAAAAAGCTGACGCTGCCGGAGCCGCTGAAACGGATCCTCGCCACCTTAAAGGAAGCCGGCTTTGAGGCCTATGCCGTAGGGGGCTGTGTTCGTGATGCCCTGCTGGACAGAACGCCGGAGGATTGGGATGTGACCACCTCGGCAAAGCCGGAGGAGGTAAAGGCGCTGTTTCCGCGAACAGTGGACACAGGCCTAAAGCATGGCACTGTCACGGTGCTCTCCGGCAAAACCGGTTTTGAGGTCACGACCTATCGCATCGACGGCTGCTATGGGGATGCCCGTCATCCGGATCATGTGGTCTTCTCCACCAGTCTGGAGGAGGATCTGAAACGCCGGGATTTTACGATCAATGCGATGGCCTACGGGGAGGAGGAGGGGCTGATCGATCTCCACGGCGGCGTCGCGGATCTGGAAAACGGCCTGCTGAGAGCCGTGGGGGAGCCTTCCCGCCGATTTTCCGAGGATGCCCTGAGAATGCTCAGGGGCGTGCGCTTTTCCGCGCAGCTTGGCTTTGTGCTGGAGGAGGAGACGCGCGCGGCGATCCCGCCCCTTGCAGAAAGGCTTTCCCTGGTGAGTCCCGAGCGGATCCAGGCGGAGTTAAAAAAGCTCCTCCTGGGGGATTTCCCGGAAAGGCTTGGGGTGGCCTGCGAGCTTGGGCTGACGAAGGTGTTTCTCCCGGAATTCGACCGATGCATGGAAACACCGCAGAATAATCCCCACCACAGCTATAATGTGGGCATGCATATCCTTCGGGCGCTGAAGGCCGCGGCGCTTGCGGAGGCGCTTTTCCGCCATTTTCCGAAAGGAGAAAAGTTGGAGCTCCCTCCGGGCATGGGCTTAAAGCCGCCGCAGATCCTGCAGGCCAGACTGGCGATCCTGCTGCATGATATCGCAAAGCCCCTTTGCAGGACCACGGACGCGGAAGGGATCGACCATTTCCACGGTCATGCGAAGGAAGGGGAAAGGCTTGCGGGAAAAATCCTGCGGCGTCTGAAATTCGATAACAAGACTGTGGAAAAGGTGAAGCTCCTGGTGGCCAATCACGAAATCCGGACACCGATGACAGACAGGGAGCTGCGGCGCCTGATGGCGAGGGCCGGGGATGAGAACATGGAAATGCTCCTGGAGGTCCTTCGCGCGGATATTCTGGCACAGAGCGACTATATGCGGGAGGAAAAGCTGAAGGGCCTTTCCGACATTACCGGCAGGATCTGCGGAATCCGGCTTTCCGGGGATGCGGTGCGCATTAAGGACCTGAAGATCACCGGATCGGATCTGATCGCCATCGGGGTCCCGGAGGGGAGGCTGATCGGAAAGATCCTGCAGGAGCTTCTGGAGCAGATCATGGATGCCCCGGAGTTAAACAGCAGGCAGTATCTTCTGGAGGCGGCAAAACAGCTTTGGAAAAAGTACGGGGAAGCGGAAAAAAATTAGGGATCGCTGCCCTTTTGCTGCTTGCGGCGTTCCTCGTTTCCTGCGGAAAGGGGAAAAACCCCGTGACGACCACGCCGGGGGGCAGCGCGGCGAAGGGAAAATATCTCACCGCCTACGGCCCCACGGAATATGATTCCCAGGATGAGGCCGCGCTGTTCATGTCCGCGGATCAGGAGGGTCTTTTCATGACCTTCTATAATCTGCGCGCCGGCAAAACCTATACCCTCTCCTATGACGGCACCACCCGGTTCTACGACAAATATTTTCAGGGCATCACCCCCGGGCAGCTTGCCCCGGGCCTTGTGGCCAATATCACCTTTCTCAAAGGGAAAAAGCATCTGAATTCCTTTATGATCTCCCCCGATGCCTGGAACCATCAGGGGATCAGCCGGTATGAGCTGAAGGCAGGCGCCTCGTCAATGAAGATCGGCGGGACGGAGTACGGCATCGGGGAGGATCTGAAGGTCTTTTCCGAAGGAAAAAGCGCCGGGCTGATGGACATCAATCCGGCGGACAAGCTGAGCGCCTGGGGACTCGGACACAAGGTGCTTTCCCTCTCCATCGAAGAAGGACATGGCTATCTGCGGCTTACCGGGGAGGAGTACTTCCTCGGCGGCTGGATCACCGTGGGCGAGCGGGTGATCGCCAGAGTCACAAAGGGCATGCTGCTGGCCGTTCCCGAAGGGAAAAGCGATGTGATCGTGGAAAACGGGGGAAAGCGGACGGTGGAGAGCATCAATGTGCAAAGAAACGGGGAGACGGTGCTGGATCTTTCCGATGCCGAGATCGAGGAGGTAAAGACCGGCAGGATCATCTTCACGATCCTTCCGGAGGGGGCAGTGTTAAAGATCGACGGGGAGCTGACGGATTACGCGGAGCCCGTGCCGCTGGAATACGGTCTTCACCGGCTGGATCTTTCCGCTGAGGGCTATGAGAGCCTGACCCAGTATATCCGGGTGGCAGCGGAGGGGGCGAATGTGAGCCTCCAGCTGGAGCCGGAGCGGCGGGGAGAGGGGGAAACCGGTATGTCCGTGTCCGGCAATACGGCGCTGCCCGGGGAAAGCGTCTCCGGCAATGCTTCGAATACCGTTTCCGGAAACGGGGAAAGCGCCATGACCCCCTCAAATCCGGCGATCACCTATATTACCGAAGCGCAGGTGGGGGAGGATTCGGCTTATCGCATCGTGCTGGAGGCCCCCGCGGGAGCGGAGGCCTATCTGGACGGCAGCTATGTGGGGGTCTTGCCGGTGGATTTTGCGAAGGTGCCGGGCAGCCATGTGATCACGCTGCGGCTTGAGGGCTATCGGACCAGGAGCTACACCGTGGAGATCGATTCTTCGCCGAAGGATGTGAGCTTCTCCTTTGCCCCCTTAAATCCGATCCAATAGGGCAAAAGCAGTGAGCCGGATCGGATGAGGCATCGTCCCGCCCCCGGGAGGCTGCTTTACAGCAGATCCATCAGTTCCTCGGCCGAGAGACGGAAAAGCGAGCTTTCTTCGCCGGAGAGCACAGCCTCCGCCAGATCCTTCTTCGCCTCCTGCATTTTCAGAATCTTTTCTTCGATCGTGTCTTTTACGATGATCTTATAGACGGTTACCTGCTTTGTCTGCCCGATCCGGTGGGCCCTGTCCGTGGCCTGGTTCTGGACCGCCAGGTTCCACCAGGGATCGTAATGGATCACGATGTCCGCGCCGGTCAGGTTAAGGCCCGTGCCGCCGGCCTTTAAGGAGATCAGAAACACCGGGCAGCTTCCCTCGTTAAAGGAATGGACCATGGTAAGGCGTTTTTCCTTCGGCGTCTTTCCCGTGAGCATGAAGCAGGAGATCCCGCGTTCCTGCAGATCCTTTTCCAGAAGCTCCAGCATGGAGGCAAACTGGGAGAAGATCAGCATCCGGTGGCCGCCCTCGATGGCGCTTTCCGCAAGGGTCAGGCAGGCTTCCCGCTTTGCGCTCTCCCCGTTATAATTTTCAAAGACGAGGGAGGGATCGCAGCAGATCTGCCGGATCCGCATCAGCTCCGCGAAGATCTCGATCTTTTCCTTTCCTGCCTGGCTCCCGCCCCCGGCCATTGAACCGAGCATGCTCCGCAGCCGCACCACCTGCGCATCGTAAAGCTTGCGCTGCTCCTCCGCAAAGCGGGCGTAGCGGACCTCCTCCAGCTTGGGGGGAAGGTCCTTGAGCACATCTGTTTTCAGCCGGCGCAGCAAAAAGGGGGAAACCATATCCTTCAGGCGCCTGGTGGCGGCTTCCTCCTTGTTTTTTGTGATGGGGGTTTCAAAACGGCGCTGGAATTCCTCATGGCGGTAGAAAAAGCCGGGCATCAGGAAATCAAAAATGCTCCAGAGCTCGGAAAGCCGGTTTTCAATGGGCGTGCCGGTCAGGGCAAAGTGGTGCGAGGCCTTTATCACTTTGACCGCCTTGGTCACAGCTGCCTTCATATTCTTGATATGCTGGGCTTCATCGAGCACCATGGTGTGAAAGCTTAAGGGCTCGTACCAGGCGATATCCTTGCGGAGCAGCTCATAGCCCGTGATCAGCACCAGGGGATTTTCTTTCTTTTTCTCCTTCAGGGACTGATAAAGCGCTCTCCTTTCCTTTATTCCGCCCGCCGCCACTGCCGTCTTCAGCGCCGGGGCAAAGCGGGAAAATTCCTCCTGCCAGTTATAGATCAGGGCGGCGGGGCATACCACCAGGCTCAGGGTGAGCGTGTTTTCCTCCCTTAAGGCCTCCAGATGGGCGATCATCTGGACTGTTTTCCCGAGACCCATCTCATCCGCCAGGATCCCGCCGAAGCCGGCCGCGTCCAGTGTCCGCAGCCATTTATAGCCGTAAAGCTGGTAGGGGCGCAGGGTGCCGGAAAGCTCGGAAGGGGACTCGTATTCCCCGTCCCGGATGGTGTTGAAGCTGTTGATCAGCCGGCGGTAGGTTTTGTCCCTGTCGGCGGAAAGCTCGTCATGCGCTTCCAGCATCTTATTCAGATAAAGGGCCCGGTAGAGCGGCAGCTTCACGGAATGGCCCATCAGCTCCTCCGGAGAAAGCTCCAGAGAGCCCGCGAGCGCATCGAAGGAGTCCAGCTGGGGGGCATTGGTCAGGCTCACGAATTCCCCGGAGCCAAGACGATAGTATTTTTTCTTCAGCCGGTAGCTGTTCCAGATGGCCAGCAGCTCCTCTTCCTTCAGATCCTCGGAAAGCAAAGAAAGCTCCATCAGCCCGCTCTCCACCGAAACACCCACTCCCATGGAGGGAGCGGGCCGGACCAGCTCCAGCCTGAATTCCTTTGTCCCCCGGACTTCGCCGAAGCGGGAAAGCTCGCTGACCCCCTCCGTCAGGATCCGGTAAAGCGTGTCCTCGTCCCCATCGGCGGTGAAGCCCTCCGGAGAAACGGCAAAGTATTTCCCCAGCGCCTCCTTTACCCGTTCCTCCTGGCGTATGTCGTGATACTCTCCCTCTCCGGGGGGCAGCCAGAGAGGATACTCCCGATCCTCATAGGAGACCATGGCTTTGCAGAGAATGTCCTGATCCCTGTCATAGCTCAGACGGAAGGAGAAGATTGCTTCGGGAGGTAGGATCTCTTCCAGCGGGCCGGCGTTGCTGTCTTCATAAAACACATAGGGATTGGCCAGCAGCTCCGGCAGGATGCGGTAGTAATATTCGCTGAGGCCGGTCTTTCCGACCCGGAAGAGCAGCTTCCGGCTGCCGTTTGCCGCCGCTGCCAGGGGATAGATGGCTTCGACCTCCTCCGCCGTGCTCCTGCTCAGGTGGGCAGCATCAAGAAAATAGAGATCCAGGGCGCCGTTCAGGATGATGGGCATCTCACCGCGGACCGCAAGGCCGATCACCTCGCCGTCCTCCTTTGTGAGGGCCTCTGCCTTCAGCGTGATCCGCGGACTGACATGGCCCACCTGGATGCTTTTCGTCCCGCCTCTTCCGGAGGCGCCGGCTTCCACGCTTTTCCCCTCGGTCAGCGTATAGAAACGATCCAGATAGGTTCCGGTCAGGGTCTCCTTATTGGACACGGAAAGCGTGGTCCCGTAGTAAAAACGGCTCCTTGCGTTCAGCCGTTCGTTCACATCATCCGTTTCACTGATCCGCTGGCGCAGAAAGGTCAGCCAGGGCATGCTTTCCTCCGTGAAATCCTCCCTGGAAAAATCCGCGGTAAGGTTTTTTCCGACGGAAAGGGAGCCGCCGTCCTCATAAGCATTGATCAGCGCCCGGGGATTTTTCAGCAGATAGGCTTTTGCGCCGGTCCTGCCGATGCGGAAGCTTAAGAGCGGATCGTCTCCGCTGATCTGGATCAGCGGTGTCAGGACAAGCGTTCTCTGACGCTCCTCGGTTTTTCCTTCTTCGGATATTTCTTTGGCCTCGGTAATGTTCTGGAATGCGCTGAAAAGCCGCTCGGCCGCCCGGTCGGTGGCATCGCCGGGGTCCTCCTTCTGCAGATGATCCGCAAGCAGGCGGCATACGGCCAGCACATGCCCGCAAAGCTCCCGTTTGTGCTGCGCCGGATCGGCATAGTAAGTAAGCCCGTAATGCCAGGCATCCGAACAGCTGCATCGGACCTCGTCCAGCCCGTCCATCAGCAGGGTCAGCCTGACACGGCACTCCTCCAGAATGTCAGTGGTCACCCCCGTCACATCGAGGCATTGCGCCCCGGAGGAATGATAGGAGAGCTCTGCCGAAGAGAGGGAGGCTTCGCCTGCCTTCAGCAGCTCCTCTGCGCGCGTCAGCGCATAAAGCGAGGTCCTTTCCTTTTCGAGAAGCTTGTGCAGGTCGAAAAAGGGAATCCTGTCCCCCTGTTTTTTCGGCGGAAGGATCTTCAGGGGAGACTCGGGAATATTCCGGGTTTCAGCCTTCAGCGCCTCACGGCGATCCCGTTCCTCCCTTTCCTGTTCCCGCAGGAGTCTGTATGCATGCTCCTCCTCGGATTCCCGGAAGGTCCATGGCCCGTGTCCCTTCTCCCACAGCATCAGCACCAGCGCCTTATGGGCGCAGGGGGACACCCGCTGGCCGTAATAAAAGGAGCTGCGGTGCGGGCAGCTGCAGCGGAAGGCGCGGGATTCCCAGCTGTCGGAATAGCTCGCGGGAGCTCCGCCGACGGTGACTTGATAAGAGGTCCTTCCGGAAAGATCCTGCACGGTGGCCTTTGCCGAGCTGGGAGAAAAGGTAAAGTTCTTAAATCTTCTGGCGTTCAGAAGCTGCTTCGCTTCCTCGAGCGTCTTCTCATCGAAGAGCCCTTTCCAGTCGATGGTTCGTGTCAGATATTCTTCATTGATCATGCGTTCATTATAAAGCAATGCCCGTGAAAAACAAACGCAAGATATTGCGCTGTTTTTTGACACCCAATACAAGATTATGTTAAACTGAAACAGTCTGTGTAAACCCTGGGTAGATCTGGAGGCAGGTTTTGGATAAATTTGAATTTAAGATACATCTTTCGGAAATACAGGAGCTGATCAAAGAAAAGGAATTTGATGAAGCTGCCCTGATCGCGGATTCCATTGACTGGCGCAGGGTAAAATCTCCTTCAAAGCTGTGCATCATCTCCGACCTTTATAAGCTGGTGGGCCGCATCGAGGATGCGAGGAACATCATGGAAATGGCCTATGAACGCCAGCCCGGCTCCCGCCCCATTATCTTCTCTCTCTGTGAACTCTGCGTGAGGCAGGGAGATGTGGGACAGGCCACGCTTTACTATCAGGAATTCAATCATCTTTTCCCCGATGATCCCGGAAAATACAAGCTGCTTTACAGGCTTTATGTGGCGCAGGATGTCGGCATCGAGGAACGGATATCCCTGCTGGAGGAGTTTCAGAGAAACCAGAAGGAAGAGAAATGGATGTATGAGCTGGCCATGCTCTATCACCGGGCCGGCATGGAACGCAAGTGCGTGGAGCAGTGCGACATGATCTGCACCTGGTATGGCGAGGGCAAATACAGGGCCAGGGCACTTGCGCTAAAAGGCCAGCACACCCACTTAAATGCGGTGGAGCAGGCCTTTGCCGAGGGCAGGGAGCTCTCCAGCAGCTCCCCCACCCGGATCTACGGCATGGAGGCCGCTCAGGGAAAGGGAAGCCTCGGGATCGATCCCAATGCCGGCGCGCAGGCAGCCTACGAAGCGCCTCAGCAGGCGGCTCATGCGCAGGGAGGCTATGCCGGGAGTGCCATGCCGCAGGGCTACGATCAGCCTGCTTACCCGCAGGACGCCTATGCGCAAAACAGTTTTCCGCAAAGCGGCTATGCGCAGGAGGCCGGCTATGAAGCAGATGCCCGCGCGGTAAACGGCTATCCGCAGAACGCTTATCCTCAAACAGGCTTCGACCAGTCCGCCTATGCCCAGTCCGTCTATGATGGGGGAGCGTATGGGCAGGGCTATGACGGGTCCGCCTATGCGCAGACGCCATATGCTCAGCCTGCCTATGCGCAGACGGCATATGATCAGGGCGCCTATGTCCAGGCCGGCTATGATCAGAATGCCTGGCCTGCAGAGGCGTATAACGGCGGCGCCTATGGAAGCGCCTATGCGCCGCAGGAGGCCGCATATCCGGCCGCGCAGGCGCCTGTGGATCCGCAGACCCCGCCCCTGATCCCGGATTTTATGGACGGTTCCACGATGGATATCAGTGTCAAGACGATAGACGGAGATCCCTACAGCACAATGAACCTCCAGAGCAGCATGGAGGCGGAGCTCGCGAGGAATCTCCAGGAGGTATTAAGCACCACGGTGGGAGAAGTGCTGGATAAATTCAACAGCGGGGATATCCCTCCTCTGGGCACAAGAGTCCCCATGGTCAAGGATATTTCCGGCTTCGGCCAGGACAGGATCACCTCGGGCAGGAAGCAGGAGGCGGTAAGAAGCGTTTCGCCGGCCCCCCTTTCCCGGGCGGAGGCAGCCGGCGAAGAGGCAGCCTCCGCGCCGCTGATGAGCGTTCCGGCCACGCCGGGCCTTTCCCGCGCCATTGCCGGCGGTCAGAAAAGGCCGAGAAGCGGCCAGGAGCTGGATTCACTGATCGCCGAGGGAGGGGACGGGCAGCTTCAGCTGGTAATGCCGGACAAGGCGAAAGCGGAAAAGCAGATCACCGGACAGATGCGGATCGGCGATGTGATGCAGGACTGGGAAAGGAAACGGCTTGAGGATCAGGCCGCTTATCGCAGGAGCATCGAGGATAAGCTGCGCTTTGAGACCGGCGAGATCCTTGCAAAGTTTGCGGAGGAGCCGGATGTGAGGCCGGCCCCGGTGGAGCTTTCCGAACTGCAGGCTGTGCAGGAGGCCTTCAATCTGGCGGATCAGCGGAAGAAAAAAGAAGAAGAGGAGATGATCCGTGTGGTGCCGGAGCCGCTGAAGACTGTTCCGGCGGATCAGTCACCGGCCGTGCCGGCGTCTTCCGCGCCGGCAGCCCCTGTGCCGACCGCTCCGGCGTCTTCCGTGGCGGCAGCTCCTGTGCCCTCCGCGGCGGCGGCTTCCGTGCCGACAGCTTCTGCGCCGCCGCCTTCTGCATCGGCGCGTCCCGCCCCTTTCGTGCCGGCGGCTTCTGTGGGTGCCGTTTCGGCCGCCTCC
>ODAI014618855.1_pt1 | contig 10722 bp, 9 predicted proteins | sample 1539321 | NCBI WGS metagenome assembly ODAI01 (sample SAMN02144231, study PRJEB22623) | gut metagenome | biome: sheep rumen | host: Ovis aries | place: New Zealand | reverse complement strand
GTAGTTGTACTCATACTCGTATATATTAGATGTTTTGAAATTGTTTGAGGTTGTTTGAAATGGTTAGTTTTGGCATTGTTTTTTCCACTGTTCGGCAGTGAGGCAAAGTTCGTCGTACCACTGCTGCCCGAAACGGCGGATGAGCGGTTCGCGGAGGAATTGGTAGAGGGGAATATGCTGTTTTTTGCCCAATTGGCGGGCGCAGTGGCAAATATCCCAGCGGTGATACTCAAGCGCGGACATGGCATCGGCGTCCCCACGTGCCGGAAACTCTTTCACCCGGATAGGATAAAGATGGCAGGAAACGGGCTTGAGGAAATCAGTCTTACCCTCACGGCAGGCTTTCTCAATGAGGCAATAACACCACCCGTTGTGGTCCACCCTCGAGAAGACGCAGTCCTTACCATCCACAATCTGCGTGACCAGTTCGCCTTCAGGGTCGCGGTAACTGATACCACGCTCCTCCACGGCCTGTCGCGCCTGTTTGGTCATTTGGGGTAAGAGGACAGGCAGCAACTGCTCTATCCGGCGGTTCTCCTCATCGGTAATTGGTGCACCGGCATCGCCCTCGATACAGCAACAGCCGCGGCATGTTTGCAAGTCGCAACAGAACTCCTTCTCAAGGATGTCCAAACTGACCACCGTATTTCCGATAATTACCACAACTTGTTCAATTTACTCATTTTCACATTTACACATTGTCACCCACCTATTCCCTCGAGGAAAATCTTGATGCCGATACCAATAAGGACCAATCCCCCCAACAGTTCCACATTCACGGGCAGGTGCGTGCCAAGTCGCCGTCCGAGCCTGTATCCCACCACGGAGAAAACGAAACTGACAAAGGCGATGACCGCCATGTCCAACAGCACAGATGTCCATGGATAGGGCACGAAGATTATCCCTGTAGCGAGGGCATCAATCGAGGTGGCAACTGCCAACACAAGCAGTTCTGCGATGGAACCGTCCGACCGCACTTCGTCCTCCGCCTTTTCATGAAGACTGTCCCAGATCATTTTGCCCCCGATAAAACTCAACAGCACGAGTGCAATCCAGTGGTCGAAGCGGTCAATTATGTCGGCAAAAGCCGAGCCGGCGGCATATCCAATCAGTGGCATTCCACCCTGAAAGACACCGAAAAGCACTGCCATCAACCAAGGATGTTTACCGCCCGCTACACCCTTCATGGAACTGACGGCAAGGCAGTCCATGGCAAGGGCAACGGCAAGTAGTATGACCGAAAAGAGGTTCATCATGCGTTACGTTTGCACTTGTATTTGCCCGTCGTCTTGCCCTTGGCAATCTTTGTCAGTTTGCCGCTGACAAGCGTTTTCCTGATAGGCGAGATACGGTCGGTGAAAACATTGCCCTGCAGGTGGTCAAACTCGTGCTCGAAGATACGGGCGCAGAAACCGGTCAGTTCCTCTTCGCACGGCTGCCACTCCTCGTTGTAGTAACGTATGCGGATCGTCTTCGGGCGAACCACATTCTCACTGATACCGGGCAATGACAAGCAGCCTTCACTATAAACCACTTTCTCTTCCGACTGTTCCAATATCTCGGGGTTGATAAACGCCTGCTTGAAGTTGGCGCACTCGGGGTATTCTTCTTTCAACTCTGTTCCGTCCACAATAAAAAGACGGATTCCTATCCCCACTTGCGGCGCAGCCAGACCACAACCCTCGGCTTGAAGAAGCGTGTCGAACATGTCGGCAATCAGTTTTTTCAAGTCAGGATAATCTTGGGGTACATTTTCCGCCTCTCTGCGTAGTACCGGCTGACCGTATAAATAAATCGGTAATACCATAATTTATATTTTCACATTTATATACTTTCACATTTACACATTTACCACGCGGAGTGACCGTACTACTGAAAACACTCCTGCCAACCTGACATTTTATCGTCTCGCTGCGACCAAATAGTCCTCCAGAATAATGCAGGCGGCGATTTTATCCACCGTAGCCTTATCCTGCCGGGCTTTTTTGCGCAACCCGCCATCCAGCATGGCTTTGTGCGCGAGGACGGAGGTGAACCGCTCGTCAAAGGGCACCAAGCGCATATCGGGGAACCGCTTGCGGAACGCGTTCATAAAGGGACGAATCTGTTGCATGGAAGCACTGTCTTCGCCTGACATTTGCCGGGGTTGCCCTATCACCACCTCCTGCACTTGCTCTTTGGCAAAATAGGCTGTCAGCCAATCCAACAAGGTGTGCGTCGGCACGGTCTCCAACGGTCCTGCAGTAATCTGCAGCGGGTCCGTCACTGCCAAGCCGCACCGGCGGGGGCCATAATCAATTGCCATAATTCGAGCCATACTACGCATTCTAACTAAAAATTGTGCAAAGTTACTGCTTTTTTCTGACATATGCAAGAAAAAAATGCTTCGCCTCCACTTTTTTTGCCCAAACGCTTGCATATATGAAAAAAATGTACTAATTTTCAGACACTTTTTTGCCCAAACGCTTGCATATATGAAAAATTAGTTGTAACTTTGCAGTCGTTTTAGTTTAAGCGTAAGTTTAACTGACACTTTTTTGACTTGTATGGAGGCTGAGAAAAACATTTTACAAGAGATTACTCCGTTAGAAGCACATGATTTTATGTACGTGGCAGACCGGCACAAAGTGGAGTATGACTACCCACTCCACCGACACGACTTGTTTGAGTTGAATTTTGTGGAGCATGGTGCTGGTTGTGAGCGTATTGTGGGCGATTCGGTGGAGGTACTCGACGAGTATGACTTGGCATTAATCACCTCGCCCAATTTGGAACACCAATGGGCACAGGGCGAGTGCCATTCGGCGGATATTCATGAGATAACCATCCAGTTCACTCTTGATTTTCAACATAGCAAACTATTCGACACCACCCCTTTGCGCTATATCAAACAGATGTTTGTACGTGCACAGCGTGGACTCGCGTTTCCGATGCCTGCCATTATGACTGTTTATCCCAGACTAATAAGACTGTCACAGATAAGTGAGGGGTTCTACTCGTTTATGGAACTACTGAACATCCTGTACGAGTTGTCCAAGTTTGACGATGCAAGGGAGTTGTCGTCCTCCGCATTTGCCCAGGTCAAACCCAACATGGAGAATAAGCGTGTCACGCGAGTAAAAGACTATATATCTGCCCATTATATAGAGGAAATACGCTTGGAGCAAATGTCGCAATTAGTCAACATGTCGCCCACGGCTTTCTCGCGTTTCTTCAAGTTGCGCACCGGCAAGACGCTGGCGGAATACATCGTTGATATCCGTTTGGGGCATGCCACCAGACAACTGGTGGACACCAATGAACCCGTGTCGCAGATCTGTTTCGACTGCGGATTCAATACACTGAGCAATTTCAATCGCCTTTTTCGCAAACGAAAGGGGTGTTCGCCTACCGAATTTCGTGAAAAATATGCTAAGACAAAGGTAATAGTATAACTTTTGCTAAAAAAGTGTCAGTATATTTGCCAAAATAGCAGTAATTTTGCAGCGTGTTTGTAAAATACTGCTATGAGGAACCATTTTTTACTTCTTATTGTTTTGTTATGGACTGTGGGATGTGTGCGTGCCGTTGAGCCGCAACCGCAACCTGTGGTTCGCTACGAGTTGTGCAACAAACAGGCTACTGCCGAGGTGCAGCGGCTGTGGACTGTGTTGTGCGCTGAGTACGGCAAGCGCGCCATGAGCGGCGTAGTGGCAAATGTGGACTGGAACACGCGAGAGACGGAGAATGTTTATCAGTGGACAGGGCACTACCCGGCACTGAACGTATTCGACTTTATTAACATACACGCGTCGCGCGATGTAAACAAACAAGGGTGGCTCGACTATAGTGACCTCACCCCCGTCACCAACTGGCACCAAGCCGGCGGCATAGTGGGCTGTATGTGGCACTGGCAGGTGCCCGCCAACAACGGCACCAACTACACCTGCTCGCCCGGTTCCCAGCCAGGAGAGACGAGTTTCGACCCAGAGAAAGTGAACGACCCCTCTTCCGCCGAATACAAGCGTATGATTCACGACATTGATCCGGTCGCGGGCTACTTGAAGAAAATGCAGAAACGAGGTATTCCTGTCATCTGGCGTCCCCTGCACGAAGCAGCGGGCAACTCCACCGAGTTTGAGGGTGGTGGCGCGTGGTTCTGGTGGGGTGCTAAAGGACCCGAAGCCTACAAGGCACTCTGGCGGTTTATGTACGACAGGCTGGTGAACTATCATAAACTGAACAACCTCATCTGGGTGTGGAACTCACAGATGAACGACCGTGATTGGTATCCGGGCGATGATGTGGTGGACGTGGTCGGTCGCGATAACTACTACGCCCTGCAATACCCCCTTGCCAAGGAGTTCAAGCAGTTGCAGGCGGAGTACCCAAACAAATTAATCACCCTTGCCGAGTGCGGCAGTGGCGATGAAGTGGAGATGTCTTTATGGACCAAGATTTGGCAGGAAGGCAGCCGATGGAGTTGGTTCATGACTTGGTATGACTACAACTACAACGCCGGCACCAGCGACGAGCACCGGTTTGCCGGTGAGCAGTGGTGGCGGGACGCGATGAACAGCGGACTGGTCATCGACCGCGAAGAAATGAAAAGACTGATAGAAAGTACCAAGTGACAAAGTACAACGTACAAATTTATAGAAATATGCGCACATATAGATACATATTTACCGTCCTCCTTTGTACTTGGTCCTTGGTGGCTTTGTCAGTGGAGCGCACTATTCTACTGGGGCCGAAGACCATCGGCAAGGCTTGGCGCGACAACATACTGATTGAGGCACGCCATTTCCGCGAAGTCAAGGCGGGTGATATACTGACGGTGTATAACGACCGCGCCAAGGGCATGGCACAAGCGGCATTTCAGCACCCAAAAACATGGCAGGGCGTGGCTCCCGAGTATGGCTGTTTCGGCGTGGCGGGACCTTTCCGGATGACTCTCACAGACTCTATTTTATCTATCGCGCGCACGTACGGGGTGATCCTTGGCGGGCACGACTATCGCATCTTGCGGGTGACCGTGACTGACGCAGGGGATTTTCAGGAAACAATGGTCTATGAAGGACCATCGGTGCAGATGAAAAACGATTGGAGTGTAAGTGCCGACATACCGGGAAGTTGCTTCGAGACGCTCACTGTAGGAGACGGCTTGAGGCTGCACATCAGCCGAGTGGAGAAAGACGCTGCCTGCAAACTGATGGACTTTACGTGGAACGCCCTTGCCCCATCTGTGGACGGCGTAGCGGTGGGTGGTGATAGTTACACATGGTATGTGTATGACCGTGCTCCGTTGCTGAAACTGCAGTTGGCGGGGTATGGTACCCGGACCGCCATGCGCATAGGCGGCAGAGGATACAGGTTGGATAGTATCGGTATCGTCCGTCAGACGGGCGAGGTGTCAGAGGACCTGACGGATGCACAACGGGCGCCAAGAGAATACACGCTGGCACCGGGGGAACTGTTCCGCGGCGAGCGACCTTTCCCTGCAGATTGGAGCGGCAACCTCAGCCTCACGGCAGCACCTTTTCAGGATTGCACCGAAAACGATGTGCTGGTGATATCCTACCGGCTCGACACTGCTGCTCTATCTGCCGGCACCAAGCCGCAACTGTCGGTCAGAGACAACCGCTGGCATGAGATAACCGGAGCACAGGAACCTGTCTGGTACCCCTTGGACGGTACCGATGTGGTGTATCTGTTCAACGCAACGGCGTTAGACAAAGCGAAAACCCGCGGGGTAATTATTACCGGTGTGGGGTTCACGCTGACTCGTATAGAACTAATTTCAGCTCAATAATTCTATGAAAAACAGATTGTTAACATTAGTCATTTCCCTTCTGCCGTGCACCATCCTCCTCGCGCAGACGCATATCACCGGCAAGGTGCTGGATGGAGCCATGCAGGGTGAGCCTGCCATCGGAGCCAGTGTGGTGGTAGCCGGTACTACCGTGGGCACAATGACCGACATGGAGGGCAATTTCGCATTGGACGTGCCCGACGGGAAGTTTATCCTGCAAGTGTCTATGGTCGGCTACAAGACGCAAGTGCTCAATATCCGCGGCAAAGAGCGGATAGAGGTCACCTTGCAGGAAGACACCCAACTGATGGACGAAGTGGTGGTGGTCGGTTATGGCGTGATGAAGAAACGCGACCTCAGCGGCTCTGTCAGTCAGATAAAGAGCGATGACCTCATGCTGGGGGCACAGATAGGTGCGGCACAGAGCCTCACGGGCAAGATTGCCGGCGTGGAGGGGAAAGAGTCCGATGGTGCGCCGGGCAGTGGCGTCAGTATCACCGTGCGCGGTGCCAACTCGTTCACTACCGGTTCGCAGCCACTGTATATTGTAGATGGCATTCCTTTCGGCACCGACCCTAACGGTGTGCCCGCATCGGATGCCAACGATGGTCAGAACCAAAGCCAAAACCCGCTGTCGATGATCAATCCCAACGACATAGAGAAAATAGAGGTGCTCAAAGACGCCAGTGCCACCGCTATCTACGGCAGCCGTGGGGCCAATGGTGTGGTGATTATCACCACCAAGAAGGGGCAGGAGGGCAAACCCAAAGTGGAGTTGTCCGTCCGCGGCTCGGTGCAGCAGATTGCACGCAAAGTGGAGATGCTTGACGCCTACCGGTATGCCCTCTATCAGAACGAGGCGGCTGCCAACAGTCGTCTCTACGAGGGGGGCACACAGCGAGACCCCTATCGGGGAGAATGGGACTACCCATACATCGGCTCCGGCTATGTCTATTCACAAGGTACGTACAACCCCTCGCCCGAGGATTTTCTTAATCCGGGTCTGCGTACCGACAGCTACGGCAACGTGGACGAAGTGGCGGGTTCCGACTGGCAACAACAGATATATCAAACCGGCTGGTCGCAGCAGTATAACGCTTCGGTCAGTGGAGGCACGGACAAAGGGTACTACTCTTTCTCCGGCAACTACACCGACCAGACGGGTATCATCCGCAACACCGGATACAAACGCTACGGACTGAGTATCAACACCGCATGGCACATCACCAAATGGTTGGAGATAGGCACGTCGCAGCACTTCACCAACGCCACCACCAATTTCCAGCGCACCAATTCGGAGAACACGGGTATCATACGCTCCTCCCTGATCTTCCCGCCCACATATGGTGTACACCAACAGACCGAGCAATTGGACGAACTCAATTGGCTGGCAGCCAACCCCGTCAACTATGTCAACGGTGCTAAGGACGAGCTGAAACAGATCTCTTGGTTCTCCTCTTCTTTTGTCGAGTTCACCATACAACCTTGGCTCAAACTGCGGCAGAACCTCGGCTTGGGTTACAACGACGGGCACCGCGGCACTTACTACGACCGCCACACGCAGGAAGGTAAGTCGCCTGCCAACGGCAAAGCCGGCAAGGCATCGAATATATGGAAATCGCTTACGGCAGAGACGTTGCTGATGTTCGACCATAAGTTCAACGACAAGCACAGTATCAACGCCGTCTTGGGTGTCACGTTCGAACGCGGTGAGGGTAGCAGTGAGAGCACTACGGTCACCAATTTCCCCAACGACCTCACCAAGGACGCCAACATGGCATTGGCGCTGGACAAAGCCGTTGTACGTAGCAGCAAGACCGTCCAGTCGCTCGAGTCCTACTTGGCACGGGTCAACTACACCCTCATGGGGCGGTACTTGTTCACCGCCTCGGCGCGTGTGGACGGCTCCTCCTCGTTTGCAGCCAAACATAAATGGGCGCCGTTCTTTTCGGGGGCGTTTGCTTGGCGTATGATTGACGAACAGTGGATGCAGGATCAGGATGTGCTCAGCAACTTCAAGTGGCGCGTCTCTTTCGGCGAGACCGGCAACCAAGCCATTGGTGCTTATCGTACGCTCACCGTCCTGGAGGCGGCAAACTACCCCTACAACGGCATACTGGAGTCCGGCGAGGCGATGATAGACTGGCGGGGACCGACCAACCCCGACCTGCGATGGGAGACTACCGGCCAAGCCGATGCCGGCATAGACGTGGGATTCCTCAACAACCGCATCAACCTCACTGCGGACTATTATTACAAACGTACGCGCGACCTCCTGCAGAACGTCACCATACCATCCTCTTCCGGTTTCAGCCAGATGTTGGTCAACTCGGGCTTTGTCACCAACCAAGGTGTCGAACTGACGGTGGGTGCGGTGGCGATAGACCGCAGCGACTGGCGGTGGCAGATAGATGCCAATTTCTCGTTGAACCGCAACCGCATAGGCGGGCTCAATGGTGACCAGTATGCCACTGCCCTCTGGTCCAAAGCCGACCAGGTGTTCCTGCAGCGCAACGGATGTCCTATCGGCACGCTCTATGGCTACAGAGAGGAAGGTATCGACCCCGTTACGGGAGAGATGGTTTATGCCGACCTCAACGAAGACGGATTGGTCACCGAGGCGGACCGTACCATCATCGGCAACACCAACCCCGACTTTACCTACAGCCTCTCGTCCCGACTCAGTTGGAAAGGGCTCAGTCTCAACTTCATGCTGCAAGGCTCGCACGGCAACGATATCTTCAACTACAACCTCACGGACATCACTATGTCGAATATCGGTAACATCACCCGCGCCGCATACGACAACCGATGGACACCCGGCAATGCCGGCCATGCCCTATGGCCCAAACCGACCGCGGGATACAACCGTACGTGGCTCGTCTCCAACCGATACGTAGAGGACGGCTCCTTCTTGAAAATCAAGTATATCACCCTTTCCTACGACTGGTACCGGCCCGCGCAGTGGATAGAGAAAATCAACTTCAACTTCACCGTGAACAACGCCTGGACGTTCACCCGTTACTCATGGTTCGAGCCGGACGTCAATGCCGGTGGCAACAATGCCGCCTGCCCGGGAGTGGACAGTTATTCCTATCCCTCCGCCCGCACCTATTCACTCAGTGTCAATTTCACCTTCTAAATGCCCACAATCATGAAAAAATATTTAGAGATGTTCAGAAATCTCAATCTCCCCCTAAACAGGGGGATTAAGGGGGTCTTTCTCTTCTTACTCCTTTCCTCCTGCTCATGGATACAGGAAGACACCTCATCCTTGGTCACCGATACCACGCTGGGTGACAGCGAAGAGGCATGCGCACAATGGGTGACTGGCGTTTACTCCAAGTGGATATATGACATGTTCTGTTGGGGCTATTTCCCCCGCATGCTCGAGTTTGACGCCGACTATATCAGCGGACCCGACTGGCTGTTCGGCACCTTTGGAGCCGGCAATTTTCAGGGGGAGCCTGACCTCACAGATGCGCTCTGGAAGGGTTGTTACGGGCTGATAGGGCGTGCCAACACCGCCGAACGCCATATTACCGCCATGCAGAACATCCCCGACGAGGTCCGCAACAACGCACTCGGCGAACTCATGTTCCACAAGGCATTCGCCTACTTCCTCCTCGTCCGCGCCTACGGTCCCGTACCCATCCAAAATGAACAAAGGGTAAATGAACTGAGTAATCCTCGTCAAGAGGTTACGAAGGTCTTTGATTATATTGTCTCCCTCCTCGAACCCGCCACGCGCATGCTCTATAAGAACACCGACCCCGCTTATCGTACGGGACACGTCTCTGCCGGTTCCGCCGCCGGACTCCTCGCCAAAGTGTATGCCACCTATGCGGCGTATGCCATGCCCGCGGGCACACAGGTCATCGTACGCTCCGGAGCACCTTATACCACCGTGGACGGCAATCGCAGGTATGCTCCCTTGCAGACGTTCACACTCAGCAAACAGGCGGTTGCAGGTTATGAAGCACTCGATGCCCGCCAACTCTATCAGCAGGCTGCCGACTGGGCGGAGGAACTGCTCAACGGCACTTTCGGCAACTACGAACTGTCCGACTACTCCACACTCTGGACCAAAGCGGGCGCTACCGCGTCAGAGTTCCTCTTCTCCATCGGCACAGTCAGTGGCGATGCTACCTACAAGACCTCTGTGCACACCCAGTACGAGGGATACCTCACCGCCTCCGGCTCCGATTTCATCCAGTCCGGCGGTTGGATCGGCTGCACACGCCATTGGTACGACCTCTTCGACCACGACGACTACCGTATCACCCGCGGAGTACGACACCGCTGGCGCAACTACACCCAGCGCGAGTCCAACTCAGGTTTCTACTATCCCTATGACGACGAATACACCATCATGGCAACCGGACGCAACCTCGCTGGCGACTGGGTGCGTGACCCGCAGGGGATCTTCGCCGACGGAGTCAACTACTACTATTCCGCCGATGCGCAGTGTCTCGCTTTCACCACCAAGTACGAGGATGTCACCGACCCTTCCATTGACCAGGCAGATGCCAACTGGCCGTTCCTGCGCTTGGCAGATGTTATTCTCATCTATGCCGAGGCGCTTAACGAACTCGACCGACCGGGCGATGCGCTCGTACAACTCAACCGCGTACGCGAGCGATCCAATGCCGTACGCGCTTCCATGGGGGGCACACGCGCACTCTCAACCAAAGTACTCCGACGCTCTGCCATTCTCGAGGAACGTGCCAAAGAACTGGCGTGCGAAGCCGACCGCCGATGGGACCGATGGGATAGAGCTGGAGGAAGGTGATGAGGCCCGCCACCAGCATGGCATTCTGCAGCAGGGAAACCCGGAGATCTCCGAAGCCGTTGCCGTCAGTGAGACCGCAGGTGCCCATGATGATCAGCAGGGGAGAGAGGTTGCCCACGAACATGGCCAGTACGTGCTG
>ODAI011356266.1_pt1 | contig 10722 bp, 5 predicted proteins | sample 1539321 | NCBI WGS metagenome assembly ODAI01 (sample SAMN02144231, study PRJEB22623) | gut metagenome | biome: sheep rumen | host: Ovis aries | place: New Zealand | reverse complement strand
TTCGTTTTCAATATCTCTTGAAGAAGAGAGAGAGTCTCTGGCAATCTGACTGATTGTATCGCTTTCCGTAAAGGTTTCTGTACCATTTAAGAAGGCAGCAAATTCTGTAATATTAAAATCTGATATTGTTTCGCCTGCAAGAAGGTTCTGAAGGCTTGTTGTTCCTCGGTAGAAATAGATAGTCTTATTGTTTCCTTCAATTTCGTCGCCTTCAAGGTTATCTGCAAGGAAATTTTCTTCTGAGTATTTTTTTGCACTATCGTAGGCAGTTACTGTAAAGTAAATCAGTGCATCGTTTACAGCCAGATCGTTTTCGTAATCTGTAAGGTTGTCTTCTCCAAAAAGGTGGAGGTAGTTCTGGTAGATTTTTTCGTTTTTCTGTTGGTCTTCTTCGTTTGCGTAATAGCGGGCTACAACAAGAGGACTTGAATCACTTAAACTAATAATATTTGTAAAATTAGTGTCCCAGATGTGGTTTCCTTCGTTATCGTAAAAGGAAATGTCCATCTTTTTAATTTTTCCGCACAAATCATAAAAAGAACCGACAAACTGAATAATCTGACCGAATTCTTCTTTTTCTTCGTCGCTTCCGGTTGTTGTTGGGTTTGTAATCATTAAAACAGGTGCTGAGTTATCTATAGAAAGGGTATGAACAACGTCCTGAGACTCATGTCCGCCGTTATCGTAGGCTATAACATGGATTTCGTAAGAACCGTCGCTTAACTGCCAGCCGTTTGTAGCTGAATATTTTTCTTCATCGTATTTGTTTACGGAAATATACCATTTGTTATCTTTTATACTTACTGAGCTTGAAGAAAAATCTGGTGTTGAACTTTTATTTCCGTCAACCAGCTTGTAAATATCAACCTGGATTTTCTGTAAGCTGACGTCATCTGACCAGGTTCCTCCAAGAGTAAACTCTTTACTTACAATTGAAGAAAGTGGGGGATAGGTTACGTTTATTGTAGGTGCCTGAATATCAACGGCTTTTCCTAGACCAATTGTACAAGTTGAAAAAATAAAAAGAGATACTGATAAGCAAAATAATGAAAAAAGGGTTTTTAGTAAATTTTTCATACCTTACTCCTAAAATACCAAGAATATATTTATACTTTTATATTATCGGCATTACTGCCATATAACTTTAATTTCTGGGTATGCCTTAGAAGTAAGGCATATTTGATGTATTTTTTAGCTGTTTTTTACCTGAAATAGAATAAATCTAGTCTAAGCATGAGTCAAGGTCTTTTTCAATTGCCTTGCGGTCCAGGTGCTGACCAATAATTACCATTTTAATCATTCTGTCACCAACCTTTTCGTCCCAGTCTTTACGCATCTGAGGTTCCTGTGCAAGAACTTCTTCCTGCTCTGCCTTAGGACAAGCTGCAAGCCAGTTTCCTGAGTAGCCGGCCTGAATCTGTCTTCCTGAAGTTTCAAGAACATAGGCCATATCATCTTCATCGCTGAACCACATTACACCCTTAGAACGGATAATGTTTCTAGGCCATTTTGCAGCATATTCGTCCAGCTTCTGGCGGTTGAATGGACGGCGGCGGTAGTAAACAAAAGAACCGATTCCGTATTCATCTTCGCTTTCGCCTTCATGCTTGTGTTCATGGTGGTGGTGCTCGTGATGATGTTCGTCGTGATCATGGTCTTCGTGCTCGTGATCATGTTCATCGTCATCATCATCTTCTTCGGCATCATGTTCTTCAAGAGCTTTTACCCAGCCTGCAGAAGAGTAAACTGTTTCAAAATCAAAGCGGTCTGTACCGATAATTTCTTCTACAGCAACATTACAGTGGTCAGTTTCAATAACTTTTACACTTGGCTGAATCTTGTTAATTACAGCGCGAACTTTTTTCATCTGTTCAGGTGTAACAAGGTCCATCTTATTGATAATTAATGTAGAACAGAATTCAATCTGCTGAATTAATAAAGATTCAATATCTTCTTCGCTTTCTTCTACATTATTTTTTTCGAGAGTTTTTACAAGATCATCTCCTGCTCCAAATTCTTCAACCAGGCGGCTTGCATCTACAACTCCTACGACGTTATCAAGTTTGCCACAGTCAATCTGTTCAATAGCCTGTGCAATTGGCATTGGTTCACAAACACCGGAAGCTTCAATCATTACATAATCGAATTTTCCAGTTTTCATTAAGTTTTCTATTTGCTGAACCATGTCAGATTTTAATGTACAACAGATACATCCGTTTGTGAGTGGAACTAAACTTGATGAATCTGTAATTTTTGCCTCTTTAGCAATAAGACGTTCATCTACGTTTACTTCGCCAATATCATTAACTATAACAGCAACTTTGTATCCTTTCTGATTTGTAAGGACTTTGTTTAATAAAGTTGTTTTTCCTGCTCCCAAATATCCACAAAGCAGGGTGATTGGAATTTTCTTTGCCATTTTGTCGTTAACTCCTTAATTACAATAAATATATAGAAAAAAGTTACAAAAAGCAAAGAAAAATAACACATTTATATGTTATAATAAATTTATGTCTTTGCGTAAAAAAATAGGACTGATTACAATTTGTCCGGAGAATGAGTATCAGCAGCGGATTATGACATCTGTTTTTTCTATGTGCGAAAAGTACAATTATGATGTCGTAGTAATTTCACCTTTAGTTCAGGTAGCAAACTTTTTTAAAGATTACCTTCAGGGTGAACTTAATATTTACAATATAATTAATTTTGATATTTTAGACGGAATTATCATCACTCCTATTCCTATGACGGAAGACCGAATTGAATCTGTAACAGATATGCTGCTGGAAAAAATAAAAAAAGAATGCAGCAAACCTATTGTTTCTTTAGATTTACCCTTTGGCGATTATAAAACTTTCCTTACCGACGATGCCCCTGCCTTTGAAATAATTACAGATCACCTTATAGAAAAACATTCCTGCAAAAATATTTCCATATTAACCGGAATGAAAGACTACAAAATTTCAGAAAACCGCATTGAAGGTGTAAGAAGATCGCTTAAAAAGCACAATCTTACTCTGGATGAGAAAAAAATAGTTTATGGAGATTTCTGGTATACAAGCGGAGAAGAACTTGCAAAAAGAATTGTTTCCAAAAAGTTTAATCCAGGAGATGCAGTAATCTGTACCTCTGACCATATGGCAATTGGACTTACAAATTATCTTTGTCAGAACGGGGTAAAAGTTCCGAAAGATTTAATTGTTACCGGCTACGAAGCAATAAGGGAGGCCGTATTAAATTCTCCTCCAATTACTTCTTACTATGCAGATGAAGAAAAAACTGCGGCTCTGGCTGTAAATTATCTGCATTCGCTTCTGGACCCTCAGGAAAAAGAGCTTGAAGTAGAAGAGGCAGGAGATAAAAACCTTTGTATAGGGGCTACCTGCGGTTGTAGGGAAGATTTAACTTATACCCGCGATAGAATTAAAGAGAACGAATATCTTATAAACAGAAATTATGAGCACAGGGAAGTGAATCAGGAAACTGATATGGGTATCCTTCTTGAAAGTTATATGACAGAGATTCTTACTTCTACCCCGACTCCGGAAGTCTGCCTTAATAAGATTTATGAATCTATTTATCTATTAAAACCCTACGGATACTTTTATCTTTGCTTGAACGAAGACTGGCTGGAAACTTCAAAGGACCGTATAAAGGGGTATGCAGATAAAATGCACCTTGTAATTTACTCAGATATGGCTAAAAAACTGCACGGTTATCCTAATCATGTCTTTTTTGGAAAGGGCAGGGAAAAGCCTTTTTATTTACGCGAAATGCTTCCGGCCTTAAGCAGTGATGAATTTTCTAAGCCTCAGGTTTTTTATTTTACACCAATTCATTTTTATAATATTTCTCTTGGCTACAGCGTTTTGCAGAATGATTTATGCCAGAAAAATAAGATTGGAACTGTATACCGTAATTATATAAGAAATATAAACAATGCTTTGGAAATGGCCCGGGCAAAAAACAGAATTACAAATCTTTCTGAACACGATTTACTTACCGGTTTATATAACCGCCGGGGTATGCAGCAGAAAATTGATTATATGATTGAAAATGTTAAATTCCGTTCCAAGTGGCTGGTAATAGAAGTTGATATGGACGGATTAAAAATCCTCAATGATAATTATGGTCATTCCCACGGAGATTTGGGCCTTACCATGATTGCTTCTGCCCTAAAAGCGGCAACCAGAGATGACGAAATATGCGTTAGAAGTGGCGGAGATGAGTTTTACATTATAGGACTTGGAAGATACAGTCTTAAAGATGTGCAGAACAAAATTGAAGTTATAAGGCAGACCCTTAAAAAGGAAAACGAAAAGAATAATCCCGAAATTCCTGTAAGCTGCAGTATAGGTTACTGCCTTGAAAACTTCAGCGTTAATAAAGGAAAAATAGAAAAGGTCCTCGAAACTGCGGACCTTAACATGTATTTAGACAAACGTTCAAAAAAGGGAGTTGCTAAGGCCCGTTAGAAAAGTCTGTAAGCGGGGCTTTCCGCAAAGGGGCCCACTGCCTTACAGACTTACTGCGCAGCCTTCTGATAACTTGCCTTTACGGCATTTATGAACATTTTGTTCTGGTCATTTCTTTCCGGAACAGAGAATTCCGGTTTTCCATCAGTATTAGAAACCCTGTAAATGTGCATAGGATTTGTCTGGTAGGCAGGACTGTCCGGATTATTAAGCCACCAGTCTAAAACTGCAATAAAACTGAGGGTGTAGCGCAGCAGGTTTGCATTTGTTGCGTTAGTGTTGGCACCTTTGTTCTGGGCTCCCAGAAGAACATCAAGACGTTTAGAAACTTCGTTTGGAATATCAAAGCGGTAATGTTCCCATGGATTTTCCAGGAGTTTTACGCTTCCTCTTGTTTTTGCTGCTGCATCACATTCATTTACTGCCAGAGTAAGATATTTTCTTGCAAAATCTGTTCTGTGGAATAAAGGACGATATTTGCTTTCATCTGCAGGATGCTCAAGTAAAAGCTGCTCAAACTTAAAGTTAGGCATATAGTGGTAGGTGGTCTGCCACAAAAGTGAAGTTATTGTTCTTTTTCCAATATGAGATTTGTCAAAATCGGGTTGAGAATATACGTTGTTTACCAGGTCTAAGAGAGGCACACAGTAAAGGCGTTCAAAGGTGTCTTCGCGGTAGGCAGACCATTCATCCATAATGCTTTGAATTGATTCTGAACCTTTTTTCTGATTTTCCTGTTCAACAAACTGTATGTTTCGGCAGCCCTGAAGACAGTCTTCTATAATTCTGTGTAAAACAGTAATTACCTGTAAAGGATTTTCCGGCGAAAGAATATTAAAGCCGTCTTCGAATTTATAAAGAGGCTGGAAGTAAGGATATAAATCGGGATGATCATCAAGGTGGTTAAAGCCTGCATCAGGGAATAACTGCTCTAAGAGTTTTAAGCCTGTTATTACAGTAGAATCCTTTATACCTTTCTGTGGTGGAGGAGGAGCTTTTGGCTTTTTTTCTTCCTGGCTTGCTTCCTTTGGCTTGTCCGGCAAAAGAAGATCAAACTTATGCAGGCCTACAAATTTAAGAATTTCTCCAACCTTTGTATTAAAAAAGCTTGGATATGGTTCAAAAGAATCTGAACACATGCGCATTAAAAGCGGATAATCCTTTTTTATAATTTCTGTTTCTATATAAAGCCATTCTGTAATAGCCTGTTTTGCAAAGTTAGAAAGCTTTTCCTTTGGAGCGTCCGGGTAAACAACCTCATCATTGTAGATTTCTTTTATCAGCTTTGGAATTTTATTGTTTCCGTAATAGTAAACTCCAATTAAAGGCTTATAAATGGCGCGGATAAAAGGAATAAAATCTGCAACAATCATTGGGGCAGGGGCATTCTGCAAATTGATATGTTCTATTTTAATGTTCTGCATGGACCAGCCGGCAATTGTTCTTAAAAACTTGAACTTTGCTTCCGGGCCGTTTGCAATTTTTGCCTTATAGGTTGCAGGGGCAATCTGAATAAGGGTTTTTACAACAGTAATAAAAGCTTCAAGATGTTCTATCTGCTGCTTTGTTGTGTAAGTATAAAAATCTGGATTTGTTTTTTCTGTTCCGTTTTTCTGTAAAGTGCGGATAAAGTTAAAGAGACCGTAATTTGGTTTAATTTTATATTCCGGGGCCATCATTAACTTGTCTATTGCAGCTGCAGTTTTTTTAGAGATGTTTGGAAGCTGTTCCCTTTTATATTTTCCGGGTCTTGGACTTAGTGAACTTTGACTTTGACTTGTTGAACCTGAAGATGTTGTGTTTCGCATAATTCTACCGTTTTTGTTTGAATTTGAGTTTCCTGAACTATACCCGTTTCCGGACCTTTCGTACATAACCTCTCCACCAAGTTTTTTTGCCATAGATGCCGCTTCGGACTCAGAAATATCACCAATGTTTTTTCTTGTGTTTTCCAGAGTTCCCGGAGCCCAGTCAGCTGTCTTTTTAATTTCATCACTCATAATCAACATCTCCTGTCTATAGTCTTAAACTGCTGCTATTTATTATACCGCTAAGATTTTTAAAAGAAAGTTTTTCTCCCTTACCTGTTAATAAAGTTCCTTCAAATTTACCGTAGAGGCTTTTAGAAACCCGTCTGAGGGCAATAACATTTAAGGTTCTGTCGTCTATTGATTGAGGTTCGAAGGTTAAATCAATCATGCCTTCTGTATCCTGAATTATCCATTTTTTGCTGCTTCCAAATGGGTGAGTGATATAAACCGAAGGAAGGCAGGTAACTTCTCCGTCTACGCTAAGAAGGTTGTCGTTGTAATCATCGCTGTTTACGGCATCCATGGTAGAGGTTTTTATATGGAATATAATGTCTTTATCTTTTACTTTTCCCATTCCAAGGCAGAAAATTATACGGCTTCTGAACTTGTAATAGGCTCTGTTTACTATCATTGCGGCAAGTCCGCTGGTCTGCTCTGCAGCTTCGTGATTCACTTCTATTTTGCCCTTTACAGACATGGTGCTTATCCAGCTGGCAGAACAGCGGGAACTGGTAGGGCAGGGATTTACAAAGAGAGTATCTGTGTGAATCTTTTCGTTTATGGCTGAAATGCAGAAGCCTTCGATCGCAGGACGGATTTTATCTCCCTTTAAAGAAAAAGAAAGTGCTGTGTGGCGGTGCTCTCTGCCCCAGCTTACCTTTATGCGTCGGGTGTGCTTGTAACAGGCACATCGGCCTTTTGCAGTTGCGGTTGGAACAAAGCGGTGGGGATTAGCCATAAAGGCGTGATAGGCATATTTTATTCCAGTGTTTTTATTCCATAAAAGAATTTCTGCAAGTCCAAAGGCTTTAAAATCATAAAATTCTGTAAAGCCCATAAAATCCTTAAGGTCAAAAATATAATTAAGTCTGCTTTTTATTCGTATTTTAGAGATAAAGGATGGAAGGGGGACTCCCGCATAAGGAGAACGCATAGCACGAATATCTAATTTTTGAGGAATTTCATTATAGGTGCCAAAATTTGCCTTACCATTATTAACTATAGTTTTAATCTTTTGGTCGGACGTTCGGGTGTACATTCTTTCATTATAAATCAAAAATCAAATATTTGAAATATAAAATAAAAGTTGTTAATAACTGAAATCGGTTTATAATAGGGATAATTATTAAGGGGGTTCACTTATGAGTATTACAGCTTTTTCTTTAGGCGCTGCACAGGAAGTAACAGGATCTAAGCATGTTTTTGAAGTAAACGGAAGATTTTATATGGTAGATTGCGGTTCTTTTCAGGGTAAGCGAAAGGAATCTGACGAGAAAAACCGTAATTTTGATTTTGATATGGAAAAACTTGAAGCAGTAATGCTTACCCATGGTCATCTAGACCATTGCGGTCTTTTGCCTGTCCTTACCAGAAAAGGTTATAAGGGTAACATCTATGCAACTCCTGCCACCCGCGATATTGCAAATCTTGTAATGATGGATTCTGCCCGCATTCAGGCTCACGACTATGAATTCCTCGCAAAGCAGGCTTCTAAAAAAGGCGAAAAGTTTACCTGGCGCCCTTTGTATGACGAAGCAGACTGTATAGCTACTGCAAATCAGATTGTATCTCTTTCATACAATAGAAAGATGTATATTTCTCCAGATGTTCAGCTGGAATTTTTTGACGCCGGCCATATTCTGGGTTCGGCCTTTGCAAACGTAACAATTAATCCTAATCCTGCTCAGCCAGAAAAAGAAACCAGAATTCTTTTTACAGGAGATATCGGAAGAAAATGTAAGCCTATCATCCGTAATCCTGCAGTAAATTTTCCTGCTCCAGATTATATTTATCTTGAATCCACCTATGGTAATAAGTTGCACGATAATCACGATCAGGCTATGAAGGATCTTGAACGTATTGTTCGCGATGCCTGTGCTAAAAAGGGAAAAATCATCATTCCTTCTTTTGCAATTGAGCGTGCCCAGGAACTGGTTTTCTATTTACATCTTCTTACCGACAAAAAGAAGATTCCTGTTGTTCCAATTTATGTAGATTCTCCTATGGCATCAAATGCAACTTCTGTTTTCCGCGTTCATCCTGAATGCTACGACGAAAGCGTAAACGAAGCCTTTTTGAAGCATCATAAAAATCCTTTCGGATTTAATTCCCTTACCTTTACTACCAGTGTAGAAGATTCTAAGGAACTTAATAAAAAAGAAGGTCCTATGATTATTATTTCTGCAGATGGTATGTGCGAAGCGGGCAGGGTATTGTATCACCTTGCAAATGAAATCGGTAAGCCAAACAATACAATTATGATTGTAGGTTACATGGCAGAAAATACCCTGGGCCGCCGTATTTATGACGGTCAGAAGGAAGTAAATATTCTTGGTGACAAATACAAAGTTGAAGCAAAGATTGAACGCTGCAACGGTTTTAGTGCCCATGCCGACTATTCAGAAATGATTGAATGGCTGGGAGAAATTGATAAGTCCCGACTTAAGAAAATCTTCCTTGTACATGGTGATTCTGACCAGCAGGCAGGTTTTAAGCAGCATCTTGCAGAGGCAGGCTATAACAATGTAGAAATTGTAGAGCCGGACTGTGAATATAAATTAGGCTAAAAAAATTCAAAATAATTTAATTTTTTCACGAATTCGATTGACATTAGGGTGATTTGTAACTATTATAAAATTGTAATGATTACAAATTACTTTTAATGAAGTATAGGGGAAATTCACCTTGAAGAAAGACCCTCAATTCATTAATATGTTTAGAGCCGATGGGAAAGTTTTTCCCTTTTAATTTGTTATTCAAATTAGAAAATCGGACACAGATATAGCTCTGAAGGGAATGAAAAAGAGTACCCTTTGGAAAAGAGGTTAAAATATGGCTTTAAGACCAGAATGGGAAGGATTTAATCCTAACGGTTTATGGACAAGCGAAATTAATGTTCGCGATTTTATTCAAGCTAACTATACAGAATATGATGGTGATCAGTCATTCTTGGCTGGACCAACTGCTGCAACAAAGAAATTGTTTGATGAACTTCAGAAGTTGCAGAAAGAAGAACACAACAAAAAGTCTATTGGTTTAGATGGAAAAGAAAGAACTGGTGTTCTTGATATGGATACTGACGTTGTAACAGGTCTTACAGCTCATCCTGCTGCATATATCTGTCCAGAAGGAAAAGAACTTGAACAGGTTGTTGGTCTTCAGACAGACAAACCTTTGAAACGTGCTTTTATGCCTTATGGTGGAATCAACATGGCTGTTCAGTCATGCGAAATGTATGGCTATAAAGTAAGTGATGAACTCAAAAAAATCTTCACTGAATATCACAAAACACACAACCAGGGTGTTTTTGATGTTTATACACCAGAACATCGTGCAGTACGTTCAGCACATATTTTAACAGGTTTACCTGATACTTACGGACGTGGTCGTATCGTTGGTGACTACCGCCGTGTCGCTCTTTATGGTATTGATTACCTTATTCAGCAGAAGGAAGCAGATAAATTAAACATTGGTGACGGAACAATGACAGAAGATGTTGTACGTCTCCGCGAAGAGGTTACAGACCAGATTAATGCTCTTAAAGGTATGAAAGCTATGGCTGCTCTTTATGGTTTTGATATTTCTAAACCTGCTACAACAGCAAAAGAAGCTTTCCAGTGGTTATACTTCGGTTACCTTGCTGCTATTAAAACACAGAATGGTGCCGCAATGTCTGTAGGACGTGTTTCTACATTCTTAGACATCTATATTGAACGTGACCTTAAAAAAGGAATCCTTACAGAAGAAAAAGCACAGGAATTAGTTGACCATATGGTTATGAAATTCCGTATGGTTCGCTTCGCTCGTATTGAATCATACAACCAGCTCTTCTCTGGCGATCCAGTTTGGGCTACTCTTGAGGTAGGTGGACTTGGAGTTGACGGACGCTCAATGGTAACAAAGAACGACTTCCGTTTCTTACATACATTAGAGAACATGGGACCTTCTCCAGAGCCTAACATGACAGTTCTTTATTCTAAGAGACTTCCTGAAGCCTTTAGAAAATACTGTGCAAAAATCTCTATCGATACATCTTCTATCCAGTACGAAAATGATGAAGTAATGCGCCCAATCTGGGGTGATGACTACTCTATCTGCTGTTGTGTATCTGCAACTCAGACTGGTAAAGAAATGCAGTTCTTCGGAGCTCGTGCTAACCTTGCAAAAGCTCTTCTTTACGCTTTCAACGGTGGTAAAGACGAAGGTCTTAAGAAAGG
>ODAI011291726.1_pt1 | contig 10722 bp, 12 predicted proteins | sample 1539321 | NCBI WGS metagenome assembly ODAI01 (sample SAMN02144231, study PRJEB22623) | gut metagenome | biome: sheep rumen | host: Ovis aries | place: New Zealand | reverse complement strand
GGTAACAGCCAGAAATAATATGCTCTTATACGAATCCCTGACGCGTGGGGTGATAGTTCTGTCTGTAAGCTGCGTGATTACATAAGCTATGATGAGTGAATGAAAAAGGTAGCTTTCGATGGTTATGAAATGAAACGCTGGGTAGTTATTCCCGTTTGGGAAAACTATTGCAAGGATCGCACCGGGTAAGCAAAGAGCATAAAGGACCTGCCCTGTAAATCCTTTATAAAAAATGTGAATAAAGCAAAGGATACCTGCCAGTGAGCAAAGATGCAAAGGAAGCTCATATTTGACGGATTCTCCGCAGCAGACAACATAAAGAATTCGAAGAAGTGTCAAAACCGGCGGAATACTTCCGATAATCCTTAGTATAGTGCCCTTGAAAGCAGGGGCACTTTTTACATACAGGATAACGAGCATTGCTACCATGAGAATACATAGAAGAATTATCGTTATATGTGTTTTGTCAAAGAGCCCATATCCGACATCATCGGGCAGGGCAGTCTCATAGGTGAAAAACATAGATGAATAAATTATAGGCGCATCCATGACAAAAGACAATAAAGTGTGATATAATTAATCCAAATCACCTTTTGTAAGCACATACGACAGGAGGGTTTATATGAGCGGAGTTAACGGTATAGGGATAAATTCCCAAAATTATTTATATTCGGCACTTTCAAGCGGCAAAAAGATCCAGACAGCCGCCCAGGGAGCCAGTGAACTGGCTGTTTTACAGAAACAGGAGCGCCAGGTACGCGGAACTGATCAGGGAACGGAGAATCTTCAGTCCGGCAAGAATGCTTTAAACATAGCTGACGGAGCTACCGAGCAGATAACCGATCAGCTGCAGAGAATGAGGGAACTGGCTGTTCAGGCATCAAACGGACTGCTGACAGATGAAGACAGGTCATATATCCAGCAGGAGATCGACGGATTAAAGCAGGGTATCGCAGAGATTGCAAAGCGCACGGATTATAACGGAGTACCGCTTCTTGATAACGAAGAAGGCAAGGTGTTTAAGATGGCATCTGATGCCAACGGAACGAGTCGTTCATTTGAAACACCCAATGCCACGATCGAAGCACTCGGAATAGCTGATTTTGACGTAACCGGCAAATTTGATCTTAAGGCACTGGATGATGCACTTGCTACGATCAGCAAGAGCAGAGCTTCTATGGGGGCACAGAGCAACGGATTTGATGCTGCTATCAACACAAACAATTCTGTTTCGTATAATACGGTCGCTTCACAGAGCCGTATGGGAGATACGGAGTACGGTGATTACATTCAGAAGCTCAGGAGACAGCAGACTCTTAATGATGTATCGATCCTGATGCAGAGACGTCAGATGGAAGATGAGGAACGCAGAAAGACAAGTCTGTTTATCTGACCCGTCTACACAAATAAAGTATCTTTTATGACTCCGATGCTTATAATGCATCGGAGTTTTTGACTGCAACAGACTTTTTTCCTTTCTGACCCTATGATATTATATTTGACATGAGCAAATAGCAGGTGCCGATCTTATTGCTGAGTCGGTAGAAAAACTCGGCACTCTGCTGATCTGACAGCGATACAGGCCGTGTGCGATCGTATGCGGCAGCCAGAATAGAAAAGAATTAAGGAATGGAAATATGAATAAAATAGACGGAATGATATTTGATGTGGACGGAACGCTGTGGGACTCAACGGGGGTTGTTCAGAAAGCGTGGAATAAGGCAATACAAGACAGCCATATAGATGGAGTCCATATAACTGCGGACGATCTTAAAGGGTTGTTCGGATTACCTATGGACGATATCATCTATGCGATCATGCCGAATGAATCAGAGGAAACGAGACAGAAGTTTAAACCGCTTTGCTTTTCTTATGAACATGAATTTCTGGAACGAGAGCCGGGCGCACTGTATCCGGACCTTGAAAGCACACTGTCCGAACTGTCAAAGCAGATACCCTTGTTTGTTGTAAGCAACTGTCAGGCCGGATATGTTGAGCTGTTCTATCGCAAGACCGGATTTGAAAAGTATTTCAAAGATCATCTGTGTCCGGGAGATACGGGATTATTAAAGGCGGATAATATCAAGCTTATCAAAGAGAAATTTGATCTGAAGAATCCGGTGTACATAGGGGATACGCATATGGACGAAGAGGCTTGCCGCAAGGCGGGAGTTCCCTTTGTGTTCGCAGCTTACGGGTTCGGACACGGGATAAAACCGGATTTCACAATAAATACGCTGCCGGAACTTATGGAAATCATCAGATGATTTACAAATATATTAATGTTCAGAGCAGATTTTTAGAGGTATAATTCAGATAGTAGTCATTATGACAGGGGTTAGAGTCATATTTTATACAGAGAAGGAGAAAAACTATGAAAATCTATTCAGTAAACGATCCCGAATTCAAGCCTTATGGTAAGGTACTGGGCTATGATGCCAACTGTCTGGTCAAGGCATTGGATGAGTCAACGCCTTTGCCGGATGGAGTTGAATACGTGATGAGCTGTGCACCTTTGGAGTACACATGCGACTTTGGAGTACTGCAGAACAATGCGTACGGCGGAATGCCTATCCAGATAGGCTACTGCAACGGACATAATACGAAGCTTAACTGCCTCGAGTATCACCGCGACAGCGAACTGAACATCGGCTCAACCGACTTTATCCTTCTGCTTGCAAAGGCAGATGATATCGTTGACGGCAAGCTTGATACTTCAAAGGTAAAGGCTTTCCTTGCCAAGAAGGGACAGGTGGTTGAAGTTTATGCAACCAGTCTTCACTATGCGCCCTGCTCAGCAAAGAAGGGTGACGGATTTAAGGTAGCCATAGTTCTTCCCAAGGGAACGAACGGTGCAGTACCTGCACTTAAGGCATTCAACGAAGAGGATAAATGGATGACAGCCTGCAACAAATGGCTACTCGCTCATGCCGAGGCATCCGAAGCTAAGGACGGGGCTTACGTTGGACTGACCGGAGAGAATATAGATATAGCCGACCTGATCTGATCGGAATAATAAACAGCGGCCGGCCGGTCAGTGATAACGGCCATCCGGCCGCTGATGTTTTGGAGAGAAGAATGAGCCCGACAGTCAAAAGGGTGATAAGGACAGTATCTGTCCTGGTGTTCATATCGATCATAGGATTGCTCGCGTTTACGACCTATAAGGTTGTCACGGACAAAGAAACATTCAAGCTCTGGGTAGATACGCATGCAGTGTCGGGCAGGGTACTGTATACCGTAATGGTAGCGGTCCAGATCATGGTGGCGGTAATACCCGGAGGACCGATCGAAGTGGCTGGCGGATATGCTTTTGGAGCGGTACAGGGAATCATTCTTTTTACCGTAGGCGCAACTGTCGGAAGCGTAGAGGTTTTTTTGCTGGTCCGAAGGTTCGGACAGCATCTGGTTGAGGTTTATTTTCAAAAACACCAGATCGACAAACTTAAGTTTCTTCAGGATGAAAGGAAGCGGGATCCGCTCTTTTTTATTCTGTTCCTGTTGCCCGGAGCACCCAAGGACATGCTTTGTTATGTGGCAGGACTGACGCGAATGAGATTTCCGGTGTTTCTGATCATATGCTCGATCGGAAGACTGCCTGCGGTAGTGGGGTCTGCGGTATCAGGGCATGCGTTAAGCAAAGACAATATGATGATCGCGATAGTGGCATTTCTGATCACAGCGGCACTAAGCGCAGCAGGATTCTGGGTTTATTATGTTCTGACGAGAAAACGAACGGCCGGAAGCAACGATGAAATATCGCATGATGACCGCGAGAGTGATCCGTAATGATAAAAAGGGAAGATAAGGGGGTATAAATATGAGTGATGAGATCAAATTGCTTGATAAATATATAAATGATGCAAAGAGCATCACTTTTTTCGGTGGCGCGGGTGTCTCTACCGAGAGCGGAATCCCGGATTTTAGAAGCAAGGACGGGCTGTATAACCAGCATGATGTCAGGTTTGACAAATATCAGCCGGAATACCTGCTCAGTCACAGCTGTCTGGTCGGTGAGCCCAAGGTTTACTATGAGTTCCACAGACAAAAGATGGATACCAGAAATATCGAACCCAATAATGCACATAAGTATCTGGCCAGACTGGAAGAGGGGGGCAAGCTGCTTGGAGTAGTCACGCAGAACATAGACGGACTGCATCAAAAAGCCGGCAGCAAAAAGGTTTTTGAGATACACGGAAGCGCACTTCGAAATTATTGCATGAGGTGTGGTAAGAAGTATCCCTCGGATTACATTTTCGAAAGTACGGAGCCGGTTCCAAAATGTGATTGCGGCGGAACAATAAGACCTGACATAACATTATATGAAGAAGGACTGCCTGATGATCAGGTCAACGGAGCGGTTGATGCGATATCCAGGGCGGATATGCTGATAATAGGCGGAACATCGCTGACAGTTTATCCCGCGGCTTCGTTTATAAACTATTTCAGCGGAAGGTATCTGGTCATAATCAACCAGAGTGAACTGTCTGTCAGAAAGACCGATAATACCCTGATAATAAAGGAAAGAATAGGCAAGGTATTTACCGAACTGGCAAAAATACAGGGGATTGAATTATAATTCTTGGGAAAAGTGCTTGAAATGCGCGCGGATAGGTGTTATTATGGATTTCCGTGGTGACTTTTAGTTACGTACATCCTTGCTCTTTCCGATAAAGAGAAAGGGCCGGAGACCAAAAGGAGGTAACAAGCATGAACAAATACGAATTATGTGTTGTTGTTAATGCGAAACTCGAAGAAGAGGAAAGAACAGCCGTAGTTGATAAGTGCAAGCATTATGTCGAGAGATTCGGCGGCACTATCACAAACGTTGATGACTGGGGCAAGAAAAAGCTCGCTTATGAAATCGGTCATCAGAAAGAGGCTTTCTACTACTTCATTCAGTTCGATGCAGAGCCCACAGCTCCCGCAGAGATCGAGAACCGTGTTCGCATAATGGACAACGTAATCAGATTTTTATGCGTTAGAGCAGACGAGGCATAAATATCTATCTTATTTATGCCGGAAAGTAGAGGCTTAAATGAATAAGGTTATTTTAATGGGTCGTTTGACCAGAGACCCCGAAGTCAGATATTCGCAAGGTGAGAATTCAATGGCGATCGCCAGATATACACTGGCAGTCGACAGGAGATTCAATCGAAACAACGATGAACAGACTGCAGACTTTATAAACTGCGTGGCTTTTGGAAGGAACGGCGAATTCGCCGAGAAGTATCTCCATAAAGGCACGAAGATCTGCGCTGAAGGACGTATCCAGACCGGATCATATACCAACAAGGACGGTCAGAAGGTATACACCACAGAAGTTGTTGTAGAGAACCAGGAGTTTGCCGAAAGCAAAGGCAACCAGGGTTCAGGCGACGGCGGATTTTCTTCGGGCAATGGAATGGCTCCCGAACCTTCGGGCGCAGGCGATGGCTTCATGAACATTCCTGAGGGAATAGAAGAGGAATTGCCTTTTAACTAGACATATGTTCACGATAGGAGGAAATCGAAATGGCATTTAATAGAGCCGAGAAGGCCGATTCTCCGATGAAAAAGAGACCGGGCATTCGCAAGAGAAAAAAGGTTTGCGTATTCTGCGGAAAGGATAGCGCAATCGATTATAAGGATACAGCCAAGTTAAAGAGGTTCGTTTCTGAGAGAGGAAAGATTCTTCCCCGCAGAGTTACAGGAACCTGTGCAGAGCATCAGAGAGCTCTGACAACAGCAATAAAGAGAGCCCGTCACGTGGCACTCATGCCTTATATTTCTGAATAGATCAGTCAGTTCCGGCCCCTGTGCGACAGCGCAGGGGCCGTTTGCGTTATGGGGTATCTTGGTGTTATAATCTACTTTGTATGATTTTGTACATTTGCATGAGGATTTCATGGAAAGAAGATCGAGAGTCAGATTAAAAGGAAAGCTCAAAACCTACATCCGTGCTTTCATATACCTGGGGATACTGCTGGCAGCTGTGAATGTGATCGTTTACATGCTGGATACCAGATCAGGACTCATCCTGAGCGGATATGTCGTGCTGTATTTTGCGCTGGCATTCACGCTGTACGGACACAATAAGAATCTCATTGCCAAGGAGCTGGTCAGCTTCGCAACGCACTACGGGCAGGTTCAAAAGGCTCTGTTGCAGGAACTGGAAATACCCTATGCCGTCCTTGATGATGAAGGCCATGTAATATGGATGAACGGGTGGTTTGAAAAGATCACCCACAAAGAACACAATTTCAGAAGATCGATAACATCTATCTTTCCTTCCATAACCAGAGAGAAACTGCCAGGCGAAGAGGAATATATAGAGAGCGAACTCGAATTTGAAGACAGCAGCTATCTGGTCAAGATGCGCAAGATACCTGTCAGGGACATGATAAACAACAGCTCGATCGTTGAGGCTAACAAGAATTACGACGGCTATCTCGTCGCGTTTTATCTGTTCGATAATACTGCAGTCAAACTGGCTCTGCAGGAGATAGATGATCAGTCACTGGTTGTCGGAATGATCTACCTTGATAACTATGATGAGGCGCTTGAATCGGTTGAAGAAGTCCGTCGTTCACTGCTCATAGCTCTCATAGACAGAAAGGTAAACAAGTATATATCCGCTATAGACGGAATATGCAAGAAACTGGAAAAAGACAAGTACCTTATCGTACTTCGAAAAAAGGCACTTGAATCATTAAAGGAAAACAGATTCGATATACTTGATGATGTCAAAACCGTTAATATCGGAAATGAGATGGCTGTTACCATCAGTATCGGAATAGGATTAAGCGGTCTGACCTATGCTCAGAACTATGAGTTTGCAAGAAATGCCATAGACCTTGCGCTCGGCCGCGGAGGCGATCAGGCCGTAGTCAAGACACCTGATAATGTGGTTTATTACGGAGGCATATCTCAGCAGGCCGAAAAGAACACGAGAGTCAAGGCCAGAGTCAAGGCACAGGCTCTTCAGGAAATCATCTCCGGCAAGGAACAGGTCCTTGTCATGGGACACAGAAATCCTGATGTGGACAGTTTCGGTGCATCTGTAGGTATTTTCCGCATAGCCAAAGCTCTGGATAAGAGAGCATATATAGTATTAAACGATATCACTCCCGCGATCAAACCCATGGTCGATCTCCTGATGGAAAAAGAGGATTATTCCGAGGGTATCATAAAGAACCAGGAAGCAATAGATCTTGCCGGCAACAATACGGTCCTCGTTGTAGTCGATGTCAACAAGCCGAGCATAACGGAATGTCCGGAACTGTTGCGCGCGTGCAAATCAATAGTAGTGCTGGACCATCACAGACAGGGAACCGAGAGCATAGAAAACGCAACTCTCTCGTACGTGGAGGCCTATGCATCATCTGCATGTGAGATGATATCAGAGATCATTCAGTATATAGATGACGGCGTACGGATAAGCGGTGAAGAAGCAGACTGTATGTATTCCGGTATCATGATAGATACCAACAATTTCCTGACAAAGACAGGTGTCCGCACATTCGAGGCAGCAGCATTTCTAAGGCGTTCCGGAGCAGATGTTACCAGGGTCAGAAAACTGTTCCGCGAGGATGCCAGCGATTACAAGGCTCGTGCCGATGCCGTATCCCAGGCAGAGATCTACAGGAATGCATTTGCAATATCAACTTGCTCCGGAGAGGATGTCGAATCACCTACCGTAGTCGGGGCACAGGCTGCCAACGAGCTTCTTAATATCAAGGGTGTTATGGCGAGCTTCGTTCTGACGGAATACCAGAGTCAGGTATATATCTCGGCCCGTTCCATAGATGAGATAAACGTTCAGATAATCATGGAGAGAATGGGCGGCGGAGGTCATCTCAACATAGCCGGAGTACAGCTTGAAGGAGTGTCTGTCGAATCTGCCATAGGCGCCTTAAAGGAAACTCTTGACAGCATGATAGAAAATAAAGAGATCAAGATCTGATCAATGTTTGGAGAATAATATGAAGGTTATATTACTGGAAGATGTTAAAGCACTGGGGAAAAAGGAGCAGATAGTCGAGGTTTCCGACGGATATGCCAGAAACGCTCTGCTACCTAAGAAACTGGCGGTCGAAGCTACAGGCAGGAACCTTAACGACCTGAAGTTGAAAAAAGCTAACGATGAAAAGGTCGCAAAGGAAATACTGGAAAATGCCAGAGAATTTGCTGCTCAAATGCAGAACGATGTGGTTACGGTATCGATAAAGGCAGGAGAGGGTGGCAAGACATTCGGATCCGTTTCAACCAAAGAAATAGCCACAGCTTATAAGGAACAGTGCGGCAAGGAAATAGATAAAAAGAAACTGCAGCTTCCTGAGGCGATCAGGTCCTTCGGAACATTTGAAGTTCCCGTAAAACTGCATCCGCAGGTCACCGGAACACTCAGAGTTAAAGTGATAGAACAGAAATAAAGATATAAATGGCAGCAGAAGAATCAGTACTTAAAAGAATAATGCCGCATGATCCCGCAGCTGAGCAGTCTGTTATCGGATCGATGATCATGGACAGGGAAGCGCTCCCGGTCGCTTCGGAGATCATCACCGGTGAAGATTTTTACTCTCGACAGTACGGGATCATTTTTGATGCTATGGTCGAGCTAAACGATGAAAACAAACCGGTCGATCCGGTAACGCTGCAGGCCAAGCTCGTGGAAAAGGGAGTTTCACCTGAGGTCAGTTCTCTCGAGTATCTGAAGGATATTCTGGACACTGTGCCGACAGCTGCGAATATCAGACATTATGCGAATATCGTTGCAGACAGATCAACAGCAAGGAAACTCATAAAACTAAACGATGAGATATCCAACGAGTGCTACGCCGGCAATCAGCCGCTCGAGCAGATACTCGATGAGACTGAGAAAAAGGTATTTCAGATAGTTCAGAACCGGAACGTTGATGACTATACTCCAATTAACAGGATCGTCATGAATGCGATGGATCATATAGAGACTGTTTACAAAGCCAAAGGAAATGTTACAGGTCTGGCAACCGGGTTTTATGATCTGGATTATAAAACCGCTGGTCTTCAGAATTCCGATCTCATACTCGTGGCAGCACGACCCTCAATGGGTAAGACTGCGCTCGTCCTTAACATGGCACAGCACATGGCTTTTGCCAACAAAAAGCACGTCGCTATCTTCTCTCTGGAAATGAGTAAGGAGCAGCTGGTCAACAGACTGTTCTCGTTGGAATCACACGTAGATGCACAAAGGCTTAGAACGGGCAGCCTGACGGATGCAGACTGGAAGGCCCTTATCGAAAGTGCCGGAAATATCGGTAAATCAAACCTGATAATCGATGACACTCCCAGCATCAGTATTTCAGAATTAAGATCAAAATGCCGTAAATATAAACTGGAACACGGCCTCGACATTATAATGATAGACTACCGTCAGCTGATGAGCGCATCGGGCGGAAGATCATCCGATTCAAGGCAGCAGGAGATATCCGAGATATCCAGATCATTAAAGGCACTTGCCAGAGAATTAAATGTTCCCGTGGTGGCACTGTCACAGCTCTCCAGAGCGGTTGAGAGCAGACCCGACAAGAGACCCATGCTGTCGGACCTTCGTGAATCCGGAGCGATCGAGCAGGACGCCGACGTTGTTATGTTCATTTACAGGGATGATTATTATCACAAGGATACTGAGAAAAAGGGGATCGCAGAGATCATAATCGCCAAACAGAGAAACGGTCCGATAGGAACCGTAGAACTGATCTGGCTGCCCGAACTTACCAAGTTCGCCAACCCCGAGTGGAAAAACAAACAATGAGATATTAAAGATACAGACAGAAAAAGAACCGGTGATACACCGGTTCTTTTCTGTGTTTAAGATTTTAATTTAGCCTTCAGAGATAGCTCCAACAGGACACTGACCTGCGCAAGAACCGCAGTCAATGCACTTATCGGGATCGATCTCGAATTTGCCGTCTCCTTCAGAGATAGCGCCTACAGGACACTGACCTGCACATGCACCACACTGAATGCAAGCATCACCAATTACGTATGCCATAACAAACCCTCCTTGTTTATTCCTTGTTTACGGTTATCATTTTAATACAAATGATTTCAGTTAACAATAGACTTTTAATTTTTCACAGATACAACATATGGTAGGTGAGTCCAAACAGCCCGAATGTTCCTTAAAAAGTACACGTTTTGACCTTGACCGTACTTTGAATTCTACAATATAATAAGTCTTGCAAACATAGCATGGACACATGCCAACGATAAACAATTTTTCAATAGGAGGGTTACTTAAATGAGACCAGAATGGAACAATTTCGTAGCCGGAAAGTGGGAGAACGAAGTTAACGTTCGCGACTTCATCCAGAAGAACTATCATCCCTATGACGGAGATGACTCTTTCCTTGCAGATGCTACACAGGACACTAAGGATCTTTGGAACATGGTATTAGACCTTCAGAAGAAGGAAAGAGAAGCCGGCGGCGTTCTCGACATGGATACCAAGGTTATTTCAACAATCACTTCTCACGGTCCCGGATACCTTGATAAATCAAAGGAAAAGATCGTAGGATTCCAGACAGATGCTCCTTTCAAGCGTTCACTTCAGCCTTACGGCGGAATCAGAATGGCAGAAAAGGCCTGCTCTGATAACGGATATGAAGTAGATCCTGAGATATCTGAGTTCTTCTCAGTTCACAGAAAGACACATAACGCTGGTTGTTTCGATGCTTACAACCAGGAGATGAGAGCATG
>ODAI010328545.1_pt1 | contig 10722 bp, 12 predicted proteins | sample 1539321 | NCBI WGS metagenome assembly ODAI01 (sample SAMN02144231, study PRJEB22623) | gut metagenome | biome: sheep rumen | host: Ovis aries | place: New Zealand | reverse complement strand
TTGATGAGAGGAACGGCTTTGCTTTATCGGAGAAAGATCTGATTGAGAAGAGCCGCTGCTCTGATCTTGTATTCTTATGCAATCCGCATAATCCCACGGGATACCCTGTTGAAAGACTTTCCGGGCTTCTGAAGGCGATCCTCGGCAGCGAGCGCAAGCTGCTGGGGGTCATCAAGAAGGAGCTTCTGGAGGTGCGGGCAAAGTTCGCGGACGCCCGGCGCACCCAGCTGGTGGATTCCTTCGAGGAGATCGTCATCGAGGAGGAAAAGCCCGTCGCCGACGAGACGGTGGTGGTGCTGACTCAGGCAGGCTTTGTCAAGCGCATGGCCCCGAAGCTGTTCGACAAGGCCATGGCGAACGGCGAATTCGCCGATCCGCCCCGCCAGTCCATCCGCACGATGACCGACGCGAAGCTGCTGTTCTTCACCGACGTGGGCAACGCCTACATCCTGGCGGCGGAGAAGATCGCCGAGGCGTCGAAGGCAAAAGACCGTGGTCTGCCCTTGGGCGGCGTGCTGGCCGGACTTGAAACCGACGAGAGTCTGGTTGCGCTGCACGAGGCGGGGGACTGGTCAGGCGAATTGATGTTCGTGACCCGCAAGGGCCTGACCAAGCGCACCGCGCTGGAAGAGTACAACGTGCGCAAGTCGAAATTCGCGGCGCTGAACCTGAAGAACGGAGACAGACTGATGTCGGTTTTGCGCCCGGATGGGTTTGAGAGCGTGCTGCTGCTCACCCGCCAGGGCATGGCGATCCACTACGCGACGGAGGAGGTCTCCGTGATCGGACGCACGGCGGCGGGCGTCAAGGCCATCACCCTGAGTACCGGCGACGAGGTGGCCTTCGCCTTCGTTCACAACAGCGAGGGCGAGGTCGTGATGATTACCGACATGGGCTACATGAAGCGCTGCCTGCTGATCGACTTCGACCGCCAGGCCAGGGGAGGGAAGGGCGTCAGGGCCTTCAGCTTCCTGAAGAACGGCTCCAACGGTGCGGCCATTGCCGGGGCCCTGATCGTCACCGAGCCCTTCCGATTCAACATCGTCCAGAAGAACGGCGCATCCACCCCCTGCGTCACCGAGGACGTGCCCATCGAGCCGAGGACGGGCCGCGGTCAGCCCTATGTGGTGGTGGTCATGGACGACGTGGTGACGGAGCTGGGGCGGGGGGAACTGAGCACGTCGACCGACGACAACGCAGCAATGGCGGATTCAGGCAAGCATAATGTATGAATTATTTCTGCACGGGTCCTAAGCCTGCAGCGGCGCCTATCAGGCGTCCATGGCGGCAGATTGCCGCTACGGTGCGATTTCTGTAGACTAATCGGATATTATTGATATAGAATAAACACAGCGGTTCAGCGCTGTGTTTATTCTATATCAATTTTAGCTTATACTGGAGGAATGTCATGCGCTACGAATGGATGGATGAATACCTGCTTGCCAAGCGGGCGGTAACCAAGGATTTGCAGCCGGAGTGGAATTGGATTCGCTACAAGATCGGGGATAAGATGTTCGCGGCGATCCTGCTGGACGACGACAACAAGCCCTATTACATCAATTTGAAGCTGGAGCCCACCGAGGGTGAATTCCTGAGGGGTCAGTATGCCGACATCATACCGGGCTATTATTCCAACAAGCGCTGCTGGAATTCCATCATGCCCGACGGACAGGTGCCAGATGAATTGTTAAAGTCGCTGCTGGACAAGTCCTATGACCTGGTCCTGAAGGGCTTCAGCAAGAAAAGGCAGCGGGAGCTGTTGGGAGAGGATTGAGCAGCCCAATGAATACGGCGGCAAACCGCCTGATGAAGTGCGGCGGCCCTTATTTCATTGGCCTTGCAAGGGTGACTACCCGTGACGCTATTCTTGTGGATGTGCGGGAAGCGGATGAGTTTCGATCCGGCCACATCCCCGAGGCAGTCAATGCGCCGCTGTCTACGATAAGCATGACGACACTTCCGAAGAATGCTCCGCTGTTCCTCTATTGCTTGCGTGGGATCCGCGGTAAACGGGCGGCAGGAGTGCTGAAGAAGAGGGAATACACAGTGAAGAGCATCGGCGGGATCAATGGGTATAAAGGAGAGCTGGAACGATAATGAAAGCGATCATATTGAACGGATCCCCGCGCAAGAACTGGAACACGGCCCTGATGCTGAAGGAAGCACAGAAGGGCGCGGAATCTGTCGGAGCGGAGACGGAATAAATTGACCTGTACGATTTGACCTACACAGGATGCCGCAGCTGCATGGCATGTAAGCGCAAAGGTGCAGAGCGGTGTAAATGCTTCTGGAAGGATGACCTCTCCCCGGTGATTGACCGGGTCTTTGCAGCGGACGCTCTTATTATCGGATCGCCGATCTACCTGGGGGACATCACCAGCCAAGTGCATGCGCTGATTGAACGGTTGCATTTCTGTGCCCTGTCCTACGATGATTATTCCAATTACTTCACGGGTAAGGTGGATGTGGGAATCGTCCTGACGATGAATGCGCCAAAGACATTCTATCCGGATATGAAAAGCGATATTGTCTTTTCCATTCCACATGAATACCGGAAGGTGCTCGGACGTCCGCTTTCCCATGATTGTCTTGCAAGGGTTCTGACTGCAAAACTTGCCGCCAAAGACAAGGACAAGTCGACCGAAACATTGAATACAGCCGTCCGCGGACAGATAGTTCTTGGCAGCGATGAATCGGCAGACATCGCCGCGATCAATGGAATGCTTCAGCTCGGCGCTTATATGCAGTCGCTGCCGTTGGAAGGAAAAAAGCAAGCCATGCTCGGGCTTGTTGCCGGATCACTTGCGAAAAACACATTTGGTGTCAGCTATACCGGCAACATCGGCTGGGGTGGAATGGAAAAATACATACGAGACGTCCATCTCTATGCGGGTGAGAACAATAGGCATCAAACAATCAGCGTGGAGGTGTTCACGCTTGGGGACAACTTCAGCATCTGCGTGATGCAGCCCGGCAAAAATCCAGTGTTTGTCCAGGAATTGATTCGGTGCTTTGCCAGCTGTGACATTGAATGTATGCTGATGAGCGAAGAGAGGTTTCATCTTGCCGATTATGAGCTTCCATAAGCAGCGGAAGAAAACATCATGACAGCTTCCAGTCTGACAAGGTAATCATAACGACCAGCGTCGCTTACGAGCGGCGCTCTTTTTATGCTCAAAACAAGGTGGTGAACTTTCGTGCCCGAAGTGCTGCGCGACCTGGTGGTCATCCTGTCACTGCAATCCGATAACTTCTCTCGAAACATCAATTCCATCAACCGTCAGATACATGTTACCGGTGCCGGTAAGCAGATCGGACTGACTGAAGCGCAGGTGTAGGGACTTTCCGCCATGCTTTCATATTCGTCAGCCAGCTCGCCAGCCGAGGTATGTTGCCATATGACAGACAACCCTGCTTCAACCTTCCGCACCGTGCGGCACTTTGATGGGGTGGCGTCTTTTCCACCCCATGTTTGTCCTGCCGTGGGATAGACCGGCCGATTCCCGCTAAGGAAATACCGCATAATTGGATGGTAGTATGGCGAGGTGAATTTTAGTCAGCCGTGGCCTGCAAATTTCGCAGGCTTACTGGAGGTAAGTCAAGGAATTTGCAGGCTGCGGATGGCTGAAATTCGCCCGCCAGACTGCCACCCGTATTGTGCGGTATTTCCTTAAGCAGCAGCAAAAGAGAACGACAGTGGCCGACGGGGCGATACCCAAAATGAGTACCAAAAACCGATACCAAACTATTTCGCGTATCAGTTTGGTACAGTAATTCCAGTCAAAACAAACGGTCGCATGTCTGCTTTTCCACGTCCGGTTTTGTCTGGTTGGAGAAGCTGCTGCGCTTCAAGGTCAGCGCCCTGTCCGTCCGCTCCAACCTGTCGGGGCTGGCCAGCAACGCGGCCGATGGGGAATCGGAGCTGCTGACCTATGTGCTGGATGAAAAATCGGGCCAGCTGGTTCTCCAGCAGCCCACCCAGGCCAACGGCGTCACGGCCAACGCCATCAAATCCGGCCTGATCGCCAATGCCACCGCCGCTTCGACGCTGGATATGGAGCTGTTCGTCCACGACCTGAACGTCGGCCATCGGGTGTACGACGGTTGGGACGGCCAGAAGTGGCTGGACATCGTGCTGCACAACTACGCCGCCTTTGACGACGATATCAAGCTGGCCTGCGCGGTGTACGTGGACGGCGCCACCGACCCGTATTACGTCAACCTGCCCTACTATGAACAGGCGCTGGTCAACCGCTCGACCCAGACCATCTCGATGCCCATGAGCGCGTTGGTGGATGATCCGGGCGCCCACAAGCAGGCACGGGTGGAGGTCGTCGCGGTCGGCGAGGAGGAATGCGCCCTCATCAACAATGAATTCACCGTCTATCTGGGCGGCGGCAGCCCGCTTTACTTCATTACTCAGCCCGAGGACGTGACCGTCCAGGAGGGCGAGGACGTATCCTTCACGGTGGAGGTCGGCGGCGGTAAACAGCCCTATACCTACCAGTGGCAGATCTGGGATGAGAAGCACCAGAAGTGGGTGGCCCTGCCCGGCTTCGACGAGCCGACCCTGAGCAGGAAGGACATCGAGAAGAAGTGGGACGGCTGTAAATTCCGCTGCGTCGTGACCGACGCCGAGGGCACGCAGATCATCAGCCAGGAGGTCACCCTCACCGTGCGCGACGGGGTCGATACCGGCGATCACAGCAACCTGCCGCTGTACCTGATCGTTGCAGCAGTGGCGATGATGCTGTTGATCGCCCTGGGCAGGCGCAGGAAAGCGGAGTAACTTCTGATTTATCGAGCTTTTGCTCGATAAATCACAGGCATCGTTAATTGTAGCGGCGGTGCCTGCTCAGCCATGACTGGACAGATACGATTTTTTGACAGTAAAATGATATGATTTAACGAAATACGCCTATGGTATGACAATATCGGCAGACCATAACATGGGTGTGCCTTTGGATAACTGAAAAGCCCGAGGGCAGCGTGAAATCGCTCCCGGCACATAGGGGGGAAATGACATATGCGCAGATGGATTTGCGGTATGGCGATGGGCGTGGCACTGATTCTCGCACTTTGCGGCCCTGTGGTCGCGGAGACGGCGGATGACCCGGTCGTGGTGCGGGTGGGGGGCTTTCAGCTATAACAGAAGTATGCTCCAGGGCTCGCTGGACAGCATGATCGAGTTGTCACAGATGCTCAGCGGCGACGCCCCCACCGATGCTGAGAAGGCTGCGCGGCTCCAGGGTACCGTGGACAGCTTCGTGAGCCTGGGCGTGATTGAGAACAAGCTGTCGGAGACCGGAAAGAACGATTTTACTGAGGCCGAGACCGAGGCCCTGAACCGGCAGGCCCGCAGCAAGTACGAGGAGCTGTGGCAGCTGCTCTATCAGCAGATGCAACAGGGCGACGCCGCCGTTTCGGAGGCAGATGTCACCGAGCAGCTGGAGCTGATGGGCTATACCTTTCAGGCTATCTACGACGAGATGGAATTGCAGACCCGCCAGAACCGGGCCATCGAGGCGTTTGTCGGTAACATCGTGCTGACCCAGGTCCAGGTGGACGCCTACTACGAGGAGCAGTTCGTCGGCCCCGACCGGGCGGACTATGAGAATGATATCGATAAATACGATCAGGAAATCCTGATGAACAACAACGAGGCGTTCTACACGCCCGAGGGCTACCGCTACATCCACCAGATCGTGCTGGAGATCCCGGAGGAAGCCTTGAAGGCGGTGCGTACCGAGCAGGTGGCGATGAACCGTGCCGCCCAAAGCATGGCCACCGCCCTGCAGTCGCTGACACTGGCCGCCACCACCGCCGAGGGCTGGGACGACATGACCGAGGCCCGTGCGCTGTATGACGAGGCTGCGGAAGCGTTGAAGACCGCCCAGGCGGACTATGCCGCCCGGCTGGAGGAGGCGGCGCTTCCTCTGGTGAAGGAGACCACCGACGAGATCGCCACCCAATACGCCGCCGGCATCGACTTCAAGACCCTCATCAGCCGCTACAGCACCGACAAGACCGAGCGCAACGTGAACGGCGACGGCTACTCCTTCCATCCGGATTCCAAGATGTGGCCGGAGAACTTTATCAAGGCCGCGTCGGCGCTTCAGAAGGCTGGGGACATCTCACAACCCTTCGTCACCGATCAGGGCGTGCACATAGTGTGCTACGCCGGTGACGTGCCCGCCGGGGCGCACGTTCTGACCGAAGACGAGCGGGAGCTGCTGAACGCCGCCGCCCTGCGCTACTACCAGATGGAAGAGCTGAACGATCTGGTGGAGGAATGGCAGGCGGACTATGAAATCGAAACCCATCCTGAGCTGTTGAAGTACTGACCTGCTGACGCCCCGTCCTCCCCAGGAGGGAAGACCATGAAAAAGCTGATCTCCGCGCTGCTGCAGATCGTCGTGCTGGTCCGGGTATTGCCCCTCGGGGCCTTGGCTACCGTGAGCAGGGTGATGCCCGAGGAAGAACTGAACAGGGCCTATGCCAGGTTTACGCGGACCGAGGGCTTTGAAAACGTCCAGACTGTGTACCTTGAGGCCGAACAGCTGCGCGAGGAGCTGCGCTATTACAAGGATCAGTTGACCGAAGCCTCCGGCGTCATCTCCGAATACTGCCGTCGGTTGCGGGAGGAGGACAAGCTGTTCGATTCCGACCGGATTTGATGCTCGGTGTGCATCGAAGAGGCTGAGGCGGAGATCGTGGAAATCCGGAAGATCATCGCGGACAACGCCGCCCACTGGGATGACAGGATCGATCTTTTTTGAACCGGCTCTCCTCGGCGGTGAGGGGCGTGGCCAATAACGTGGACGCGACGATCATCGTGCTTTCCGAAAACGAGGTTGCCATTGAACTGAAAACCGGCACGACGGAAAAGCCAGAGCCCGTGAAAGGCGTCCAGGTGAAGGTCAGGGACACCCCAAAAGGATTCCAAACTGAACAGCTACACCACCAACGACAATGGCGTCGCCGTAATCCCGGTAAATATGTTCAGCATGGGCGCATAGGAGATCCTCCATATGTATGTCGAGGTGAATCCCCGCCCCAGGGCTATCGGGATTTTATCATCGAGTATATGGACTTGGCGAAGGGCGAGAGCTATAAGCTGTTCCTGACGCCCATGCCGAAGGCACGCAGATCATCAGCCAGGAGGTTACCCTCACCGTGCGCAACGGGGTCGATACCGGCAATCACAGCAACCTGCCACTGTACCTGGCGATTGTCCTTGCCGCGCTGATACTGCTGTGGTGGGTGCGCAGGCGGACGCGGAAAGCTTTCATAAGTAAGGAAGGTATGATCGATGCTATTGAAGAAAACCAACGCAGCTTTGGGCCTTTTGTCCATCGTCGCCATGCTGGTACACATCGGATACACCGTGTTCGCGTATCTGGCGTTTTACTACAATCCAACGCTGAAGCTGCTGACGGCCGTTCCCTTCATGGTGCTGGCGTGCTTACACGCCATATGCGGCATGCTGACGGTGTTCATCCAGTCAGACGGCACGCGCCTGGACCTGTATCCGAGGCAGAATGCGCGCACGATTCTTCAAAGGGCTTCCGCGGCGCTGATGCTGCCCCTTCTGATACTGCACATCAACACCTTTACCCTGCTTCAGTCCAGTGCCGGAGCGGGGCAGTGGATTTGGTTTGCCCTGCTGATGCTCAGCCAGCCGCTATTCTACGGCACGGCGCTGATCCACATTGCGGTGTCCGTGACGCGGGGGCTGATCACACTGGGCTGGCTGAGTTCCACTGAAAAGCAGAAGGTGATCGACCGCGTCGTGTATGTTCTCTGCGCGCTGGCGTTCGCGGTTTCGACCTTTGTGGTGATTCGAACGGAGCTTGCCATGTTCCTGTCCGGAGGTGGCGCGGCATGAAGCGGGCGCTGATCATCGGAAGCGGCATCTCCGGCATGGCCTGTGCCGTGCGGTGCGCGGCGCGTGGCGTTCACGCGACGCTGGTATCGCCGTTTCCATCGGAGCGGTCCCAGTCCGTGATGGCGGCGGGCGGCATCAACGCCGTGCTGCCCGAAAACGATTCGGGCGATACCGTCGCCAGCCACATCGAGGATACGCTCAAGGGCGGCTGCCGGCTGGGTGGCGAGCGGGCCGTGACCGGCCTGTGTGAAAACGGCGAGGCGATACTGCGCGACCTGGAGCGCATCGGCACGGTGTTCTCGGTGGATGGGCAGGGACGCCCCATGCGCCGGGCGTTCGGCGGCCAGTCCCACAGGCGCACATACTACTGCGGCGCGTCCACTGGAAAGCAGATCGTTTCCGCACTGGTGATGGAGGCGCGGCGCTTTGAAGCGATGGGCCTGATCGAGCGCAGGCTGTGGTGCTGCTTCCACTCAGCGCTGATCAAGGATGGCGTCTGTCACGGCGCGATGCTGTTCGACGAGGCGCGCGGCGGATTGGAGGCCGTCTATGCCGACGCGCTGGTGATCGCCACGGGCGGGCAGAACGCGTTGTTCGGCAAGACCACGGGCTCCACGCAGTGCGACGGCTACGCCGCGGGAAAGCTGTTCATGCAGGGCGCGGAGCTTAAAAACCTGGAATTCATACAGTATCATCCCACCACGCTGGAGACCGCGCAGAAGCGCATGCTGATCTCCGAGGCGGCGCGGAGCGAGGGTGGCCGGCTGTTTCACAGGGTGGATGGCCGGAATGTCTACTTCATGGAAGAGAAGTATGGCCCGGGCGGCAACCTGATGACGCGGGACGTCATATCCCGGGAGATCGACGCGGTGGGCGGCAGGGTGTTCCTGGACATCTCGTTTCTTGGAAAGGACGTTATCGACGGTCGCCTGCCGGAGGTGCGGGATCTCTGCGCAAAGTACGGGGGCATCGACGTGACGCGGGAGCCGATCCCGGTGCAGCCGTCGGTGCACTTCTTCATGGGCGGCCTGGCAGTGCATTTGAACCACGAGACGAACATCCGCAACCTGTTCGCGGTGGGGGAGTGCGCGGCCATGTATCACGGAGCGAACCGCCTGGGCGGCAACTCGCTGCTGTCGGCGATCTACAGCGGCAATGTGGCGGCGGAGGCCATCGCGAACCGGAAGAATGAAACCCCAGCCCATCCCGATTTCAACGGGGAGCTGGAGCGCGAGAGAGCGCGGCTCGCCGAACGCAGGGACACGCAAAGCCAGTTCCCCGTCATGTACATCCGTGACATGCTGGCCGAGACGATGCAAAAGCGGCTGGGAATCGTGCGAGATGAGGCTAACCTCACAAAGGGGCTGGACGACATCGACTATTACCTGTCAATCGCCGAGCGCATCCGCTACGATTCCAGCGTGATGCCCTATTTCAACTACAGCCTGACGGCGATCCTGACGCTGGCGCGGGCGACGGTGGCATGCGCCTTGTCCCGCCGGGAGAGCCGCGGAGCGCATTATCGCAGCGACTTTACGGAGACGGACGCGGCGTACCGTTCGGCGACGATCATCAAGTACGACGGTGGAAATTACAGCGTGCTGCTGGATGGGGAGCGTGCCTATGAGAGTTAGAATATTGCGACAGCAGTTTCCCGGCAGCGCGCCATACTGGGAGACCTTCGAGTACGATGGTCCCATGGACAATTCCGTGGCCGGGGTGCTGGATTACATCAATTATCACGACGATATCGTCGATGTGGACGGCAAGCGGACGACCCGCATCGGCTGGGAATGCGCCTGCCTGCAGGGCATCTGCGGGGCATGCGCCATGGTGATCAACGGGAAACCGGCCCTTGCCTGCGAGACGTTCGTGCGTGATCTGAAGGGAGAGGAAATCACGATCCGGCCGCTTCGGAAGTTCCCTGTCATTCACGACCTGGTGGTGGATCGATCCTCTATCCATGATAACCTGAAACAGGCCAACGTGTGCATTGGGGAATACCAGCCCTCCGCGGACATCGACCACGCGCACCAGTACGCCGCGGGCAAGTGCCTCAAATGCGGGCTGTGCCTTGAGGTGTGCCCGAATTATGTGAACGGCCATACATTCTTTGGCGCGGCCTTCGCCAACGATTGCTATCTGGTGGCTTCGAGAAACCGCGCCGAGGGCAAGCGCATCCGGACCGCCTATGCCCAACATTTTGGGAAGACATGTTCCAAGTCGCTGTCCTGCATGGAGGTTTGCCCCATGAAGATACCGACGCTGGCTTCAATGGCCAAGCTAAATAGAATGAAACGCTGATTCGGCCTTTTTGTAGCGTTGATGCTGTGCAACCCGCAGATCATTTTGATTGCCCGGTGGATTCAGCCGAGGAAATAATACAACGTATTCATGCTTTAATGCGCGTCTGGAATTACTGTAAATTAATTCAGCACAATGCACCCGGATGCACCAAAATGCACCCTGACCGCGTAAAATACTCCCCGAAGGATGGACACCGGAAATATGCACCATCCCGGGAAATGGACAGTCCATATAGCACTCGCCCCGTATTATGGACAGTGAAATATGCCCGGTCCACGAAAGAGGACAGCGAAAACAGCACAGCATGGCAGACAGACGACAAAGCCAGCGTGACAAGCAGAATCGGAGGTGATATACTGAGATAAGAAAGGACAGTTGATTATCATGGCAGGGAATGGTTCGAGTTTCACGCCGGAAGATATTGCGATATTGCGAGCGAATCCATATACGCTCAGAGCATCCGCAAGCGGCATGTCCATCACAATGGAAGCGAAAGTGCGAGTGCTTGAGCTGTATGAAACCGGAAT
>ODAI011301271.1_pt1 | contig 10723 bp, 8 predicted proteins | sample 1539321 | NCBI WGS metagenome assembly ODAI01 (sample SAMN02144231, study PRJEB22623) | gut metagenome | biome: sheep rumen | host: Ovis aries | place: New Zealand | reverse complement strand
TCATCATCAACAAGGCCCAGAATACCGGTGTGAGCGATCTCCACCAACTCCGGGGCCGGGTGGGACGTTCAAACCGCAAAGCTTTCTGTTATCTGATTGTTCCCCCTCTTGTCAGCATTACGGATGATGCCCGGAGAAGGCTAAAAGCGGTAGAGGAGTTTTCAGACCTCGGAAGCGGATTCAATATTGCCATGCAGGATTTGGATATCCGTGGAGCCGGCAATCTGCTGGGTGCTGAGCAAAGCGGATTCATTACGGATATGGGTTTTGAAACATACCAGAAAATATTGTCTGAAGCGATGGAAGAACTGGGTGTCGAAACCGGAATCAAAACAAAGTCCGACAATGATCTGTATGTAGGAGAATGTACGATTGAAACGGATCAGCCCGCATTTATTCCGGATGATTATATAGATATTAATGCGGAGAAAATAAGGATTTACAAGCAACTCGATACAATTACTTCTGATAAGGAAATAGCAAGGTATCGTGAACAATTGACAGACAGGTTCGGAAAATTCCCAGAAGAGGTAGAAAATCTTTTCTATGTAGTAAAAATCAGGAATCTGGGAGTAGAAAAAGGATTTGAAAAGATTATAATCAAAAACGGACTGCAGATTATGTTCTTTGTCAATAATCCGATGTCGGCATATTATAAATCCAAGATGTTCGGGGATATTTTAGCGTCTGTCAATGCCAACAGTTCCCGGTATTCTTTCTCGCAGAAAGACGGAAAGTTGCGGATAATTTCAAGAAATGTAACCTCTCTTGAGAAGGCTTTTGATAATTTAACAAGATTGTAGAATTATTTTTGTATTTTTGCGCCCTGTCAAAAGTGGGAATTCGTGTCGAATCTTTTGATTGAAATAGGCAACACGGCCCTCAAGGCGGCTTTTTCCGACGGGATGACGCTGGGAAAAACCTACCGGTATCAGGGGGAGAAAGTGATGGATTTTATCCGGACGATTCTGAAAAAAGATCGGCCCGGGGTTCTCGTTGTTGCTTCCGTGTATGATATTTCCAGAGCGGATGAGGAGTATTTGCAGGGAGAATGTCAGCATTTGATCTTGTTGGATCCTTCCCACCGGAGTCTTCTTTCTTCGTATTCCCTTCCTTCTTATCTGAGTTATGACAGGGCGGCTTCCATCCTTGCAGCCCGGTATCTTTTCCGTGGAAAAGGCTGTACGATTGTTGATTTCGGAACAACCCTGACCTTTGATTATACGGATGGAGATGGAACCTATCAGGGTGGCGGCATATCCCTCGGCTGCCGAACCCGGTTCAAAGCCCTGAACCGTTATTCGAAGGTTCTTCCCTTGCTTAATTCTCCAGAAATGAAAGATATTCCGCCGCTTTCGCTGGAGGGGTCCATGGTTACCGGAGTCGTTTCGGGCATACTATTTGAAATAGAGGGTTACACGAGGTTAAATCCGGAAAATATCGTGGTTTTTACCGGTGGGGACGCGAATTTTTTTGCAAAAAGGATGAAAATCTCGATATTTGTGATTTGCAATCTCGTACTTATGGGATTGGCTTTAATAGCAGACAATTATGTCAGGAAGATGGATAAATAGATGGATTGCAGCGGCGGCGGGACTTATCCTCGCCGGCTTCCTAGCGTCAGCACAGGACGGTACCTATAACGGATATACTCCTTATTCGGTATATGGTATCGGAGAACTCCATACTTCCGGTTCTGCATATAATTCTTCCATGGGCGGCATCGGAATAGCCAACCGGACCCGCCGGTATGTGAATTATATGAATCCCGCATCGATTACGGCTCGGGATTCCCTCTCCTTTATGGCTGATTACAGTATGTCGGCAAAGACCTCCATTTATACGCAGGGGGACCGTCATTCCGCAAAGAATCTTTTCAATATCAATGATTTTGTAATCAGTTTCCCGATATACCGATCATCTGCGATGATGATAGGAATCACTCCCCTGAGCAATACGGGGTATGACTTTACCTATATCGAAACGGACCAAAACCTGATCGGAAGGACTGGGACCCAGGCTTATTCCGCGAGCGGAAACGGCAGTATTTATCAGTTCTTTGCAGGCGGTGCGGTAACGTTCTGGAAACGCCTTTCCCTGGGAGCCGAGTATATCCTGAATTTCGGTAATATAGACAAGAACGTCGACTTGACGTTCTCGAATACGACCTTCCGGAGCATTGAGAGCGGGTATACCCTGCAACTTCGCGGATCAACTGCCAAATTCGGCGTCCAGTATGAGCAGCCGATCGGAGCGCGCCAGTCTCTGGTAGTAGGAGCGACCTATCGTCTTAAGTCTTCGATAAAAGGTTACTCGACGGATTTTGCTTATGCAAACATGTCTTCCCTTGTCGATACGCTCCGCCATAGGGAAATCAATCTCTCGGAGGGAAACAAGATCCGTTTCGGAGATGAACTGGGATTCGGTATTTCCTACCGGAGCGCCGAAAAATGGTCCGCGGAGATAGACTATGTACGGTCCGACTGGAGAAATTCCGGATTTGAGAATGTCAACGGATTCTCCAACGTATCCGCCTATACGTTTACTTCGGGAGTCGCCCAGTCTTTGCGGGCAGGTTTCGAAATCACCCCGAACCGGAGCGACATCCGCTACCGCTGGAAGCGCTGCACGTACCGGGCCGGAGCCTATTATGAACAGTCCTATTACCGGCTGGACGGAAAGAGCATCGATTCGTTCGGGATAACGCTCGGAGCGACGATACCGGTCTTCCAGGGTTACAACGGAGTAACGGTCGGACTGGATTTCGGAAAGAAGGGAACCGTAGCCAACAATGGTATCCGGGACAACTATATAGGATTGAATATAGGATTCAACATATTTGACATCTGGTTTGTCAAACAACGCTATGATTAATATTTAACGGTTAACGATATGAAAAAATTAACTTTCATCCTCATCGCCGCATTGGCAATCGTTTCCGGCGGAACCCTTTTCGCCCAGGGTAAGTATGGAGCCGACAGTGCAGAATGCATTAAGTACCTGAACTACTATCAGGAGTACTATAAGCAGAAGAATTACGACGCTGCCCTTCCGAACTGGAGAAAAGCGTACAGCATTTGCCCTGCAACCGCTTCCCAGAACATGTTCATCCACGGAACGACCCTTCTGACCCGCGTCTTCAACAAGACGAAGAATCAGGCGGTTGCCGACTCTATCCTGATGCTCCAGGACCAGCGTCTTGCCCAGTATCCTAAGAATAAAGTTTCGATTCTGAACAATAAGGGAACCTATATCGTCAACTTCAAGGGAAATGATTCCAAGTTTGTCTATGACAACCTGAACGCGATCATGAACGAACTCGGCGGCGAGACCCGTGCCAGCATCCTGGTGAACAACCTCCAGGCCGCGATCATGCTGTTCCAGGATAACAAGCTCGCTGCAGATGACGTAATCGGTGCTTATAACAAGGCCGTTGCCTGCATTGAAGCTTCTACGCCGAAGAATGCAGAAGAGGAAGAGCAGAACGCTAAGGTTCGCAACGACCTCGAGGCCATTTTCGCCCAGAGCAAAGTAGCTAGCTGCGAGAATATCCTTAACATTTTCGGACCCCGTTTCAATGCGGATCCTGAGAATGTTGGCCTTGCAACGACGATTGTCAAGTTGATGAATACGGCTGAGGATTGCCTCAATAACGATCTGTATCTGAAGGCCGTTACCCTTATGCATAAGGATGAGCCTTCTGCCAGCACCGCTTACTATCTCTACCGTCTGCATTCCGCTAACGGCAATACCAACGAGGCAATTACCTATCTTGAGGAAGCAATCGCATATCCGGGAGTCGAGAAGGCTGACAAGGCCCAGTACACCTACGAACTTGCCAACTTCTGCCTCAAGAACGGAATGAAAGCAAAGGCTTATGCCAATGCAAAGGATGCTGCAGAACTTGGCTGCGGCTATACCGGAAAGGCTTATTATCTGATCGGAACGATCTGGGGATCTACCGCCTGCGGCGGAAACGAGATCGAAAGAAGGGCTCCTTACTGGGTTGCCGTTGACTTCCTCCAGAAGGCAAAGGCCGCCGATGAGTCCCTCGTCGAGGATGCGAACCGCCTGATCGGCCAGTACAGCGCTTACTATCCGCCGGCAGCAGACGCTTTCATGTATGATCTTACTGCAGGCCAGTCCTATACCGTTTCCTGCGGCGGCATGTCTGCAACGACGACCGTCCGGACGAGAAACTAATCGTCTTTTGAATCCGGTCCGAAACATAATGAAGATGATGGCAACCGCGCTTGCGGTTGCTTTCATCGTCTATTCCTGCAAGGGAAAATTGTCCGAAGCCGATAAACTGGACTTGTCCGTGACACCGCTGCAGCGGGTTGAGGACATGTTCTTTGTCCAAACGGAAAACGGATTGCTGAAAATCCGCGTAGAAGCGCCCGTCATGGAAAGTTACGACAATGATACGGTTGCGTATGAATTGTTTCCGGAGGGGTTGTATGTTTACGGTTATTCTGCGGACGGACTTCTCGAAACAACGATCCGTTCCGATGCCGCCCGGCATAACCAGCCGAAGGGAGGACAGGCGGAACTCTGGCAGGCTTTCGGCAATGTTGTTGTCAGAAACGAGATTAAACAGGAAACGATAGAAACGGATACGCTTTACTGGGACCAGTCCAAGCATGAAATCTATACGGATTGCTATTTGAAACTCTATTCTCCGTCCGGTTTTATGCAGGGATACGGAATGCGTTCCGATGAGATGGCGAGGAATTCTGAGATCCTTGAGCCGTTCAATACGTATGGGGTTGTCGTTCAGGACACAACGCGGGTCGTGGTTGATTCAGCGAATTTTATAGGACCATTATTAAAAAAATAGTGCTACTTCCGATAAAAATTTCTAAATTTGCACCCCTAACCGTTTTTTGGATAAAAATTAAAAAATAAGCATAAAAATGGCAGTTTTACAGAAACTTCGCGGATGGGGCGTCGTCCTTTCGATACTGGTCGCCCTTCCCCTTTTGCTGTTTATCATCGATCCTCAGCAGATCATGCAGACAGTACAGTCCGTGTCGTCGCGTAACGACGTCGGAAAAATCAATGGAAAATCTGTTTCCTATATGGACTTCCAGCAGGATGTCGATAGATTCCAGAGCATCCATGAAATCATGACGGGAACCTCTTCCACCAGCGAGCAGGGCCAGCAGCAGGTCCGCGACGCGGCCTGGCAGAGCCTGATCGACAAATATCTTTTCGAGCCGGAAGCGGAAGCCGCCGGTCTCCAGGTCGGAAAGGATGAGATGATTGACCTTACGGTCGGCGACAATGTCTCTCCGCTTATTTCTTCCAATCCGTATTTTGTCGATGAGAACGGAACCTTCTCCCCTCAGCGCCTGACCGAGTTTGTCCAGGCGGTCAATGGCGGCGATGCCGACCCCCGTTTCTCCCAGTATTGGGATTATCTCCAGCAGTCCGTCAAGACTTCCCAGCTGTACAATAAGTACAACAGCATCTTCTCTGCCGGAAATATCGAAAACAAGCTGATGCTTGGCAATGCGATCAAGGGTAACAACGAAACCGCCAATGTCGAGTTCGTAATGGTTCCCCTTACTTTCGCCAATGATTCTTCCGTTGTCGTTTCCGACCAGGAAATCAAGGATTACTACAACGCCCACAAGGACCTCTATTTCCAGAATGCGGCCCGTGATATCGAGTATGCCGTTTTCGAGGTTGTTCCGTCTGCTGAAGACATTGCTGCCCAGAGCGCTGACTTTACTCGTCTTTACGATGAATTCGCATCGACGGAGAATGTCCGCTCCTTCCTCCAGAGGAACTCTGACACCCAGTATTCCGACTACTATTACAAGACGGGTGAACTGAATTCCGTCAACGGCGAAGTAGAGGCATTCGTTGCGGCGAACAACGCAGGAACCTCTCCTGTCATCCAGGCCGGAAATACCTTTTACGCCGCCCGTATCCTTGACAATGCGATGCTTCCGGATTCTGTCTATGTCCGTCATATCCTCCTGCAGGGAATGGACGCCAAGCATGTCGCCGACAGCCTCGTAAAGGAGATCAAGGGAAACAACTTCTCCACCCTCGCTACGCTCTACTCTGTCGATAAGGGTTCCGCCGCGGACGGTGAGAACGGCAATATCGGCTGGATGACCCAGAATATGATGATTGAAGGTTTTGAGTCTGTCATGACCGCCAAGATTGGTGTTCCCTATGTCATTACGACCCAGTACGGCACCCATATCGTTGAGGTGACCAAGGCTACCAAGCCGATCCTCAAGAAGAAAATCGGCCTCTTCCAGAAAGAGACCCTCGCCAGCAAGGAGACCTTCAATAACTTCTACAACAAGGCCAACCGTCTCGCTACGATTGCCGGTGGCAAGATTGCCAATTTCAAGGCGGCTGCCGACTCTACCGGTGCCTATACGCACCCGATGACGATCACCGAGGCGACCGATACCTATGGTTCGATCGGCCACGCCAAGGAAGTTACCCGCTGGGCTTTCGACCACAAGCCGGGCAGTGTTTCCCCGATTATCACGGTTGACAACAATTACTTCTTTGTCGTTGCCGTCAAGGATGCCCACAAAGAAGGAAAGCCTGAAATCAAGGAGGTTGCAAACTCAATCCGCAGCCAGCTCTATTCCGAGAAATATGCCGAGGCCCGCAAGGACGCGATCGCCAAGGAGATTGCCGGCCTGACCGATATGCAGGCAATTGCCGAGAAACTCAACTCGACCGTCAGCACCCAGGAAGGTGTCGCCTTCTCCGCAATGTCTCCGACCCTCGATCCGAAGTTCATCGGCGCCATCGCCGCTGCGAAGGAAGGGGAGATCTGCGGTCCGGTTGCCGGATCCTACGGTGTCTACGTATTCAAGGTTACCGGCCGCGATACCGGATCCTATTATACGGAAGACGACGCCCGCAACTACAACGCCCAGTTTGCTTCCTATCTGTCCCGGATGATTCTTCCGGTCATGATGAACGACGCGAACGTCAAGGACAACAGAGCCAGATTCTATTAGGATTATGTCTTTGAAATGTGGAATAGTTGGACTTCCTAATGTTGGGAAGTCCACTTTGTTTAACTGCATCAGTTCCGGGAAGGCCCAGAGCGCGAATTTCCCGTTCTGTACGATCGAGCCGAATATCGGTTCAACGAATGTTCCGGACCGCCGGCTGGAGGTCTTGACCGATATCTGCCACCCGAAGCGTACGATTCCCGCGACGGTTGAAATTGTCGACATTGCCGGACTCGTCAAGGGTGCCAGCAAAGGGGAGGGGCTTGGGAACCAGTTCCTGGCCAATATCCGCGAAACGGATGCGATTCTGCATGTCCTGCGTTGTTTCGACGATGGGAATATCGTCCATGTCGACGGTTCCGTAGATCCCGTCCGGGACAAGGAAATCGTTGACACGGAGCTCCAGATCAAGGATCTTGAAACGGTCGAAAACCGGATCAAGAAAGTCGAAAAACAAGCGACGACCGGGGGAGACAAGGAAGCGAAGAAGCTGCTGGTCCTCCTTCAGAAATACCGCGACGTGCTGCTCCAGGGGAAGTCCTGCCGGACCGTTGTTCCCGATAATGCCGAAGAGGCCCAGATGGCCCATGATCTATTCCTGCTGACCAACAAGCCGGTCATGTACGTCTGTAATGTAGACGAGTCGTCTGCGGCCAAAGGAAATGCCTATGTCGATGCGGTACGCGAGGCCGTCAAGGAAGAAGATGCGGAAATCCTTGTCATTGCAGCCAAGACCGAGGCGGAAATTGCCGAGATTGAGGAATATGAGGACCGTCAGATGTTCCTGGAGGAAATGGGTTTGGAAGAATCCGGCGTCGTTCGTCTGATCCAGGGAGCTTACCACCTTCTTAACCTCCAGACTTTCTTCACGGCCGGAGCCGACGAATGCCGCGCCTGGACGATCTGCAAGGGCGACAAGGCCCCGAAAGCTGCCGGAGTGATCCATACGGATTTCGAACGCGGCTTCATCCGTGCTGAAGTGATCAAATATGAAGATTTTGTAAACTACAAGTCGGAAGCGGCCGTCCGGGCGGCCGGAAAGATGGGAATTGAAGGAAAAGAGTATGTCGTCCAGGACGGCGATATCATGCACTTCCTCTTCAATGTGTAAAACCAATTTCTGGTTTTTACGTTTTTTTCTGAAACCAAGATTCTCATGACTTATCTTTAGGCCATGAGAATTCTTTTTATTATCCTTTCAATCACGGTCTCCCGGCCGGATTCACTTTCGTTCCTGTTTTGGAATCTGGAAAACTTTTTTGACCCCCGTCCCGACTCGACGAGCGCGTCCGAGCTTGCGTTTTCCGCTTTCGGAGAGCGTCATTGGAGCCGGAAACGCTATGATCGAAAAGTCGGGATGGTCGGGAAGACGATTCTTTGGTCGGCGGCCCGATACGGGAGCCAGCCTGCCATCATGGGGTTTGCTGAATTAGAGAAGAAAAGGGTGTTGACGGATCTTGTCCGGCATACGGCTCTTCGGAAGCAGAATTATTCTGTCGTTCATTTCGATTCGCCGGATCCCCGCGGTATCGATGTCGGGCTGATCTACCGGAAAAAGCTTCTGACCCTTCTCCGGGCCGGCCCCGTCCATGTCTATGACTCCGCCGGGGCCGTACTTCCGACACGGGATATTCTTTTGGCGGAATTCGGTCTTCCGGACGGAGACTCCCTAGCCGTGATGGTTTGCCATTTTCCGTCCAAATTCGGCGGAGTTTCAGCCTCCGCTCCCAAGCGGAACGCCGCGGTTCGCCGGCTTGAAAACGTGACGGATTCCTTGTCTGCCAAAGGTTTCCGCCGGATTGTCGCGATGGGGGATTTCAATGATACACCGGAGCGCATTTCTCCCCGGGGACTTGTCAATGCCGCCCTGCCGCTTTGGAAAGGAGGGAGAGGGACGATCCGCTATGAAGGAAGATGGGAACTGATTGATATGTTTTTTATCTCGCCGGACCTCTCCGGTTCCGTCCGGATGGAAATAGCGGAACCGCCCTTTCTTCTTGCGGAAGACCGTAAATATGGCGGAACGAAACCGCTCCGGACCTATTCCGGCCCCCGTTATCTCGGCGGCGTCTCAGATCACCTCCCGATCCTTCTGCTGCCCGGGAAATAACCGGTATTGACATTATTTGGAAAAATACCTACCTTTATGCAAACGAATGTAATCATTATGTTTCGCAAAATCCTTCTTTTTGCTACAGCCCTGCTCCTTTGGGCTGCCGTTCCGGTCCTTGCTCAGAAAAAAACGACGGAACAGAAACCCTCTCCCAGGCCCGGAGTGCTGAACAATACGAAAATCAACGGTTTCCGTCCGATCTGGTTTGACCTCGGGCAAAGGAGTGAGTATGGATCCAAATACAATGGAGCGTTCGGAACCTATACGATGAAGCACCGGCCCCTGGCTATTTACAGCGCCGAAGCAGACAAGACTTTCTTTGTTTATGGCGGTACGACAAAAGCGGACGAGCGGCATCTTCTCTGTATGATCAGCTGCTATGACCACAAAACAGGCCTTGTCGAGAAACCGACCGTCGTCTATGACAAAGGCCCCGTCAACGATCCCCATGACAATCCAGCCCTGCTGATCGACCCCGAAGGGTATCTATGGGTCTATGTCGCCGGACGGGCCAACAAGCGGATCGGTTTCCGCTATCGCTCCGTGAGGCCTTACGACATATCCGAGTTCCAAGAAATCGGCGGCAGTATTATGGCCTATCCGCAACCGTATTATATCGAAGGGAAGGGGCATTTCCTTTTTGAAACCCGTTACGACGGTGTCCGGCAGCTCTTCTACCAAACTTCGCCGGACGGAGTTAACTGGACCCCTTACCGCCAGCTTGCCAGTATTATTGACAAGTCGAAAGGGGAGAAAAAGTCCGGACATTATCAGATTACCGGCCGGTATGGGAACAAGCTTGTTTCGGCTTTCAACCGGCATCTGAACGGTGATTGTGATACCAGGACGAATATCTATTTTATCCAGACGACAGACTTCGGGGAGCACTGGACCCTTGTAGACGGGACCCCGGTCGAGATTCCGATCACGGACAGTGACTCGCCCTGTAAGATCCTCGATGTCGAGCACAACAACCAGAACTGCTATATCAAAGATGTCAATTTTGACGAAAAAGGTAATCCGGTCATCCTCTATCTAGTCAGCAACGGTCACCAGCCCGGACCGAAGCATGGACCCCGGGAGTGGTATACGGCCCATTGGACGGGGAAAAAGTGGGACTTCCGCTTCGTAACCCGCTCGACGAACAACTATGACTCCGGATCGATCTGGGTCGACGGAAAGACATGGACGATCATCGCGCCCACCGGACCCGGCCCGCAGCGCTGGGGACAGGGCGGAGAGATTGAATCCTGGGTCAGCAACAATTGCGGAAAGACCTGGAAGAAGGCGATCCGGTATACGGCCAATTCCCCGATGAACCACTGTTACGTCCGCCGTCCGGTCGACTGCAAGGATCCTTTCTGGTGCTTCTGGGCCGACGGAAATACGGAGATCTTCTCTATTTCCCGTTTCTATTTCGCCGACAGCAAAGGCAACGTATTCCGTCTGCCCTATGAATTGCCGGAAGATGTGGAATGGGTTGAACCCGAGCGCGTTGTCTTTGATAAATCCATCCAGTTCTAAAGTGCCATGAAAAAGATCGCCGCCCTGCTTCTCCTGCTGCTGGCTGCCGTTTCCGTCCAGGCCCAGCCCTATTGGAACCAGAATCTCC
>ODAI010002511.1_pt1 | contig 10723 bp, 9 predicted proteins | sample 1539321 | NCBI WGS metagenome assembly ODAI01 (sample SAMN02144231, study PRJEB22623) | gut metagenome | biome: sheep rumen | host: Ovis aries | place: New Zealand | reverse complement strand
CCGTCATCCTCCGGGACCAGGATTTTGAAAGCAGGGACAGCCTGCTTTCCCTCCTGCGCAGCCAGGTGGAAAAGAACATCCGCCGCGGCAGCGGCCCCGTGATTGCCTCCGGCCTGGCGGAGTTCGAGCCCGGCAGGGACCGTTCCGTCGCGGATGTTTTCAACCGGGCCGACAGCCGGATGTACCAGGAAAAGGCGCGCCTGAAGGAGCAGAAGCTTCTTCACGACGCCCGCACTGCCAGGGAAAAGGCACAGTTCCGGATGATCAGCGACGAACGGCGCGCCAGGCTGGACGCGCTGTATGAGGCTTTTGAAGTGATCTCCGAGGGCACCTATGTCTTTCTCTGCGATATGAAGTATGATCTTTCCCGCTGGTCCAAAAACGCGGTGGATACCTTCGGACTGCCCTCCGAATACATGTACGGCGCGGGCGAAATCTGGGAAAAGCAGATCCATCCGGAAGACCGGGCCGCCTATCACCAGGGGATTGATGAAATCTTCTCCGGCACGGCCTCCGGCCATGATATGCAGTACCGGGCCCGGCGCTCCTCCGGAGACTATGATGTCTGCACCTGCCGCGGCATCGTCCTCCGGGACAGCCTCGGCGAGCCGGACTACTTTGCCGGCACCATCCGCAACCACGGCATCCAGGGACATGTCGACACCCTGACCGGGCTGCGGAATCAATATGGGTTTTTTGAGGACCTGGATACCTGCATCCGCCGGAATACATCCTTCAGCGTGGTCCTGTTCGGAATCAGCCGGTTTTCCGAAATCAACGAAATGTACGGCTACCATTTCGGAAACCGGGTGCTGCAGCTGTATGCCAGAAACGTTTTTGAAAAAACCGGGAACATGGGCCATACCTACCGGATCGACGGGACGAAGTTCGCCGTCATCAGCCAGAGCCTGTCCATGCCGGAGATCCGGGAGGGATATGACCGGTTCCGCGGCTGGCTTCATGAGGGCTTCAGGGTGGACGGCCGGAACATCCTGCTGGACCTGCACGGCGGCGCGCTGCGGGTGGACAGCTTTGAGCTCGATTCCCAGACCATCTACGCCTGTCTGAATTTTGCCGATGATGAATCCAAGCTTCTCCGCCGGGGCGACCTGGTGGAATTCCGGAACGAACGCAGCGGGAAAAACCACCAGCGGCTGGAGATGCTGTATGCCATCCGGGCCTCCATCACGCATGGCTTCAGCGGTTTCCACCTGCTGTATCAGCCGGTGGTCAATGCCCGCACCGAACAGCTGACCGGGGCGGAAGCCCTGCTCCGGTGGCAGAACGACCGCTACGGCCTGGTGGTTCCGGACCAGTTTATTCCGGTTCTGGAATCAGACCCCCTGTTCCCCGAGCTCGGCGAATGGATCATCCGGGAATCCATCCTGGCCGCAAAACAGTTCCGGCGTCAGTTCCCCGGTTTTATCATCAACGTGAACCTGTCCTATACCCAGCTGGAAAGGCCGGATTTTGCGGATATGGTCCTGCGCATCCTGCGGGAGCTGGACTATCCGCCGGACCGCCTGTGCCTGGAGATCACGGAGCGGTGCCGGCTGCTGGATGTGAACCTGCTGAAAAACGTGGTGGCAAACCTGAAATCCCGGGGGATCCGGGTCGCGCTGGATGATTTCGGAACCGGTTTTTCCTCCGTCAGCACGCTCAAGGAAATCCCGGTGGATACCATCAAGGTCGAACGCAGCTTTGTCCAGCATATCGAAGCGGATGAAAAAGACCGGCTGCTGATTCGTCACATCACCGGTCTTGCCGCCACCTTCGGTGCCGGCGTCTGTGTGGAAGGGATCGAAACCGCGGGCATGCGGGATATCCTGCGGAGTTTCCAGGTCAGCAGCTTCCAGGGCTATTATTACGGAAAACCCCTTCCGGCCGCACAGCTCCTGCAGTGGAAAAAGCCCTGCTGATCCCCTGGTCAGAGGCCGCGCTGCCAGGTTCCCAGCCCGATTTCACTGATGCTTTTCCCTGTCTTTCCGAAAATGCGCTGATTCATGGGTGGCCTTCCATTTCATCCGGTTTGGTCCATTTTACCGTTTAAAGCAGACTCAAGGTCAATAGCCCGGCAAAAGATTCACGGATCCTCTTTTTCCCGCAGCCGCTCGCTGCTGCTGAGCCATGCGGAGTATCCCGCCTGGGCTGCCTCGCTTTCCTTTTTTTCGCGCCAGGCGTCGATCTCCGCCGTAATGGCCAGCATCTCATCCACAATCATTTCCATGGATGCCGGGCGGGCCTGGCCGATATAGGAAGTCATCCGGTCAATGGCTTTGGGGCTTCCCAGCTGCCTGGCCAGCAGGTCCGCGAATTCCTCCGGGTATCCCAGCCGGGAAACCGCCGCTGCCAGCCGGTTCCGCGACTGGGTCCATATCCGCTGATGGGCTGTCTTCATCTTTTCAGTCTCCTGTCCGCGGCTGCCATGCAGAGCTTTTTCCGGCCCTTCAGGAGATAAATGCAAAGCAGCACCGCTGCCGCTGCCGCGCCTGCCGGAAAGGCGATTCCGGCCGACAGCCGGAAGCCTTCCTCCCCCATCAGGATATAGGTAGTGCATACCGCTGTCATGAAGGCGGCGGGCAGCGCCGTGATCAGGGAGCTGAAGCGGCTTGTTCCTTCCTTCAGCAGGTAGGCGGTTGCGACCCACAGGGAAATGGTGGCCAGCATCTGGTTGCTCCAGGAGAAATAGCGCCAGATCGTCTGAAATCCGTGATCATCCGACACCGCGTACCAGGTCAGCAGTCCGCCGGCAAGGAGCAGCGGCAGGGTGATCAGCAGCCGGTTCCTCATCTTTTTCTGTTCCAGGCGGAAGGTCTCCGCCAGAATCAGCCGGGCGCTCCGGAAGGCCGTATCGCCGGAGGTGATCGGGCAGACGATCACGCCGGCCACCGCCAGCACGGCCCCGAAGGAGCCCAGCACCCCGGATGAAATCTCATAGACCACACTGGACGCGCCGTTCTTCAGCGCTTCATTCAGCAGCTGGGTGGTTCCGTAGAAGGCGACGCCTGCCGCCGCCCAGACCAGCGCGATCACCGCCTCGGAGATCATGGCTCCGTAAAAAATGCTGCGTCCCTGCTTTTCGCTGGTGATGCACTTCGCAATCATCGGGGACTGGGTCGCATGGAAGCCGGAAATCGCGCCGCAGGCGACGGTAATGAACATAAACGGCCAGACGGGCGTGCTTTCCGCCTCCGGATGCAGGTTGGCCAGCGTAAGCTCCGGAATAATGAATTTCCCGCCGGAAAAGAGAATCCCGCCGGCAATGGACAGCGCCATCGTAATCAGCAGTACGCCGAAAACCGGATACAGCTTTCCGATCAGCTTGTCAATCGGCAGCAGCGTCGCCAGCAGATAATAAGCCAGGATGATGATGCTCCAGGCGGTTCCGTTCAGCCCGGTCAGCCGGGCCAGCAATCCGGCGGGGCTCGTGACAAACACGGTCCCGCAAAGCACCAGCAGGACGACCGAGAAAACACGCATGATCCATCTGGCGGCGGACCCGAGATAATCGCCGGACAGCTCTGCGATGGACGCGCCCCTGTGCCTGCTGGAGATCATTCCGGACATGTAGTCATGCACCGCGCCGCCCAGGATAGAACCGAACACAATCCACAGGAAAACCACCGGACCGAAGCACGCCCCCATCAGCGCACCGAAGATCGGCCCGGTGCCGGCAATGTTCAGCAGCTGCACCAGGAAAGCCTTCCCCGGCTTCATCGGCACGCAGTCCACGCCGTCATTGACGGCAATGGCGGGCGTTGTCCGGTCGTCCGGTCCGAACGCCCTTTCCGTCAGCCTGCCGTATACAAAATAGCCGGCCAGCAGCACAACCAGGGAAACCAGTAGAGAAATCATCCCGCCTCTCCTTCTTTCTGTCCATTTCTTTGATCCCGGGTTTCATTCAGGTTCAGGGTTCCTCCTGCGCCCGGATGATAGTCCCCATCCGCATCGAGGGTCAGCTGCAGGTCTGCCGGCAGCGTTTTCTCCAGGCACAGGCGGACATTCGGCATGTCGCTGAAATCCACAAACCGGACGGCATCATCCTCCGCCACGCCGGTTTTCATGCGCCGCGCAATCAGCCGTTTCCGCAGCAGCTCCTCATCCGCTGTCACGGAAATGGTATAATCCGCATACTCCCGCAGTCCGCGCCATCCTTCCTCATCCAGCAGCAGGTAGTTTCCCTCCAGCAGGAGAATATCCCCCTCCAGCCGGATCGCGTCCTCCACCGGATTGTGAAGCAGCCGGTCATAAACCGGCCACCCGGTTTTTTCCCCCGCGGCCGCCTTCCGGATGCTTTCCCGCAGCCGTTCCAGGTCGAAGGTAACCGGCGCGCCCTTGATTTCCACCAGGGAAACCCTCCGCCCGTCCCGCTCCGTATCATGCCGCAGCAGGTATTCCTGCCGCCTGTGAAAGCCGTCCATGCCGATCGTCTGGATCGGATGAAGGCCTTCCCGCTCCCGGGAAAGCCTGTTCAGAAAGCTCAGCAGCGTGCTCTTTCCGGCGCCGGGCGGCGCCGCCAGCATCGCCAGGAGCCGGCCCCCTTTTTCCGCCTGCAGGTCCGCCAGCTTTTTCAGCAGCGGACAGAAAATCCCGTCCGCCGCCTGTTCCGTGTAGGCCGCCTCCACCTCAATTCCGTTGATCTGCGCCCTGTGCAGGATCATCCGTTTCCCCGTCCCTTCCGCTTACGCCAGAGTCGCCAGCAGGTATCCCGCGGCTGCCGCCTGCAGCGCCGCCATCAGCGGGAAAAACAGCCTGAAGGTCCAGTGCTTCGTCTTATGCCGGAAGATCCACATGGCCGCCGTGCCTCCGAAGGCGCCCAGCAGCGCCGCGGCCAGGAACAGCGTTTTTTCCGGAATCCGTCTTTTTCCCGCTCTCGCGCACTGTTTGTCATGGCGCATCAGGCAAAAGGAAACCAGGCTCATGCCCAGCATCACGGATAAAAAAGCGATCAGAATCGGATGCATTTTCAGTCCCTCTTCCGGTTTCGTTCCCGGCCTGCCCGGAATGTGATGCTGTAACATTCGCTGACCTGACCGCGGAATCCTCCTTTTCCCCCCGGCCTGCCCCTTCCCTTTTCCGGGCGAAAGAAGCGGGGCTTGCCTCTTCAGGCAGGCCCCGCTGACCGGTTTTCCCTTCTCTTTTTTTACAGGTTCCGTACAGCCGCGAATCCCTTTTCCAGATCCGCGAGGATGTCATCGATATGCTCCGTCCCGATGGACAGCCGGATCGTATTCGGACGGATGCCCTGGTCCAGCAGCTCCTCCCCGGAGAGCTGGGAATGGGTGGTGGAGGCCGGATGAATGACCAGGCTCTTCACATCCGCCACATTGGCCAGCAGCGAGAAGATTTCCAGATGGTCGATAAAGGTCCAGGCTTCCTTCTGTCCGCCCTTGATTTCAAAAGTGAAAATGGATGCGCCGCCGTCCGGGAAGTATTTCCGGTACAGGGCATGATCCGGATGATCCGGCACCGACGGATGGTTCACTTTCTCCACCTGGGGATGGTTCGTCAGGAAGTCGATGACCTTCTTCGTGTTCTCCGCGTGCCGGTCCAGCCGCAGGGACAGCGTCTCCACCCCCTGCAGCAGCAGGAACGCGTTAAACGGGGAGATGCAGGCGCCCGTGTCCCGCAGCAGGATCGCCCGGATATAGGTGACAAACGCCGCGGGGCCGACCGCGTCATAGAAGGAAACCCCGTGGTAGCTCGGATTCGGCTCCGCGATATTCGGATACTTTCCGCTTGCCTTCCAGTTGAATTTTCCGGATTCCACAATCACGCCGCCCAGCGTGGTTCCATGGCCGCCGAGGAACTTCGTGGCGGAATGCACCACGATATCCGCCCCGTGTTCGATCGGACGGATCCAGTAGGGGGTCCCGAAGGTATTGTCGATCACCAGCGGCAGGCCGTGCCGGTGCGCAATTTCCGCGATCGCGTCAATATCCGGGATATCGCTGTTCGGGTTTCCCAGCGTTTCCAGGTAAATGGCCCGGGTGTTTTCCCGGATCGCCCCTTCCACCTCCCGCAGGTCATGGGCATTGACAAAGGTGGTCTCCACCCCGTAGAGCGGCAGCGTATGCTCCAGCAGGTTGAAGCTGCCGCCGTAAATGGTCTTCTGCGCCACGATATGGCCGCCATTTGCGGCCAGGGCTTCGATGGTATAGGTGATCGCCGCCGCGCCGGAAGCAACGGCCAGCGCCGCGCTGCCGTCCTCCAGGGCCGCCACCCGCTTCTCCAGCACCTCCTGGGTGGAGTTTGTCAGCCGGCCGTAGATATTGCCGGCATCCGCCAGTCCAAAGCGGTCCGCCGCGTGCCGGCTGTTATGAAACACATAGGAGGTGGTCTGGTAAATCGGCACGGCGCGGGCGTCTGTGGCCGGATCCGCCTGTTCCTGTCCAACGTGCAGCTGAAGGGCTTCAAAGCGATAATGACTCATTTTTTTCTCCTCCTCATTCCTGTTGATTCATTCGGATATCAAAAAAACCGGGGCTGTTCATCGCTCCCGGGCACGCTGCGGTCAAACCGGCGCCGTCATCCCCGCCGCTGCATCGCGCGGCGCATGTCCGGCCGGCCGGATTCCTCCGCCCTGGCGCACGCCCGGGAGAAAAGCATTCGAAAACACATCCCGTCCCGCTCCGTTCCGCTCTTCCTGAACATGAACCGCGCCTCCCTTCCTTTGAATTGTGTGCATCATATCATCATTTACCTACTATGTCAATATGTTTTTAGAATTTTCTTTCCCTTTCGTCTTTTCCGCTGAATCTTGCCATCGCACCCGATCGGGTCTATAATTATTTTATTCTTTTCCCCTGTCCCGGACAGGGGAAGTCAACGCCTCAGCGCAGCCGGCAAAGCAAAAAGGAGCAGACCCATGAGCGAGCAAACCCCTATGATCCGCATTTCAGATCCCTTCCCGACCCATCGGAAACGGCTGCTCCTGATCGTTGAGGATGAATTGATCAACCGGAGCCTCCTGGGCACGATCCTGGAAGAGGAATATGACATCCTCTTTGCGGAAACGGGGGCTGCCGCGATGGAAGCCATCCGGTCGCACCCGGACACGCTGTCCCTCGTGCTGCTGGATCTGATCCTGCCGGACATGAACGGGCTTGAAATCCTGCGCGGGTTAAAAAAAGAAATCAGCCTGTCCCGGATTCCCGTCATCGTGCTCACCTCCGACAAGGATTCTGAGGTGGAAAGCCTCAACAGCGGCGCCAACGATTTTATTTCAAAGCCCTATCCCCGGCCGGAGATCATCCGTGCCCGCGTCCGGCGCTGCATCGAGCTGTCGGAAAACCGGGACCTGATCCGCTGGACGGAGCGGGACCATCTGACCGGCCTGTATAACCGGGAATACTTCTACCGCTATGCGGAGCAGTATGATCTTTATCACCCGGAGGAATCCACGGACGCACTGATTGTGGACGTCAGTCACTTTCAGCTGATCAACGAGCGGTTCGGCAAGTCTTTCGCGGACGATATGCTCCGGCGGATCGGCGCGGAGCTGCTCGCCTTCGTGCGGGAAACCGGCGGAATCGCCTGCCGGCGGGAAGCGGATACCTTCCAGGTCTACTGTCCCCGCCAGGCAGGCTATGCGCCGCTGGCGGAACGGGTGGCCGCTGCTGCCTGCGGCGATACCGGGACCCGCGTTCGCATCCGGATCGGCGTCTATCCCGCAGCGGACCGGTCCCTGGACATGGAACGCCGTTTCGACCACGCGAAGCATGCGGCGGACTCCATCCGGACCAGCTATGCCGCCTCCGTTGCCCTTTACGACGATTCGCTGCATCATCAGGAGGTCTTCGCGGAGCGCCTGCTGGATGACTTCTCGGCCGCCCTGGAGCAGAAGCAGTTCATCGTTTTCTTCCAGCCCAAGTATGACATCCGGCCGGATCATCCGGTGCTGTGCGGCGCGGAGGCGCTGGTGCGCTGGAATCATCCGGAGCTCGGGATGATTGCCCCCGGCATCTTTATTCCCCTGTTCGAAAGCAACGGCCTGATCCGGAAGCTGGACAACTACGTCTGGCGGGAGACCGCGGCCCGCATCCGCCGCTGGAAGGATACCCTGGGCCGTTCGGTGCCGGTTTCCGTCAATGTATCCCGGATCGATATGCTGGATCAGGACCTGACGGACTCGCTCCGTTCCCTGGTGGAGGAATACCGGATCGATTTCAGCGACCTGCACCTGGAAATCACCGAATCCGCCTACACGCAGGATTCGGAGCAGCTCATCCAGGTGGTTTCCGGGCTGCGAAGCCTGGGCTTCCGGATCGAGATGGACGATTTCGGCTCAGGCTATTCATCCCTGAATATGATTTCCAAGCTGCCCATTGACGCGCTGAAGCTGGATATGATGTTCATCCGCACCGCCTTCAGCGCCAACGGCAATACCCAGATGATCGCGATCACCCTGGATATCTCCCGTCTCCTCTCTGTGCCGATGATCGCCGAGGGCGTTGAAACAGAGGAGCAGATGCTGACCCTCAGGCGCATGGGATGCGACATCGTCCAGGGATACTATTTCTCGAAGCCCGTTCCCCCGGAAGCCTTCGAGGCTTTTCTCCGGCCCGGCGCGTAAACCGCCCGGTCCCGGCGTTTCCTGCCCATCCCGTCATTAAAGGAGGATCCTGAACATGCTGACCGTTGATTCCCTGAAAAACTGGGGTGCTGATGTGGAGGAAGCTCTGATCAGATGCCTGAACAACGAAGCCTTTTACCTGAAGCTGGTCGGCAAGGCACTGGAGGACCCGTCCTTCAGCCGCCTGCCCGAGGCCGTCCGCGCCGGGGATCTGGCGAAAGCCTTCGAAGCCGCCCATGCGCTCAAGGGCGTGCTGGCCAACCTGGCCCTGACGCCGCTCCTTCAGCCTGTACAGGAGATCACAGAGCTGCTCCGCGGCGGCACGCAGACGGATTACGCACCGCTGCTGGAGGAAATCGCCGCCCGGAAAAACGAGCTGGCCTCGCTCTGATCCCTTCCCCTGTAAAAACGCTCCTGCCGGAATGCACACCGGCAGGAGCGTCTGCTTTCATCAGGAATCCGCGCGCAGGAAAACGGGTTCCAGGTATCCCGGCTGAATCACCCGGACGCAGCCCGGATATTTGGCATCCATGTAGTCGGCAAAGGCGGCGGGATCCCCGGGATTGTCCCGGAACATGTCCCAGTGCCCCGGAATCACGGCCTGCACCTTCAGCTCCCCGGCCAGGTCCGCGGCCTCCTGAAAGGTCATATTGCCGATGCAGTTCCGGCGGTAGCGCCTGCCGTCCCTTCCGTTGATGGGCAGCAGCGCGGCATGGATCTGCCCGAGGGCCTGAAGCCTGGGCAGCATGCCCTCATACCGGAGCGTATCCCCCGCGTGATATATCCGGATCCCGTTTCCTTCCAGGATATACTGCAGGCAGGGAAACCTCCCGGTTTCCGGATCCCGGTCCAGGAACTCATGGGCCGCCGCGATCGCACGGATCGTAAAGTCCCCGATCCGGCAGCTTTTTCCGTCGTCCATCCCGATGAGCCGGTCCTCCCCGATGCCGTCCGCCGCCACCTCCGCCCGGTGAAGGGAAGGGAACACGAACCGGGCGCCGGGGCAGCCCTTTGCCCAGATCCGCCAGGCTGCATGATCGATATGATCCAGGTGGTTATGCGTTCCCAGGAACGCATGAATCCCGGTCATTTCCGCCGCCGGCACGGGCGGCGGCACATTCCTGTCCGGCAGGTCCGACGCGAAATAGTCAATGCATAAAACCGTATCGCCGGCTTTGATCATCAGGCCCATCTGGCCCATCCACCAGAGAACCGCCGTTCCCGCGGGAACCTGCAGGTCCTGAACCTCCTGTAAAAATGCATTCATCTCACGCATCCCCGTTTCCCTGCATTTCCGCTTTCTGCACGGCCTCCCGGACCTCCCGCAGTGGCACCTGATGCTCCCGGGCCCGCGCCGCCACGTCCTCATACTCCGGCTTTGCCCGGCCGCCCCCCATTCCGGAGGCCCGCTTGATCCGCACGGGGCCGTAAGCCGTATCGATGGTTTCCACCTTCCGGCGCAGCACATACCGCTTCAGGTCCAGGCGGCGGATTCCCAGCGTAGCTGTATACTTCATGATGGTTTCCGCCATCCTGTCGGCCTCCTCCGTCCGGCAGATCACCGACAGCAGGATCCCGGGACGGCTTTTTTTCATTCCGATGGGCAGCGTATACACATCAAAGGCGCCGGCCTCGAACAGCTGTTCCGCTGCAAACGCGATATCCTCCCCGGTCATATCATCCAGGTTGCATTCGAGCTTGGTGACCGTTTCCGTCTGGTCCCCGCTTTCCCCCAGGAATGCCCGGACACAGTTTGCCTGCTCGAAGTCCTTTTTCCCCATGCCGTATCCGATGGCCTCCACCGCCATCACGGGACGGTCCCCGAACCGGGACACAAAATGCTTCAGCAGGGCGGCCCCTGTCGGCGTGCACAGCTCCCCGGCCACCTGTCCCCCGTAGGACGGAATCCCCTGAAGGATCAGCGCGGTCGCCGGCGCGGGAACCGGCAGGATGCCGTGGGCACAGCGCACCCGGCCGCTGCCGGTATGAACCGGGGAAGCCATCACCCGGTCCGGCGCAAGCATTTCCATCAGCAGGCAGACGCCCACCACATCCGCCACCGCGTCCATCGTTCCCACCTCGTGGAAATGGATTTCCGTCACCGGCCGGCCGTGCACCCTGCTTTCCGCATCCGCGATCAGCCCGTAT
>ODAI014075896.1_pt1 | contig 10724 bp, 12 predicted proteins | sample 1539321 | NCBI WGS metagenome assembly ODAI01 (sample SAMN02144231, study PRJEB22623) | gut metagenome | biome: sheep rumen | host: Ovis aries | place: New Zealand | reverse complement strand
TTCTCTTAGTTCGGTATCTGTTACCTCAAATCTGGTCGGTTCGCCTGTAGCCTTCATAACCTTTATCTGGGGAACAAGATTTATACCATTATCAAGCGACACACCATCATCGATTAAATTTGATCCAAGTCCATTATAAAAGTATCCTTTTTCTCCCGGCTTGATTACTGAAGGTGCACTGCTTATAAAGCTATCCGATTGAAGAAGATGCTCGTTATCATCCTCAAGATCAAATGTCGCATCCTTAAGATAAATATTGCAGCTTCCCGTATTTGTGATTTCCACATAACCGTAGTATTCAATACTTCCGATTGAATTCGTATAGTACTCAAAACTCGTATCGGTTATCTCATATTGCACGTCCCCTTCGGAATCTGCCTTCGAGTTATCTTCATTTTTATCTGAAGAAGAATCTGAAGTACCATCACTCTTACCGCTTGCAGAATTATCACTTTCAATTTTGACCGACTCTGTCGATGTCGGTTCAGATGATCCGCTGCCTAAAGAAAACGCAGCAAAAACACTCATCACAACAGCAAGTCCCCAAAAACTAGTCTTTCTCATTTCTCATTCTCCTTTTGTATAGATATATGACCAGGACGCTTGCGATCAATTCGAAAAATATATCGCAGACGTCAAATGTCCCTTTTACACTTGGTGCAATCTGTATAGTCTCCATGATCAGTTCAAAAGAAACAATACAGGATACAGTGGTCTTATTGATTCCAAACAGTGCCAATACAAGAGCCGTAAAAGCCACTGCCCATAAGATGTCGAGAAAATACCATCTCACCACTTTCAAATATATTATTTGTGTTTTTAAAGGTACGTGAAATGATATACCCAACAGTCTGTCTATCGTTTTCACAAAGATAACTTCCGGGAAAAACAAATAATATATCATCATTCCCACCAGTAAAGGAATAATCACTCCCAGGAGCATCCACCTCCGTCTCATACACCCCGTCTCTTTCAATTATCCTGTAACCTGAAAACCGAAAAGAATTCTAACACAAAGAGAATGCGTGCGTACCCACCGTAGCGGTGGAATTATTCCTGCACGCCACTAGATCTTAGAACATCCATACCATTGCTTTTGAGAAAAGAATTAACATCTATGATACTTCCCGGGCGTTCATTAAAAGCCACCATGATCAATGCATCTCTGGGAATCTTCGCGTACAATTCCGGCATTCTGTAATATTTCAGAGCCTTCTGTGTTTCATCCAACGACAGTTTCGCAGCATAACATAGGCGCAGAATAATATCCCTCTGCCTTGTATGTTTTTCTTCCGTGATCAACTTATACCCATATCCCTCGGGAATATCAGCATCCAAAAATACATCCTGCTGTAAGAGGCCTTTCTCTTTTATCTTTCCTCTTATGTATTCAGAGAAAGGCCTTTCAGACGATAATATACTGTCTTTGTTATCCGAAATATATTCATTAAACTTATCTATATGTGTTGATCCTAATATTTTTTCCAAATCTTCTGTTTTTTTCATATTCATAGTTTGCAATTCCTCTGCTATAATGCTTCTATATTGATCGTATGAAAGGACATCTTATGGACATCGCTTCAAGATTATCTGTATCTTATTACAAGGATATCGCCACCATCAGTGAAGATCATAAAGTCTATATCGTCCAGCATATCCAAACCGGCAAAATTTTTATCAAAAAGATTCTTGATGTATATAACAAATCCATATACGACTATCTTCTCAGCAATCCCATTCTGCATACGCCCAGAATACATGCTTTATACGAAAACGCTAACAGTCTTGAAATTATTGAAGATTACATTTCCGGTGACACTTTGGAAGATCTTCTTTCTCATGGTACGCACTTTAATGAAATCCAAATTAAAAATATCATCTCACAACTATGCTTGATCATAAAAGATCTTCACAGCTGCAAGCCTGAAATCATACACCGTGATATCAAGCCATCCAACATTATATTATCACCGTCCGGCGAAGTGTATCTTCTTGATTTCAATGCCGCAAAATATTATTCAAATCAAAAGGATGAGGACACTTCTCTTCTGGGCACAAAAGGCTATGCTGCTCCGGAACAGTACGGTTTTGGAATTTCCACTCCTCAAACCGATATATATGCTATCGGAATGTTGCTCAAAGAACTTACATCTCATATGATTCCACAAGGAAAGTCCTATGATTCCGAGTTTGAATCCATTATATCCAAATGTACCAAACTGGATGCCAAGGAGCGTTATAAAGACATAGATTCTATTCTCCGTGTGCTTAACAAATCCAAACTTCCAAACAATAACCGGTCGAATAAACCCGAATGGACAAAATTCCTTCCTCCGGGTTTTCGTAGTCTCTCACCGCTTAGCATGATTTTGTCCGGCATAGGATACGCATCATTGTTTTGGATATGCCTTTCCATGAGCAGTACCACAGACTCAGGTGTCGTGCTCATGATAGAAAGAATTGGAATTCTGCTGTTCTTCTTATCAATCATATTTGTATCTTCTAATTACCTGAATATACAAATGAGTTTCCCACCTTGTCGAACCCAAAATGTCCTTTTACGTATAATCGCCGTCTTATTTCTCGACATACTGATATTTCTAGCATTTGCAATGATTTTATATTTCTTGGTGGCAATTGCATCATAAACAATTATAACTAAAGAATTCTCAGGCGTTCCCACCGCCAAAGTGGGAATACCTGAGAAAACGCAAATCCATATTATACATACCGAATACATCAAGGCCTAAAATGTTCTTTATCGACCGCTTCGTATAAATCCATACCCATACGATCCTCGAAGTACGCTTTTAGCGCGAGATTGGTATCCCATTTGGACCGTTCATAATCACCGTAGCGATTTTTTACATCTGTCATCCTGTCGATGATATCCATCACGCCTTCTGCACCTGAGATAGCATCACAGAGCTGGATCAATTTGTCGTAATCATCCTGCGTAGTTTCCGCCAGTTTAGTTCTGATCAGTTCAGTTTCTTCCGGTGTTGGAAACGAGCCAATTACCGTATCCCAGCTTATTCGTGGAATATTTATCGTGTAGTCCGATCCTTATATCCAAGCCCTTCGACGTTGCATACTGTGCCTTTACAGCCGCTGAATCATTTAAACTTCCTATATGCATTTTTTATCCTTTGTAGTTTGACAAAAATAAACCCTTAACCTATAATCGACATAGGTGCTACCGATAGACGGTCAGCCCTACAGATTTAGGTTAAAATAACCGCATTCCTTGCAGGGGGGCGGTTATTTTCTTTTGCCGAACAAATATCCCAATTCAAATACTGTAGCAGCAAAGCTGATTACAGCAATAAGATCAAGCATAGTCATTGGCATCACCCTCCTTTCTACTGATTGGAGGGCTTTTGCCCTCCGCAGAGGGCCAACCGCTTACCGAGTATGGTAGCACCCAATTTAATTATACTACTCTATTCGTATTCGAACAAGTGTTTGTTTTTTACAATATTGCACATCTATGATATAAACAATCCTATAATTTAAAAACTCGGAGAATAAGTATGCGTATTAACCATCTCCTGTCGCTCTGGGAAGTAACTCCTGCAGCTTTGCAAGGTAATCTCTCGCATCACTGGATTCTTTGAGAACAACCACTTGCGGCTTTGAAAAAATCCCCATACTGAATCAACCTCTCACAAAAAAACAATATTATCCCTGATACGGGTTGTTGTTCTGCATCTGCTGCATGAGTTCTCTTTCAGAGAAAAACTCGGTCATACCGCGCTTTACGGCATATTTGATCACGAAAAACAGTACCACACCCGCAACTGCGAGACGACCTACTCCAAAGACCACACCGATTATCAAACTGTAACTGAATATATTGCTCATATCTTCCCTCCGCTCAAACTAATCTCCACAGATACTCTTCTTTACTTCTCCGAGAAATCAGCATCCATAGCTACCTGCAGCTGATAATCCGGATATGCTTTCTGAACATCTGCGATCACTTCATTATATACAGCTCTGCGATCCTTTGCGTTAAAGCTGACAACTATATCAAATCGTATCGTCATATTCTCTTTATCTAGGAAGAATCCGTGCATCTGCAGTACATGCTCATGTTCGAGGACCATCTCCTTTACATTATCATATGCCTTGACGATATCCTCATCTCTCGTATTTATCGAATATACACCGATAGCAGTCAGAACTACCTGATACTTAGTATATACGGCCTCCTGTATCCTTCTGATCAGGCGATCGAGCTGATCCGCAGAGTATGTATCGGGCACTTCGATATGGATAGATCCGTTCCACGAATCAGGACCGTAATTATTCAGCACCAGATCATACGCTCCCTGTACACCCTCGAATGACTTCACCGTTTCCTTGATGTCCTTTGTGAGATCGGGATCATTCCTCTCACCGAGTATCTGAGATACCGTCTCTCTGAGCATTCCCAGGCCTGACTTAATGATGATGACAGAGATGATCGTACCGAGCCAGGGCTCAAGAGACAATCCCGAAAACATAAAGATAAGCGCTGCAACCAAAGTCGATGCCGATATTACGGAATCCAGAGTTGCATCCTCGCCGGAATTGACGAGCGATGAGGAATTAACTCTCTTACCGACACTCTTAACATACCGTCCGAGTACTATCTTCACTATTACAGCCACACCTATTATAAAAAGCGAAACAGGCGCATATTCAGGTATTACGGGATCTGCGATCTTTTTGACCGATTCGGTAAAGGAGGTTACTCCGGCATATAAAACGATCATAGAAATGACCATCGCGCTCAGATACTCTATACGTCCGTATCCGAAAGGATGCTTCTTATCCGGTTCCTTTCCGGCCAGCTTTGCTCCTATGATCGTGATGAGTGAACTTCCCGCATCCGAGAAATTGTTTACCGCATCCATAATGATAGCGACCGAATTGCTTAATAGTCCGATAGTGACCTTGAACGCTGCAAGTACCACATTGGTAACGATGCCGACAAAACCGGTCTTAACTATCGTCTTTTCCCTCGACTCCATCTCATCCTGAGATATCTGATTCATTCTTCTCATACAAATCTATCCTTTTCTAAAAATTGACACCTTATTATACAACAGAAGCGCCTTTTTCATACAGTATTTCCTCATACGAAAGTCCCGCCTGGTTAGGGCGGGACTTCGTTTGGAAGGATGTTAGGATGATTAACATTCTTTTATGGAAACCGAAAGCTTGCGCCATCGGACATTCCCTGATTAACTTTCCGCAGCCTCTGACATCTCTGAAAGTGCAGCGCTTACTGCATTCTTAGCGTCCTTTTTGTCTGTCTTGACTGCTTTCTTGAACTCGTAGCTTCTGGAGCTTCTCTCGGGCATCTCCTGGCCCATGTTGCATCCGCCCTGGAAGATAGCGTGCTCATCGATCACGATCGTGGCAGTCGTAACATCGCCGATAAGTCTGGCCGTTGATGAAAGCTCAACCTTGTCGGGAGCATCTACATCACCGTTGATCTCTCCGCCGATGATGGCTGCTTTAGCCTTGACATTGCCGGTTATCGAGCCGCTGGTACCGAGTATCAGCGTCTCCTCGACTTCCACATCCCCCTCGATGCGTCCGTCTATCCTGACCGAACCGGGAGCCGTAAATGCTCCGGCGATCACCGCATCTTTTCCAAGAAGCGTGGATATCCTTATTTCGTTTTTCCTCATTTTGAATAAACCTCCGTTATCCGCTTATTTCCAATACATCCATCGGATCTATCAATTCTCCGTCAAGCTCGATCTGATACCCAAGCTTGTCGTTATCGGAGCTTATCATAATGAGAGAGTTGCCGCCCGAAACGATATCCCCCTCTTTAACTATAGGATCACCTTGATTCCTATAGATACTTACGTATCCGTTTCCGTGATCTATATATATAGCATTGCCGAATTCTGCGTCGTTGGTAATGATCTTTGTAACAGTCCCCGAACCGGCCGCTACTACAAATGTTCCGTCAGTCGCGGTAAATATGACCATGGGCTCGACAACCTCAGGTTCCTCTCCTTCAGCGGTATCATCCTCGGATACAGCCGTCTGGATCTCAAAGCTTGCAGATCCGCTAAGAGGAAAAGCATTGGGTATGGACTGCTGTTCTATCGTCTCAGCCAGCTCCGCTTCCGAAGCCACCTTGATATTGACGGTATCGCTTAATATCTGTATCTGACCGTTGAGAGCATCTATCTGATCCTTAAGATCGAGATTTTCCTTCTCCAGATCGGCGATCATATCTGCCTGACCGTTCATGGTGCTCCTGTAACGATCCCATATTTCCTTTTCATAGAAAACAAGTCCGACTGCGGAACCAACAATAAGACTCAAGACTATCACAGCGATCCAGAAAAGTGTCTTGTTAACGCTGTAGCGTCTGACCGACTCTCCCGTTCCGCTGGACGCGATGATCATATGAAGTTGAGATTTCTTCTTATGCTTGCTGGGCTTAAGTACAACGGAATACATCTGCATACCTTTCCTATTGGTTTCCAAGTCGGGCTTATTTTAACATATCCGACCATGGTACGCAACATTCCGTTAACATTTATGTAATATTTGTTATAATTTTGTCATATTCACTATTTGGCAAAAACTCATGTCTCCGCCATATATATCGAGTGCACTTCCGACAGTAAAATCGATACGATTTTTTCCAAACTCTCCGACGAGCTCAATATCCCTAAAATTGTGGACTCCGCCGGCATATGTGATCGTTTTTTTGTCGAAATCCGATACCATATTTAGTAGGTCTTTTTCAATTCCGCCCCTCTTACCCTCAACATCTGCTGCGTGGATCAAAAACTCATCACATTTAGTTGACAACCTGTCAAGAAGTGAAATGTTAACAATTTCATCCGTTATCTTTTGCCATCTGTCCGTAACTATATGATATCCGTCATCTTTTTTTCTGCAACTGAGGTCAAGGACCAGTCTCTCGGATCCTACGGCCGAAACCATCTCCTCCAGTCTCTCAAAATCGACCTTTCCGTCCCTGAATATGTAAGATGTGACTATGACATGGGATGCTCCGGCATCGAGATACTCCCCGGCGTTATCGGGATTTATGCCCCCTCCGATCTGGAGTCCCCCGGGATATGCCCCAAGAGCCAGCATTGCCTGCCTCTTTGTCTCCTCATAGTACGGGCTGTCTGCCGCATTCAAGAGGATGACATGTCCGCCCGGCAGATCCGAGTCCTTAAACATCTCCGCATAGTAGTCGGCATTTTTGTCCGAAGAAAAGTTTTCGCCCGCGGTGTCTCCTTCGTCCCTGAGACTACCGCCGACGATCTGCTTGACCTTCCCGTTATGTATATCTATACACGGCCTGAATTTCATATTTGTCCTCTTTTTTGTGTAATTGTAAAGGACTTGGGCTTGTGATGTGTATTTTTCATGACCCTTGCGCAGCTCTTAGCGAACGAAGTCTCACGGAAATCGGTCCCGAGCGCCTCGTTCGAGCAGCTCGTGCACCATAGCACGAGCGTTGCGAGTTAAGCGAGGGCGATTTTGTCCTTAGTGAGACAAGTGAGCTTAGACGCGGAGCACCGGGTCTGAAAAATATATATCACAAGCCCAAGTCCCCAAAAAACTAAAAAAAAAATCAGAATTGGATCACATCCTGCATATCGTACAGTCCGGGGCCCTTGCCGGCCAGGAATGCGGCTGCAGATACGGCTCCTCTTGCAAATACAGCCTTGGAGTATGCCCTGTGTGAGAAAGTGACCACCTCGTCCTGTCCCGCAAAGATCACATCATGGTCTCCCACGATAGTGCCTCCGCGTACAGATGAGATACCGATCTCCTTGGCATCCCTCTTCCGGCGTCTGTCCGATCTGTCATATACATACTCAAAGCTGTTTCCGAACTCTTCGTTGATGGAGTCAGCCAGAGCAAGTGCTGTTCCGCTGGGAGCATCAAGCTTTAAGTTGTGATGCTTCTCAACGATCTCTATATCGAATCCCGCAGGTGACAATACCTTTGCGGCATCCTTCAGCATCCTGATCAGCAGATTGACTCCGAGCGACATATTAGCCGACTTGAGCACAGCTACGCTCTCAGAGACCTTCTTTACCCTGGCAAGCTGCTCCTCTGAAAGTCCTGTCGTACAGAGTACTACAGGCACCTTATGAGCCTCGCAATAGTCCAGGAGTCCGTCCACTGCGGGAGCTGCCGAGAAATCAATGATACAGTCAGCTTTCTCAGTGCACTCTTCCAGACTTGCAAATACAGGATACGGATTGTGTCCGTCATCGAACTTATCTATTCCGGCTGCCATCTCCATATCGGGCTCATTCTTTACGATCTCGCTGATCGTCTGGCCCATCTTTCCGTTGCAGCCGTGCATTATTACTCTGATCATAAGATTCCGTAAGCCTCCATGCTTGCTTTAAGCCTTGCGGCATTCTTCTCTTCCATCTCTGTGAGCGGAAGTCTTAAAGGTCCTGCCTCCATGCCCATCAGATTGAGAGCCTTCTTAACAGGGATGGGGTTAACCTCACAGAAAAGAGCCTTGCAGAGGTCAAATGCCTTTAACTGCTCGTCCAGAGATCCCTTTACATCTCCTGCGAAGTACTTAGCGCAGATATCGTGAGTCTGCTTCGGTGCTACATTTGCAAGGACTGAGATAACACCCTTTCCTCCGAGTGCGAGGATGGGAACTATCTGATCGTCATTTCCCGAGTAGATATCTACACTTCCGTCAGCGATGGATGCAAGCTCAGCGATCTGACTGATGTTTCCGCTTGCTTCCTTTACAGCTACGATATTCTTAACATCCTTGCAGAGTCTTACTACGGTCTCGGGAAGGATATTGCATCCGGTACGGCTGGGTACATTATAGAGGATAACGGGAATGCTGATAGCCTCTGCCGTCTTCTTGAAATGCTCATAAAGACCGTTCTGGGTAGCCTTGTTGTAATAAGGAGATACAAGAAGGACTGCATCTGCTCCGTACTCTTCGGCTCCCTTGGAGAGATAGATAGCGGTCTCGGTGGAGTTTGATCCGGTTCCTGCGATGACAGGCACTCTCTTTGCCACCTTCTCTACGCAGAACTTTATAGCATCAAGATGCTCCTCGTGACTTAAAGTGGAAGCCTCACCGGTAGTGCCGCATACGACGATGGCATCGGTGCCTCCCTTTATCTGGAATTCTATAAGTTTCTCAAAAGCATCGTAATTAACGCTCCCGTCAGCATTCATCGGGGTTACAATAGCTACTGCAGATCCTTCGAAAATAGACATATCTACTCCTTCCTAAAACAATTCTTATCCGCGATTATACAACAACAGAGCCTCTTTGCACAGTACAAAATTTAATCCGTAAATCCTGCACGCTTTCTGAGCCTGTGATCGAGTATCTTCTTTCTGATGCGGAGGTTTACAGGTGTTACCTCGAGAAGCTCATCCGTATCGATGAAATCAAGTGCCTGCTCAAGTGAAAGGATCCTCGGCGGCGTAAGCCTTAATGCCTCGTCCGCACTTGAAGATCTTGTATTGGTAAGCTGCTTTTTCTTGCAGACATTGATCTCGATATCCTCAGCTTTGCCGGTCTGTCCCACTACCATTCCCGCATAGACCTTCTCGCCGGGTCCGATGAAGAGCGTTCCTCTCTCCTGTGCATTGAAAAGTCCGTAGGTGATAGCCTCTCCGGGCTCGAATGCGATGAGGCTTCCCTGCTTTCTGTACTGGATATCTCCCTTGTAAGGAGCATATCCGTCAAATACGGTATTGATAATACCATTACCCTTGGTGTCGGTGAGGAACTCTCCCCTGTATCCGATGAGGCCTCTCGCCGGTATTGAGAATTCAAGTCTCGTATATGTTCCGCCGGAGATCGAGCTCATATTCCTGAGTTCACCCTTTCTCTGACCGAGCTTCTCTATTACTGCTCCGCTGTAGTCATTGGGAACATCGATATATGCAAGCTCCATGGGCTCGAGCTTCTTGCCGTTCTCGTCCTCGTGATAGAGTACCTCAGCTTTGGATACAGCAAATTCATATCCTTCGCGTCTCATATTCTCGATAAGTACGGAGAGGTGAAGTTCTCCTCTTCCGGATACCTTAAATCTCTCGGTATCTTCCGTCTCCTCGACTCTGAGTGATACATCGGTATTAAGCTCTCTGAAAAGCCTGTCTCTTAAGTGACGGCTGGTTACATACTTTCCTTCCTGTCCTGCGAGAGGTGAATCGTTTACGATGAAATCCATTGCGATCGTAGGCTCTGATATCTTCTGGAAAGGAATGGGCTTTACATCTTCAGGTGAGCAGAGCGTATCTCCTATATGGATATCAGAAATACCGGAGATGGCAACGATCGATCCTATGCCGGCTTCCTTAACCTCTACCTTATTTAACCCGTCAAACTCATATAGCTTGCTGACCTTTACTTTGACCTGCTTATCGGGCTCATGATGATTGCAGATAACAACTTCCTGATTGACGCTTATCTTGCCGTTATCTACCTTTCCTACTCCGATCCTTCCGACGTACTCATTGTAGTCTATAGTACTGATGAGCACCTGTGTTCCGGCTTCGGGATCTCCCTCGGGAGCGGGGATGTACTCAAGTATCGTCTCGAAGAGAGGCTCCATGCTGGTTCCCTCTTCATCTGATGAGAGACTTGCTTTTCCTTCCTTTGCGGAAGCGAAAACGGAAGGAAAATCGAGCGGCGAATAATCCGCACCCCGGTCAAGGAAGAGCTCAACACCCTCACCCAC
>ODAI010698758.1_pt1 | contig 10724 bp, 6 predicted proteins | sample 1539321 | NCBI WGS metagenome assembly ODAI01 (sample SAMN02144231, study PRJEB22623) | gut metagenome | biome: sheep rumen | host: Ovis aries | place: New Zealand | reverse complement strand
TCTCGCTGGCCCGCAAGTTGAGAAGTATTGAAGCGTTCAAAGGCATCCCTGCTCCGATGAAACCGACAAAAACGGGCTACGTGCCCGACCTGCAGAGCCGCTACTTCACCGAAGACTTTCCCTACGGACTCGGCATCGTGTATCGGTTGGCAAAAAAACACAGAACAGACGTGCCAAACATCAAGCATGTGTATCACTGGGGGACAAAGATGATAATTAACTAATAACGTATTAATAAACAAAAACATGAAACTTTTAAGAGTTCTTTTTATTTCACTTTCAGCCAGTATTGTGGTTTCCTGCAGCACTGAGGACGACAACATCGATTTGCCGACAAGGATGCAGGCAACAGTCCAAAGCCAGGAGCAACCAGTCAACACCAACGAGTCAGACGGGACTATCACTGTGTCACCATACTTCTCAGAGCAGCTGCTGTTTATCAGTCATCGCGGACTTACCGACTACCCGGAGAATACATTTGCGGCCGTCAATGCTGCAGTCATTGCAGGTTTCAAAGCCGTAGAGTGCGACATTTGCATGACCAGAGACAGCGTCTTCGTACTCCAGCACGACCCTACCATCGACAGATGCAGCAACGGATCAGGAAGGGTAAACGATAAGACATACGAAGAGCTTTTGGCATACGATTTCGGCTCATGGAAAGGCAGTGCTTTTGCCGGCGAGCGTATTGTGCGGTTGGACGAACTGCTAGATTTCTTCAAGGAAAAGGGTCTCGTCATTGAGTTGGACCTGGCTGACGAGACACGCTTCAAGCGTGAGTGGATACCAGCACTTTACAGATTGGTGAAGTCGAAAGGCATGCTTGGACAGACTATGTTTACCGCCACCCAAGACGAATTTGCTGATTTCCTCTCAGAGCCGCGAGAAATCATCATATCTGTTTCGGGCATAAGCAGACTGGATTATGCCCAAAGAGCATTACCCCTAAAAAACAAAGTGACTCTATGCAATTTCTCCGTACCACAGACGCATCTTACCCCCCCCATATCTGATTATGCACATAGTAATGGCGTAAAGATAAAGACATGGACAACTACCACAAAAGAAGAAATAGACAGGTGTCTGGATTTAGGTGCCGACTATATCATCACTGAAGTACCGTTGGACGAAGCTACTACAACCAATATACATCAAATTTGTGTGTGACGCGCTGCTCAACGGGCGGCAGCGTCATGTAGTCGCCATAGGTGCGCGACAAGTAGTCCCGGTAGCCCACCATCGTCTTGTACGTTCTGCCCTCGAAGAGGATATCCACCGCCGAAGCAATGTCCTCGGCGGGAAAACAGCCCTTGATGCCGGGACCCGCCTCCGTCATGTTGCAGACCGTACGGGTAGGTGTGTCGAGCACGACGAGGCGGCGAATCATGGCCTCGACATTTCTCGTTGAAATGGGCAAAAAACGATAACACAGGTAGGCCAGCCGCGACCGCAGCGGGTTGGCGTGGGAAATCTTGCAGCGGCGAATCTTGTAGAGCAGCTTCTTACGCTTGAACACGCGGGCACGCTCCCCCATGTCGTCGGTGACGTAGTCAACAGGGAAGATGTCCATGTAGACACCTATCTCGTAGCCCGCCGTCTCCTGCTCGACCATCAGCGTACGCTCGTCCACCACCTTGGCAAACGTGTAGTAGTAGTGCGGCTCGGTGGCAGGATTGATAGCCCGGTAGACGCCGTCGGCGTCGCTGAACGTACGCAAAAACTCCTCATAGTCGCGCCGCGGCATATAGATGTCGATGTCGTCGTCCCAAGGGATATAGCCCTGGTGGCGCACGGCACCTATCAGCGTGCCGCTGGAAAGGAAGTAGCGCAGACCGCGCTCCTCGCAGAAACGGTGAACACGGTCCAGAATACCCATCTGAATCTGGCGTAACTCATGTATGTCGTCAATCTTTCTCATGTCGTTAGTATGTTTAGAGCCGACTGCTCCATAGCAGCATGCAAAAGTACGACTTTTATTTTAAACGTCAAAACAAATAGCTGCCTTTTCGTGTTTTTTCGTTGCCAACCTACACGCCCGGAAAGGAAAAAGAATTTGGGGCTCCCGCGATGTGGAAGCCCCAAACCCTGACTTGTTTTCTGCTAAAACGCGCTTGTTGTTTTTAGCCTCGCATGCTTATTCAACGAAGAACATCTCGCGGCTCAGGATGTCTTCGGGAGTCGTAATCTGGTTTGTGCATTAGCCCCCACAGCCATGAGTGCTAACGCAACAATAGTAAACAGTTTTTTCATACAATAATTTTTAGTTAATAATATTAATGAGATTATGTTTTTTTCGCGGCGCAAAGGTAGCAAACAAATAGGGATTCCCCTTTGCGAGGAATCCCAAATACCTTTATATTTGTAACAAAAGTACGTGTTTTTTACATTTCAGCAGGTGATATGCGACAAACTTATAACTGTCGGATTTCGTCAGGCGCCAGTCCCGTGCTCTTTGCAATGATGGCATCGTCAACGTTCAGCCTCTTCAAGTTTTTAGCTACGGCAATAGCTTTTGCATGTTCACCCTCAGCGCGACCCTCAACAAGACCCTCAGCGCGACCCTCAGCGCGACCCTCAATCTTCGCCGTGGACAACACGTCTTCCTGAACCATGATGGCATCAAGGTGGCGGTCGTACGCCAGTTGGTCTTCCTTGTTAAGAGTCAGATACTGCAGCTTTTCCTTAGCCTCATGGAGACCAGGCGTCGTGGTGTCATCCTTGATATGGCCGTTCTTCAGATAGTCCAGCCATTCCTCTATGGGTGTCTTGGCCACATCGTTGAACTCATTGACCCTGATAATATAATATTCGGGGAACACAGCCTCTGGTGTTTTCATCTTGATGACATCGCTCTCTTTGGTACTTATCCGCAGTGTGTCCTTGCTGTGTACACCAACAAACTTCGTCTGACCATGATAGAGGTAGTCACTGCCTTGACCGAGGTCAAAATAGACGATACTGATAGAGTACACTTTCTTCACCTCATTATACAGATTCCCCAGTCTGATATGCTCTGTCAAGGTTTTGGCCACACCATACAAGATGCGCTCAAGATAGTACAGCTGTCGAGTCAATTGCACCTCAACAATGAATATCTCTTCCTTATCGTTCTTAGCCTTGACATCCACCCTGTTGTATTTATCATCAACAGCATTCTGGTTTCCCTCGCTCTCAAGTATCTCGACAATATGTACAGACTCACCAAGCAGCACAGTGATGAGTCCTTCGAGCACATCGTAGTTGGCCTTGTCGCGCAGCATCCGCTTCATGGCCCAGTCAAACCTGACGTATCTGTTTTCTACTATCATGTCCGTTACATTTTACTTCTTGTTGCAAAGGTAGGCAATTTTTCAGAATACTCCAAATTATCGGGCCACAATTTTAGTTATTTCACCAACACCTTTCTGCCACCGTGGATGTAGATGCCGTGGCGCAGCTGGCCGACACTGACGCGACGGCCATGCAGGTCGTAGTAGTGGTCGGCGGCGGCAGGCACGTCCTGATGCACGTCATGGATGCCGGTGTCTGTCAGCACGCGGTGGCGCAGGGCGGAGCGGACGGCATACCAAGCGGGCTTGCGGTCGAGGCCGGCCGTGTAGAGCAGCGGGCTGGAAGCCTGGCGCCACGAGTCGTTGTCCTTGATGCCCCAGACGACCATGTTCTGGCAATTGTCGTTGTTGAGCACGACATCGGTGACGACGCGGTAGTTGCGGGCCTGCTCCTCCAGGTTGTCGGCCGACGTGGAGGCAACACCCATGTCCAGCTCGGTGATGGCACACTTCAGACCAGCGTCACCGAAGCGGCGGATGTTCTGGTCGAGCTTCAGGCTGTCGACATCGCCCACGGAGAAGTGGCACTGCAGTCCGACGCCGTCGAGGGGAACGCCCTGCCGCTTGAGGTGCATGGCCAGATTGTAGAAAGCCGTGGTCTTGGCCTTGCCCTGCTGCTCGACGTCGTAGTCGTTCAAGTAGAGCACGGCGTCGGGATCGGCCTGACGGGCATAGACGAAGGCAGAGTCGATGTAGTCGTCGCCGATGGCCATCTGCCAGACGGTGGGCCGCAGCTTATAGCCGTCAGGATTGGTACGCACGACGGACTGGTCGTCGTCCAGACACTCGTTGACGACATCCCATTCGGCTACCTTGCCGCGGAAGTGCGTCACGACGGCCGTGATGTGGCGCTTCATCAGGTCGAGGGCCTGCTGCCGCGTCCACCCCTTGTCGTTCTTCTTGCCGTCACTGCTGAGCCATGTGGGCTGCTGCATGTGCCAGACGAGGCAGTGGCCACGTACGGCCATGTTGTTACGCTGGGCAAAGCTGACCAGCTGGTCGGCGCTGCCGTACGAGAACTGTCCCTGCGAGGGCTGTAGCGCATCCATCTTCATCTCGTTCTCGGCCACCATCATGTTGAACTGTCGGCCGCTCTCGTCACGGTCACTCTGGTAGCCCTTATAGGTACACAGCGCCACACCGATGTGCTTGCCACACTGCTCGGCATAGTAGCGCAGCGTGTTGCTGTCGGCAGCATCGTCGATGCCGTCGTCGTAGAAGGCACCCATCGTCGTGTCCGTCTGTCCGGGCTGGTCGTCGCCGCCACCGCCCTGCTGGTCGGCCAGCGACGTCAGGCGCAGCGTGTAAACCAGCCGGCCGTCGGCCTCGCTCACCGAGACATCCCACGTGTGGCGGTTGGCTTTCACGTCGAAGGCCCAGTCGCCGTCGCTCCTGCTCTTGACGGTCATCAGCGTCAGCTCGGTACCCACCTGCAGGGCGGCATCGTCGGCCACAACGAGCTGCAGCACGGGGCGTTTGTCGCTGGTAGTGAAGTCCTGCGTCATGGTCGAGTACTTCAGTTGTCCGTCAACCGCCAGCTGGTCGTAGCTGTCGGCAGAAGCCACCTTGAAGCGCAGCACGGAGGCGGGGTGTACAACGAGGTTGGCGTCCTTGGCTGCCGTATAGTTCTTCAGCGTCAGCAGACCAGGCACGTCGGTTCCCGGCTCCACGGTGCCGTAGTTGTCTACCGTGCCGCCGATGCTGCCCGTGCCGCCCAGCACGCCCTGACCGAAGACGTAAGCGATGGCGTCGGCACTGTTAGGCTTGGCACCCAGCGCGCCACGCAGCTTCTTGGCCTCAGCCTCGCTGCGGTCGTTCATGACCAGCACGCGGCCTTCCAGCACGCGCAGTCCACTGCTCAAGTAGTTGTCGTTACCTGTTATGGTATAGGTACCTGTCCCCTCCTTAATAATACTCAGCCCCGTCTCGTCGTTATAGCCCGACGGCATCAGCTTTCCGGCCAGCGTGGCATCGGTGTTCAGTCCGCCCACGAGGTAGTAGGCTGCCCGCTTGGTCTTCATGTAGCCCTGCAGCGTGGAGCCAGCTTCCGTCTGCAGCTCGCCGATGCGGAAACCGGCGCCCGCCGTGTTGGCCTCGCAGCAGATAGTGGCTCCGGCATGCAGCGTCACGCGGTTGTTGGCCATCGAGGGGTTCACCTTGCACGACTTTGCGTCGTCCAACGCGTTCTCCGGTGACGACGACTTGCCGCCATGAGCCAGCACCACGCCGTAGAAGCCTGCCGAGGAAGAGTTCTCTGGGTACGGATAGATGTGGACATCGCCAGTGTAGTTAGTCCAGTTGGGCCACTCCTTGCCCTTCTCGGTACCTAAGTAGCAGCGTTCGCCGCCGGCATAGATGTTCAGCACACCCTTGCCGTTGATGGCCGACGAGAAGTAGCAGTAGCGGGCCAGCATGACGTTCACCGTGTCGGCAGCGACGAGGCGTATGCTCTGGCTGTACGTCTTGTAGTCGCTGGAGGTGTTGTTGCCGCTGACGTCGATGGTCCGTTCCTTAGCAGTCGCTGCCAGTGCCGAAAGCACTGACAGCGTGAGAATGAATAGTTGTTTCATGTTGTTATCTTGTTATCTTACCACGGTTTTCCTACCGTTACGTATGACGATGCCCTTGTAGCCTTGTCCGACCTTCTGGCCGGAGAGGTTATAGGCAGGAGCCGCGGTGTCGGTGTCGGCAGCGATGTCGCTGATGCCGGTGACGGGGTCCGTACAGATGAAGTTCAGCTTGTCGAGGTTGAAGCCTGCTCCCGTAACGGTGATGCGCAGCTTCTGTCTGCCCTCAGGAATAGAGGTACGTATCTTGCCCGTCTTCACCTGGTAGGTGTCCATGCTGCCGGTCTTCGGTATGGTGACGCTGCCGAGCGACTTCTCGTTGCCCTCGCTGTCGATGAGTGTCATCAAGAACTTCGACGTGGTGACCTCCGACGACACGGTAGCCTCGTAGGAATACTTGCCACCCATGGCGTCGACCGTGAACTCCAGCCACTGGCCCTCAGCAGCACCAGTCAGTACGCTGCCGCCATTGCCGCCGACGATTTTGATGCCGTCGCTGCACAGGTCGAAGTCCTCAACCTCCAGCGTGCCGGGCAGTGCGATGACGGGCGTGGGATTGAAGGCAAGGCTCTTGATGTAGAAACCGCCCTTTCCGATGTTCAGCGTCAGGGTGTGGCGGCCAGCCTTCAGCGGCTGCGTCATGGGGCAGCGCACCGTCTGGAACGTGGATGCGCTACCGGTTTTGGGCACATCGACATAGCCAGTCAGGAAATCGAAGCCGTCGAACGACATCTCCGACAGATGGAACGAGCCACCGTCCTTCGTCGAGGCTACTTCCACGTCCAGCGTGTAGAGTCCGTCCTCCATCACGTCGACGGTAAAGTCCATCCACGCATCGTCGCGAGTGGCCGAGGTGGCACTGCGTACTGCGTTATAGTAGGCTACGCCTGCTGCACCCTTGTCGTACTCCATGGCATCGAGTACACCCGGCAACTGGGCAGGCACTTCGTTGTACGGCGTGTGCTTGGTGGTAGACGACAGCACCTGGAAGCGTCCGTGGCGCTCGTAGGTAGTGCCGTCGGTGGCGGTGACCACGGCGCGGGTGGTGTTCCAACCCGTCTTCGAGGTGGTGTATTCAGCAATATAGGGTTCTTCGGTCATGGTAGCCTCCAGCGTGTTGTTGACGTAGAGTTCTACCTTCTCAATAGTCTTCGTGGCCAGTCGGGCACGCACGCAGATGCGCTGCACGTCGCCCTTGGCAACCTTCAGCGAGGCAGGACGTATGTAGACGGATGCCTCCTTCTTCGTACCGGGCAGCGGACCGGCAGCATTCTTGGCGGCATCGGTCTGCATGTACTCCTTGATCCACGTCATGGCGGGCCGCTCGGCACCATTCCTGTACAGACCTGAGTTGTCGACCCACGTAGCACCAAGGACGTAGCCCCAGAGGGTGACACCGGCGCAGTAGGGAGCCTCCCACATCAGGGGCAGCACCTTCTGGTACTGTGCTTTCTGCTGGGCGTCGTCGGCCTTGTCGATGTCCAGCTCGGTGATGAACATCGGCATCTTCAGGGCATCCTGCTGCTTCTTGAGCGCACTGCTCAGCTCGCTGGCACTGATGTCGCTCACGTCGTGCGACTGGTTGCCGTAGGCGTCGATTGGTGCTCCGGCGTCGCGCAGCGTCTGCACCAGCGTGATGTAGTTGTCAATATCCCAGCGGATGGAGTTGTAGTCGTTGTAGATGAGTATGGCGTCCGGCCAGCGCTCATAGGCCATCTCGAAAGCCTTGATGAGCCAGTCGAATCCCGTCTTGCCACCGCCGCCGAGAGTCTCCTTCATCATGGGGTTGCCTTGCTGGTGGGTACCCACGGCCTCGTTCACGACGTCGATCATGGGCAGCGTGTTGTACTTCTCCTTGGCGTGGTTGTACCAGTTGGTCATGGCCGAGAAACGCTCCTGGGCCGACAGGCTCTCCAGCCAGCCGGGGTACTGTGCGCCCCACACGAGGGCGTGGAACTTATAGGTGAAGTCGTGCTGCTGGGCGTAGTTGAAGGCACGGTCGGCACCGCCCCAGTTGAAGCTGCCGCGGGTGCCCTCCACCGAAGACCACTTCGACTCGTTCTCACAGGTTATCTGGTTCCACAGCGTCCAATAGTTAGGCACTCCGCCGCCAGCGTCGACGTTGTAGCTGGTGGTGATGTTGCCCAAGAATTTGTTGGGGTTCTGCGACAGCTGCGCGGACGCCGTGACAGGTAGTACGGCGGCAGCCGTCAGCAGACATGCTTTTAGTACTTTTTTCATCTTCATTACTCTGTTATTATCTTTTGTTCTATTGTTATTCTTAATTGACGAGGTACACCTTCTCCTTGCCCTTGTAGGTACAACGGATGGTGGCGCGACCGTCGGTGACGGGGCTGACGCTGACACGCACACCGGGCACGTTGGACTCGGCCTTCAGCTGGCTGCCAGACTTCAGCGGAGCGTACACCTGGTAGCGGGTCAGGTCGGTATAGCCGTTCTGGTTGGTGGTACGGACGGGTGTGGCGGGGATGCTGAGCTGCTGGCCATCGGCCGTGATGCTGATCTGCGGTACGACGGGCACGTCGAGCTGCTGACCAGCCTTGGTGAAGCCGATGCCGTGGAGGTCGAAGAGCCCCTCTGGGCGCTGCGGCTGCTGCTGACGGCCCCACTGCGGGCGGTTGTCCTGCCGGGGCGGGATGTCGGCGCCGTCGGCCACGAGGTAGAGGGCATGCTTGCCGGCGAGTCCCTCGACGGCTGGCACGCTGACGCTAAACACCTGCGCCCGCCGTGGCTCGGCTGCGGCAGGCACGCTGACGACGCCTATCTCCTGGCCGTTCCACGGGTTGTCCAGCAGTACGTGTATCCTGAAGGCACCATGACCGCCGGGCGTCAGCCGCAGGTTCAGCACGGTGCCGTCGCCGGGCTTGGTACCCTCGAAAGCCTTCAGTCCCTTGGTGTCCTGAGCCAGTCCGCCGAAGCCGAAGTACTTAAAGCCGACGATACCCTTGTTGGTAATGCCGGCCAGGTCCATCGAGTTGTTCCACACGTCGAAGTTGTCCTGCATCCATTCGTGGCTGTTGGTGCCACCGGTCATGAAGCAGGCTATACCGGCCGAATAGTACGCGTAGGGCGGCAGGCCATAGACCTGGAAGCCCTCGCTGGTCACCTCGGCGCCGGTGTACTCCGTGCCGTCGGTGGTGCGGGCCGTCCACGTGTTGTCCTTGGCGTAGGGGTCGTAGGCCGTAATCCTGACGGTGCCGCCCTTGGCCACGGGCTTCTTGTCCCAGACGATGTTGACGGGTGCCACCATGGCCTGACGGGCATAGCCGAAGCCGCGGGGCGGACGGTGGTAGAAGACGTACCACTGGCCGTTGATCTGCTGCAGCGAGCCGTGGGTGTTGTGGCCTGCGTTGGTGGTTATCAGTTGCGAACCGTCCTCGCTGGGCACCACGCCGCGCGAGTCGACGAGCACGCCGCCCGAGCGCCACGGGCCGAGGGGCGAGTCGCCGTAGGCATAGCGCAGGGCTGAGTTGGTGTTGCTGAGTCCGTACTCCTGTCCGCTGTAGCCGCTGAACACCATGACGTACTTGTTGCCCACCTGGCGTATGCTGCTGGCCTCGAAGAAGTTGAAGTCCAGCGGGTTCTGCCCCTTGTAGAGGGCCTTATACTCCGAACCCTCGCGGTCGAGCAGCTTGCCGTCGCGGCTGCTGGCGGGAATGAAGGGGTCGATGAGTTCGGTGCCTTCGCGCTTCGAGTACATGGTCTGCGGGTCCAGCTCGCAGGCCGTGGAGTGCTGGAAACCGTAGAACACGTAGGCACGGTAGCCGCGGTCGTAGTCCTTGTCTTTCTTGTTGGTCACGGGTTCTATGAACACCGAGGGGTCGAAGTCGATGAGCGAGCCGGCCACGCACTTGCTGCCGTCGGCAGTCAGGTTGACGGGCACAAAGGGACCGTCGGGACGGTCGCCACGACACACGGTGCCCACGCGCTGCCACCCGCGGCTGTGCGGATAGAGCCAGTAGGTCTTCTTGCCCGTTGTCTTGTCGACGGTTTCCACCAGGTCGGGGGCGTACATCGTGTCCCACCGTCCGCCGGTAAACCACGTAAAGAGGGGACCCTCGTCGCGCCACTCGGTGAGGTTGTCGACGGGTGCCGACCACATGCGTACGTCGTTGCCGCAATACTGGGTGAAGTGGGTGTCGTGCGAACCTATGATGTAGGCACGCAGGTGTCCGGGCCGGTCGGGGTCCTCAAAAACCCTCGGCTCGCCGTCGGGCAGGTGCTCCCACAGCGGCAGGTAAGGGTTCTGCCCGCTCGCCGTCGTGAGGGCAAGCGTCGACAGGATAGTTAGCACTGTTTTTTTCATTTGACGTCAGTTAGTCGTAAGTTTTCAGCGTGCAAAGGTAATGAAAAAATTACGACGTTGGGCTAAAATAATGTAACATAGACTTTTGCTTTTGCATCAAACCGCCATTTTCGCCGATTTCAACGGCAACTCAGCCCGCCAGTTTGGTATGAAGCTAGGAGCAGGAAGCCTAACTCTATAGTTATTCCCCTCACCGTGACACCCACTCCCGTAAGTAGCCTCCTCAACTCCGTGAGTGGCCTACTTATCGTCGTGAGTGGCCTACTTATTGGTGTGGGATGAAGGTGTGGCTTCTATATATTGCTATACCCACTTTTTATCTGACCCTTCTGACCCTTCTGCCAACAAAGGCCCATGGCAGAAGGGGCAGAAGGGGCACTTCTTTTTCCCATTTCCCATACTATATACGCGCGCGCATGCGTTATAATGCCGAATAAACTATTTACCCCACACTTCCCACACTTCCCACACCGGGCCCGGTGTGGGAAGTGTGGGAAGTGT
>ODAI010593048.1_pt1 | contig 10724 bp, 5 predicted proteins | sample 1539321 | NCBI WGS metagenome assembly ODAI01 (sample SAMN02144231, study PRJEB22623) | gut metagenome | biome: sheep rumen | host: Ovis aries | place: New Zealand | reverse complement strand
GTGGTTCAACGACAACGTCAGCGTGCTGGTGCCGGAGGCCGACATCGGGGCCGGGCTCGCGACATATATCCTCAAGCTGTTGAGCGGCAAGAACGTCAATTTCATAGAACCGTTCCATATCGAAGATGATTTCGGCACCTTTGCCGGAGGTCATGCCGGACCGAACGACCACAATGATCCCCAGTGGCAGCAGAACGTGGTCATATCCCGCGACGTGCGTTTCGCCAAGACTTCATGGAAGTATGCCGGCGCTCCCTTCGCGTGGTACAGGATCAGTCCTGGAATGAAGACCGTAGCAGGCCTGTTCGAGGAGAACGGCCGCTACAAGCTCATTACCTTCCAGGCCGAAAGCCTTCCTGGCAAGCACCTCCTTGCCACCTACACCCATACCATCTTCAGGCCCGTGGTTCCGGTGAAAGAGCTTTTCGAGAAGGTCCTCAGGATAGGGGCCACCCAGCATTTTGCTATTGTTGATGGAGATTATACCGCTGAGCTTGAAGCTTTTGCGGAAATGATGGACTTTGAATTCTACAAGATATGAGCTTCATGTACAATCCCTTCCCGTATGATGACCCGGTGCCCGTGAACCGTCCGGCACTGTCAGATTCGGCGGTGAAGTCACTTACCAGAGGCATATCCAAGTCCGTTGCGACCCTGGCCGGATCCCTTGCCGGGAGAGCGAAGGAGAAAAATGTCATTGTGGCTGTCGACGGTTATACGACCGCGGATTTTCCCAGGCTGGTCAACCTTCTCTGCGGGGAACTGGAAAAGCGTGGCATTAAGGCTTCCTCCTTTGATTTTTCCTCAGTCTTCAGGAGCGAACCGGAGTTGAAGGAGCTTATCGATGATAAGCTGAGCTGGGACCGCAGCGAGGATCCTACCCTCCTTTTCGGGAAGATATATCATGGCGGATATGAGGGAATCTTGAACGAATCCAAACTTGCCCAGGCATCATACGCTTTCGAGGCTGCCGGCAAGGGATGCGGAGATGTCCTGATAGTTTATGGCTACGGTTGTACCGTCGGAAAGATGCGTCATTTCTATGACACTGTCTGCTACCTGGATGTGACGCCCAAGGAGTCGATGCTCCGTATCCGCAGGGGTGGCTATGTCAACATCGGCATGAAAAAGGCCCTTCCTGTGAACCTGATCATCCGCCGCTGTTATTATGCGGATTTTGAAATGGCTGTCCAGCTCAGGAAAGAGCTCCTGAGAGGAGACCTGATAGACTGGTATTTCTGCTCTGATGACATGGCGGATATCAAGATGATCGGCCGTGATGGCCTCAAGGAGATATTTTCCGTCATGGCCCGCTATCCTTTCCGCTGCAAGCCCGTATATCTTGAAGGGGTATGGGGTGGAAGCTATATGATGAAACTCCGCGGTCTGCCCAGGACGATGCGCAACTGCGCCTGGATCTTCGACATGATCCCGATGGAGGTGAGCGTTCTGGTAGAAGTGGGGGATACCGTTGCGGAGTTCCCGTTCTGTTCCCTTTTCATGAAGGAAAGCGATGCGGTGATGGGCCCTGTCGCGGCGGAGAAGTATCACGGTTATTTCCCTATCCGTTTCAACTGGGATGATTCCTATCATTCCACCGGAAACATGAGCATTCAGTGCCATTCAGGTGGAAAATACAATATTGAGAACTACGACGAGCTCGGCCGTCAGGACGAAAGTTATTATGTGGTCATCACGGGGCATGATGCAAAGACCTTCATCGGCTTTCGCGATGATGCCGACATCCCGCGTTTCTTCAAGGAGATCGAGGCCGCCGATACGGAGCACAAGCCTGTGGATTACATGAAATATGTGAGCTATGAAGAGTCGAAGCCGGGCCTCCAGGTCATGCTTCCCGCAGGAACGATCCATTCCAGCGGCCGCAACCAGGTAATATTGGAAATCGGTTCGCTTACGGTCGGTTCATATACTTACAAGATGTATGACTACCTCCGCCTTGACTTCGACGGGAAGCAGAGGCCCATCCACACCAGGCTGGGCGAACTGAACGTGCGCCAGGACAGGAGGACTTCCGTCATCCATGATCCTGAAAGTACGGAATACATTGTGCAGAAGCCCCGTACCGTACGTGAAGGGGAAGGCTGGAGGGAGGTGGTGCTCGGAGAGAATCCGCAGATGTACATTTCCCTGCGCCGCCTGGAGTTTGAAACTGCCATAGAGGATGATACGGACGGAAAGTTCCACGTCCTCACTCTGGTGGACGGCGACAATGTGCGGATCAGGAGCATCGACCATCCTGAACGCTCGTACGACGCTTCGTTCATGGACATCGTCGTGGTTCCGGCCAGTCTGGGACGTTACCGTGTAGAGAACCTGGGCAGGGAGCCTGTTATGGTGCACAAGACGACGTTAAGAGAAGGATTTGAGAATGATCCGGCCTGATTGCCTCATAGTGTTCGATGTGGGTGGAACTGCCCTGAAGTCTGTTCTCGGTCATCCGGGAGGCGGGCCTGTCGAGGGTACGTTCCAATCTACGCCGATGCCGTCCTCCGGGACAAGGGAACAGATAGCATCAGCCTTCAGTTCCGCCGTTCGTGAGCAGAGCCGCAAGGCTGAACTGCTCGGAGAAAACGTATCCGGAGTGGCCGTTGCCGTTCCCGGTCCTTTTGATTTCAGGGGCGGGGTGTTCCTGATGAGACACAAGTTCTCTTCGGTATATGGGGAAAGACTTCAGGACCTGTGCGATAACCAGCTTCCTTTCCGTTACATACATGATGTGAATGCCGCTTTGTGCGGGGAACTCTCTTCATGGGAAAATCCGGTAGGAACCGTGGCTCTTGTAACGATCGGTACCGGACTGGGATTCGCCTATGCTGTCGACGGTTCAGTGCAGGAGTCGGAATCCGGTTCTCCTGCCGAGAGCATTTATAACCTCCCTTTCCGTGACGGTATCCTGGAAGATTACGTTTCCCGGAGGGGAATCCTCGATGCGTACGCCAGGATTTCCGGCCATGTGAAAGGTGGCGATGTGGCCGACATTGCCGCTTTGGCCTATTCGGGAGACAAGGCGGCGTGCCGGGTTTTTTCAGAGATGGGATCGATCCTGGGAGAAGGGATATCGCCGGTCCTCTCCCGCCTCGGTGTGGATACACTGGTGCTGGGGGGACAGATTTCGAAATCTTTTTCCCTTTTCGGATACAGCCTGTGCAAGGCCCTGCCGGAAGGAATAAGGGTGAAGGCTATGGATGATATATCGGGCTCCGCTATGAAAGGTGCGGCCGCATTGTTTAGTTAACAACCAAGTACTCAATAATATGCAATTAAAGTTTTTGAAAGGATTGACGTTTATGGCTGCCATGCTTGGCATGGCGGTCATGTCTGCCGCCCAGAACAAGGAAGTGACGGGAACCGTGCTTGACGAGACCAAGACCGGCATCCCCGGAGCCTATATCCTTGTCAAGGGAGAGACGCGCGGAGTGCTTGCCGACAGCGACGGCAAGTTCAGTATCGGCGTCAAGCCCTCCGATGTCCTTGTCGCCCAGTTCCTCGGATATGAGGACCTTGAGATAACCGTGGGCGACCAGACAGATATCGTGTTCAACCTCAAGCCCCAGGCCAATGTTCTCGACGAGGCCGTGATGGTGGCTTACGGAGTTCAGAAAAAGGCTTCCGTGATCGGCTCCATCACAACCGTTGATGCCGGGGAACTCAAGGCTCCCATCGGACAGCTGTCCACGGGACTTGCAGGAAAACTGGCCGGCGTGGTTGCTGTCCAGCATTCCGGTGAGCCCGGTTCGAGCGCCGAATTCTGGATCCGCGGAGTCAATACCTTCGGAGCCAATTCCACCCCTCTGATCCTTGTAGACGGAGTGGAACGTTCGATGGACCTCGTTGATGTCGAAGACATAGCTTCATTCTCCATCCTCAAGGATGCGACTGCGACCGCCTTGTACGGAGTACGCGGAGCCAATGGCATCGTGCTCATCACCACCCGTCGCGGATCGGAGTCCAAGCCCAAGGTGAGCGTGAAATTCGAAAGGGGAGTTACTTCCCCCACCAAGCTCCCCGAGATGGCAAGCGCATCCCAGTTCATCGACTATCTCAACATGATGAAGCCCGGAACCATCGATGACGTGGACCGCAGGGGCTACCTGAGCGGAACCAACCAGGACTATTATCCCAACGTGGACTGGATACATGAAATATTCAAGGACAGGGCAAGTACCATGAAGGCCAACGTGAACGTGACCGGAGGTACCAAAAACGTGCGTTATTATGCCGGCGGGTCGTACTATTTCGAGGATGGTATCTTCAATACCGAGGATAACGACCGCTACAATTCCCAGATGAACTACCGAAGGTTCAACTTCCGTACGAACATCGACATCAACATCACGCCGTCGACAACCCTCGGAATGGACCTGAGCACCCAGTTCACCCGCAAGAACCAGCCAGGAACATCCCTCTCCAACATCTACAACTATACCATGCAGATCACTCCGATCGCATTCCCCAAGGTGTTCTCCAACGGTACCCTCTCCAATCCTGAAAACGGCAGCAACCCATATAATATGATCAACAACATGGGATATGCTACCATCAATACTCAGAATGCGCAGTCGACGGTCGCCCTTTCCCAGGATTTTTCGTCAATAATCACCGAGGGCCTGAGCGCCAAGCTCCAGTTGTCGTGGGACGCGAGGACATACTCATCCGTGACCAACGGAATACTTCCGAGGGTATATTATCTCGACAGGAAGAATTATAATCCGGACGGAGACTTGTCCGACTATCTTATCCAGCAGAACAATTCGGCCGGTTATATAAACGTTTCCAATTCCGAACAGAGCGGTTACACCATACTTAACATCGAAGCATCAGCCGTTTATGAGAGGACGTTCGCAAGCGCGCACCGCGTGAGCGGAATGTTCCTGTATTATCTCCGCAACCGCAGCAACACCCATCCCGGATATGATTACTGGGAAACATTCCCCCGCAAGAGCCTCGGTATCGCAGGCCGCGCCACATATTCTTTCAAAGACAGATACTTCACAGAGTTCAACTTCGGCTATAACGGTTCCGAGAACTTCTCTCCCGGCCATCGTTTCGGTTTCTTCCCTTCCGCTGCCGTAGGATACATCATTTCCAACGAGAATTTCTGGGAGCCTTTGAGGGAAACGGTCAGCATGCTGAAATTCAAGGCATCCATCGGCAAGGTAGGAAACGACCAGATCGGCGGCGGCAGAAGGTTCGGCTACAACACCACGATGGATACGGAGGGTGTAGCGGGATTCAGCTGGGGTGAGAAACAGGCCGCTTACGTGGCCGGTGTGGCTGTTGGAGACATCGGCAATCCCGACATCGTCTGGGAAGAGGCCCTGAAACGCAATCTCGGCGTCGAACTCAACATGTTCAGGGATCATCTGAAAATCCAGTTCGACTATTTCAACGACTATCGCAGCGGTATTTTCATTGCGCGCGAAAGCCTTCCCTCCGCAGTGGGAATGAGAAAAACGCAATATATCAATATCGGAGAGATGCGCAACTCCGGATTCGACTTGTCCGCCCAGTTCGAGTGGAAGTTCGACAACGGCCTGTTGCTTTCTACCCGGGGGAACTTTACGTTCAACCGGAACCGCAGGGTCTATGATGACAAGCCGTCGCAGGTATGGCCCTACCAGAACACTGCAGGTTATGCGAACAACCAGCAGCGAGGATTGATTGCCGAGGGCCTGTTCATGACGCAGGAAGAAATCGACAGCTGGCCCAGCCAGTTCGGCTATACCCTTCAGCCGGGAGACATCAAATACCGTGACATCAATGGAGACGGCCGGGTGACCGAGGCTGACATGGTGCCTATCGGATACACCACCGTGCCTGAGATAAACTACGGTTTCGGCCTCAGCCTAAACTGGAAAGGCTTTGATGCCAGTGTATTCTTCAGCGGCCTTTCACACGTGACCCGGTTCATAGGAGGCTACAACCTTTACGGCGGTGCGGCGACCAACGTCCTCGTTCAGGGACAGATATTCGCTGATGTCGCTGAGAGGAGTTGGTCGGTAACCCATGATCCGAATGCCGAGTATCCTCGTTTCGCGGTCGAGACCCCTTCCAACAATGTAGTCCGTTCAACATACTGGCAGAAGGACATGAGTTTCCTCCGCCTCAAGAACGCTGAATTCGGATATACCCTTCCCAAGAGGCTCACAAAGAAGGTGGGAATCTCGACTGCGAGGATTTACCTCCAGGGAGTCAACCTGCTGACCTTCTCCGCTTTCAAGCTCTGGGACCCCGAACTTGAATCATCTTACGGCAATGTTTATCCGCTTACGCGAAACATCAGCCTCGGCGTCAATTTGAACTTCTAAAAAGGCAGATTATGAAAAAGACATACAGAATGATTATTGCCATGGCCCTGCTGGCCGTTCTTTCCGGTTGCGACAGTTTCTTTGACATAAACCTCAAGGATCAGGCGACCCTGGACGATACCATGCAGCGTTCCAGCGCGGTAAGACGCTATCTGGCACATTGCTATTCCCTTATTCCCAGGGATGAGAACGTCAGGGATTATGAGGGAGGCGTGAACCTGAGGAGCGACGAGTCACTTGTGGCTAAATCCCAGTATGAGACATATTGGTACAAGGTGAGGAGGGGAGAGTATAGCGCAGAGGGAATCAGCAACACTTCCACCAACCCCTGGAAGCGGTTTTATGAAGGGATCAACGAGTGTACGACCTTCATTACCAATGTCGACCTCGACCAGGAAGATTCTCCCGCTCTTGTGAGACAGATGAAGGCTGAAGCCCGTTTCCTTCGCGCATATTACTATTTCGTGCTATTCCGCCAGTTCGGCCCCGTCATAGTATGGGGAGACCAGGCTGCGGACCAGACGGTAAAGGGTGAAACCCTAGACAGGGCAACCGTGGACGAGACTGTGAAATTCATTGTAGATGAGCTTGACACAGCGGCGGAAGACCTTTGCTACGAGGTTAATGACACAGGACTCGGCCTCAACCTGTCGGCAGACAAGGGCCGTGCTACGAAGGGGGCTGCCATGGCCCTCAAGGCCAGGGTTCTCCTCTATGCCGCATCTCCCCTTTACAACGGACAGAACAACACGGGCATCTATTCCGGTTTGAGGAATCTCGCGGGGGACCAGATTTTCCCTGCATACGACGCATCGAAATGGGACAAGGTCGCCGTGGCTGCCAAGGATGTGATTGATCTGGGCCGGTATGAACTCACCAAGGTCAGTTCTGCTGGCAATACGGATCTTCAGAATGCGGCCGCTTCATATCAGACCGTATGGTTCCAGGGCTGGGATACCAACAGGGAAATCATCTGGGGCTGGTGGTACCGTTCCTGGGGCGATGCTTCCCTTGGACAGGGCTGCGACGTTGCCTACGCCGCACCTTCCGGAGGCAAGATAGCCCTTCAGGGTTACTCACTGACCTCTCCCTCCCTCAAGCTCGTGGATGCCTATCCCATGATGGAAAACGGCAGGTATCCGGTATTGGGATACAGCAAGACCGGCGGTCTTCTGGATTATTCCCGTCCGATCGTGGATCCCGCCTGCGAAGAGATCGGCTACAAGGTAAACGACTGGGTGGAGAATTACCAGCAGGAGGTTGACGTAGACCCTTCATGGGCCAAGCCTTTCAAGGCCCACGCCACCACGGTTGGACGCGACGGAAGGTTCTATGCCAACTTCGTTCCCAACGGTTTCTGGTGGCCTTCTTCCACTACTGCGGAAGGCGGCCCTCTCCGTTTTACATGTTACAACAATTCCGAGTGCTCCTCACCGTATTCCGAAACAGACGCCTGCAACCGTGTCGGTTATGTGTGGAGACGTCTTTACAAGGCGAACAATCCTCTCAAGGACCTTACGGCCCATTATCAGTCCATGCGCTATGTCTATCCCGCATTCCGTTTTGCCGAAGTGTGCCTGACCTATGCCGAGGCGTGCAACGAAAAGACCGCCCGCGACGCGACCGAGGCCTTGAAATATGTGAACATGGTTCGTGACCGTGTCGGCCTGCCCGCCCTTGAGGCTGCCTATCCTGACATTGATTTCATGGCTGCGGATTCCCCTTCGACGGTTGCCGGTATCACCCGGACCGGCCGAGAATGGCTGCGGTGGATGATCCTTCAGGAAAGGATGTGTGAGTTCGCCATGGAGGGCCAGCGCCATTATGATGCGACCAGGTGGATGATTGCAAAGGAAGAATACAATGCAGGGAACTGGACCCTGCATGTCACCGCGGACAATTACGATGATTCTTACCAGAGGGTGGACACCGACTATATCGGCGGCCGCTCCGTCTTTGCCGACAGGGACTATCTGTTCCCGATAGCATACACTCAACTGGCAGAAATGACTAACTTTACCCAAAATTACGGTTGGTAGCGATATGAAAAAGACATTGACATATATTACGCTCGCCCTCCTTCTGACGCTGTCTTCCTGCGTCAAGGACGACCGCAACAACAATATGGTGGACGACTCCCTTACCCTGACTGCCTCAGATGATGTGCAGCAGTCTTCGGTCCATGCCGGCACATTCACTTTCGGGGTGGCCAAAAGCGGCAAGGGCACATCTTCAGCCCGGGCGGTTGTCAGCCCTGACGGGGCTAAGGCCCTTCTTGATGCCTACAACAAGGCCGAAGAAGAGAAGGATCCTCACTTTGAGTCCCTTGAAGCCATCCCTTCCGATAAGTTCACCGTCCATGGAGGCAACATTACCTGGGAAGAATCCGAGTTCGTCAAGGAAGTTAGCGTGAGCTGGGATCCCGAGGCACTGGCTTCATACATTGGGGACAAGGAGAACTGCGTGATAGCTCTTTGCGTGACGTCTTCAGACCTTAAGGTCAATCCTGACAAGGATCTGATGCTCATCCATCTTACCTGTTCCTCGCTTTCCCTGACCCAGACTGTCCTGTCCAGGGTCGTTGAAAGTTCCAAGGTAGAACCAGGAGAGGACGGAACTGTTCCGGAACTCAAGGAGAACTTCATTTTCGACCTGGAAATGAACCATGAGATCAAGGGTGTGGGATTGTCGGTCCCCGTTATGATTGACAATTCGCTTATCGCTGAATTCAATGCTACCCAGGAAGAACAGTATGTCGCCGCTCCGGAGGGCCTGTTCACCCTTTCTTCCGAAGAGGCGATCATCGGGGAGGGAAGCAGATCGACCACCTTCAGGGGTGTTCTGGACAAATCCAAGCTCCTCGTAGGCGGAAAGCTGGAAGAATTCCCTCCGTATGTAATCCCTGTAAGAGTAGACGTTTCCGCGCTTAATGCTACTATGAACGGCGAGGAATTCGACCTCAAGGGCCTTTCTTACGGCAATCTCGTCGCCTATATCACCGTCACCTGGAAGGCATCCCATACCGGAGAGCTTTCCATTACACGCGAATGGGGCTTGTATTCAACCGCTTCTGCAGCGTGGAACGAGTCATTCGGCGGTACGCCCAATTCCGACAGGAACGTCGCGATGGATAATGAGTATGTGTATGTGGCCGAGACCAATACCACGAAGAACCTCTGGGCGGTCAGCATTTCAGATCCTACCAACGTCAGGAAACTCCCTGTCGGGACAGTCCTCGACGAGGGCATCTTCTACCTGTGCTGCCCTAGGGTGATTCCTAATGAGGACCCTGCCGTAAACGGCGGCAAGGACGTCCTGGTCGTCTCCAACATGAACGAGGGTGATCCAAGGCTTTACTTCTACGTGAATGGCATCGAAAACGATCCGAAGGTCGTCAAGGCAAACACCTGGGCCGGCCGCAGGCTTGGAGATACCTTCACGTTCGCCGGTACGCTCCAGAACGGAATACTGTTCTTCAAAGACTTTAATTCCGCACAGGGCACCGTGACCTTCCCTCTGTTGTACAAACCGACCACGGAAGCCGTCAACCTGGTCCGAAGGCTCGAAGCGCCTGCGGTGACGGGAGCCGGTTCGTATTTCCCGTTCCCTGACAATATGTACAGGGGCATCTGCTCCGTCAGGGGCAATGAGGAATATATGTCCCAGCTGGTCACTGTTCCCGAAGGACAGAAGTTCGACGGCGGAACCGGTGGAATCACTCCGGCCCTCACCCCGCTTTCCGGTTATTATCGTGATGCGGCCTTCAGGTTCTTCGAATACGGAGGCAAACGCTATGTCGCATACAGCAGGCAGGTCAGCGGCTCGGACGGCCGTCTCATCATACTCGAGGGAGCTCCCGAGGATGACTGGACGAAGATACTCGAGGACCGTAATATCGTCTATCAGGCTGCGATCCAGGAAGATGCCGAGATGCAGGATGAATACAATGCCAGTCCGAAGTCTTCCGGCCACAGCGGAATGGATATCGATGTGCGCCAGATCAACGGGGATGTCTATATCGTCGTCATCAAGCAGAATGTCGGCCTGTCGTTGTTCAGGATGACCAAATAGAGATGAGGTGCAGGTTCTTTATATTGATGGGGATCCTCCTTCTCCTGGTTTCCTGCCGGGGGAAGGAAGACCCTTCCCCGTCATATGAGCCTGTCCTTACCCTCGAACTTTTGGAAGTGAAGGCTTCCCAGGTTTCTGTCCAGGTCAAGTCCATGGACGTTTCGTCCATTACCTACGGGGTCGGAAAGTCCGAGACAGAAGCCATGGTCATGCCTTCTTCTGCGAGGACCCCTTCCGAGGGGCTTGCATCTTTCAGACTGGATGTGGGCTCTCTGGAGCCTGAGACCTCCTACGTACTTTGTGTCCGGGGAATAGGCCCGGGAG